>Ga0247760_1002201_pt1 | contig 15441 bp, 13 predicted proteins | sample UWRJL171409R4_FD_179936 | JGI IMG/M metagenome (GOLD analysis project Ga0247760, IMG submission 179936) | Plant litter microbial communities from Arlington Agricultural Research Station in Wisconsin, United States - UWRJ-L171-409R-4 | ecosystem: Environmental > Terrestrial > Plant litter >... | reverse complement strand
GCCCCGCTTTCGACGATGACCGCGAACACCCTCAAGCTTGCGAGCGCGCTCGCGCTGCTCACCGGTCTCGGTGTGGCTGCCAGCGCCGAGGGACAGCCCGAGGCGGCGCCTGAGCGTGCGGGCGAAGAATCGCCCGTGCGCAAGGATGATCCGGTCCGTGCGCAAATGGATCCAAAGCTCGTGCCGCTGCTGGAGCAGCTGGAAACGGCGCGTCGCAAGAACCGCGCCCGGGCGCTCGAAGATCCGCAGGCCTGGGCGGCGGGCCGTGCCCAGCGCCGAGCGGAGCACCGCCAAGAAATCGTGCAGGTTTGGGGCAACGTGGTGAACAGCATCGACGGTCAGGCCAAGCTTCGGCTGCACGCCGAGCGCATGTCACGCCTGAACCGCATGCTGGATCTGGCTGAACACGCCGCCGACAAGGCCCTGGTCACGCGCATTCGCGCGGACATCAAGCGCGAGCTCGTACGCCACGTGAAGGCGATGCAAGCCACGCTCGCCGCCTCGGGTGCGCCATGAAGCGACCGCTCGCGCTGTGGTCGCTGCTCTTCGTGGGTCTGCTGCTCGTCTGGGGCTGCCAGGAAGATCGCAGCCAGCGCGTGGCCGCTTCTTACAGCAGCGTCAGCAAGCCCACGTTCTCGCCCCCGCCCGTGCGTGTGCCGGCGAAAGCAGCGGTCGGCATCGAGGCCATTCCAACCGAAGAAGACTACGAGGAGCGCGCGGCGACCACCATCACCGACGCAAACCTGGCCCGCAAATTGGCGGAGCTCGAGAAAGAAATGGCGTTCTAGTGAGCGTGCCCGCCGAGCGCGCGGCGCGAGCGCGCAGCGCCGCACTGCGCATCGGGCAATGGCTCTCGCTGGGCGCGCTGGTCGGCGTGCTGTGCGGGGCGGCCTCGGCGCTGTTCTTGGAGCTCTTGGAGCGCGCCACGGACTATCGCGCCAGCCACGAGGCGATCGTGTATGCGCTGCCAATCGCCGGGCTGCTGGTGGGCCTGGTGTACGAGCGCCTCGGCTCGCAGCTCGCGGGCGGCAACGATCTGATCATCGATACCATTCACGACGACGGTCCACGCCTGCCGCTGCGCATGGCGCCGATGGTGCTGATCGGCACGGTGCTGACGCACCTGTTCGGAGGCAGCGCCGGGCGCGAGGGCACTGCGCTGCAAATGGGCGCAAGTTTGGCCGACGCCTTGCTGCATCGCTTGCGGCTGACTGGCGCGCTGCGTCGGCAGCTGCTGGCAGCCGGCGTGGCCGGCGGCTTCGGCTCGGTTTTTGGGACGCCGTTTGCCGGCGCCTTGTTCGGCCTCGAGTTCGTGGTGCTCGGTCGCATCGAGTACGACGCGCTGCTGCCCGCGCTGACCGCGGCCGTGGTCGGCGATCTGACCACGCGCGCGCTGGGCATCCAACACAGCCTCTATCCCTCGCCCGCCGTGCTGCCACTCTCCCCGCTCATACTCGGCAAATGGCTGGTGTTCGCGGTGGCGCTGTCCCTCGCGACGCGGGCCTTCGTCGAGCTCACGCATTTCCTCAAGAAGCAGGCGGCCGCGCGTGTCCCGCGCTTGCCGCTGCGCATGTTTCTCGGCGGGCTGATGGTGATTGCGCTTTGGAAGCTGGTCGGCACGAGCGACTACCTGGGGCTCGGCGTGCCCACGATCTTGCGCTCGTTCAGCGACCCGGCTCTGCCGCCTTACGCCTTCGCGCTGAAGATCCTATTCACCGCGGTCACGCTCGGCGCGGGCTTCTTGGGCGGCGAGGTGACACCGCTGTTCTTCGTCGGCGCCGCCTTGGGCAACGTACTAGCTCGCGCGCTCCACCTGCCGCTCGAGCTCGGCGCAGGGGTAGGCCTGGCCGCGGTGTTCGCGGCGGCCGCCAACACGCCGCTGGCGCTTTCGGTGATGGCCGTCGAGCTCTTGGGCGGAGCCTTGTTTCCGCACGCGGCGATCGTTTGCGTGTTGTGCTTCTTGCTCACCGGTCAACGCGGGATTTACCGCGCGCAGCGAGCCCCCTGACTGAGCTGCGACGCGTCGCGTCGATGGGCGCGGTCGCACCCAAATCGCCGCCGGGTCAATCAGTTTTTCAAACCCGGGACGGACGCGAGTCCATTGCGTGACTCTGGCCGCTCAACCCCGCTGTTTCTGGCAATTTATTTCGAGCGCGTTTCGAGCGGCTAGCATTCGCTGAGGGGTGGCGTAAGGCGCGGGGTGGCCCGCGGGCCAGGGATAAAAACGTTTTCCGAAGCAGCGCACCGTCCAAGCTGGCCGCGATTTCAGGTATGACAGCCGTCCGCTTTGGGACACCTGGGGTGGCTCACGGACCAAGGAATTCGCATGGCAAAAGAGACGACCGTATCCAACTTCACCCTCAAAGGGCGCGAGATCCTCTCCTCGTACGCCAACTTCACCTTGGAGGGTGAGATCACGGCCGACGTAGAGCGCGGCAAAGACTCGTGGACGCTCACCGAGCGCAACGGCATCCCGAAGGGCACCTCCGACGGTGAGAACGAAGCCGTTTACATCCCGAACGACAAGGCGATCGAGTCGATCGACAAGAACATCGCCAAGCTTTTGCCGAAGAAGGTCGTGATCAAGACCCCGGCGGACATCCTCGAAGCGGCGGCAGAGTTCGATTTGGCCATGGTCAAGAAGGCCGGCCCGAACAAGAAGCTGTGGGGCGGCAATGCTTGCCTGGCCGCCTCGACCGCGTTCTTTCAGCTCCTGCTCAAGGCCAGCGGCTTCGAGGCGTGGGAGGTCTTCCTGACCAAGAAGACCAAGACCTTCTACTTCCCGAACATCGCCTTCAACATGGTCTGTGGCGGCGAGCACGTGCCGGGCACGAAGCAGGACATCCAAGAGATGTTCTTCTTTGCCATGAAGGCCAACTCGGTCAAAGAAGTGTTCGAGATCGGCACCAAGTTCTTCCGCCAGTTCGAGAAGAACTTGGTGCGCGACGGCCTGCCCACCGGCACCGCGAAGGAGCGCGGCTTCGTGTTCCCGGTGAAGGACAATTTCGAAGGCCTGACGCGCATCAAAGAGTGCGCCGAGCAGCTGAAATTGGCCGTTGGGGACTACGCCATCGGTACCGACAACGCGTTCAGCGAAGTTCAAAAGGGCGAGGATCTGATCAAAGCAGGCATGTACGACATGCGCTTCTCCGGCACGGGCAAGAAGACGCGTGAAGAGCTGATCGAGCTCGACGGCACGGTCGTGAACAGCGCCGATAACTTCGCCACGATGGAAGATCCGGCTTCGGAACACGACGTCGCGGGCCACAAGCTGATGAACGAGAAATACGGCGAGCGCGTGCAGATCGTCTTGGACGACCTGGTCGTGACTCAGCTGCGCTTCATCATCCCGTACCTGTGCGGCAAAGAGATGAAGCAGCGCGCCGGCAACAGCGTGCTGATCAAGCTGAACCAGGCGGGTACCTTCACCGAGACGCGCTTGGCCATCGAAGTCGTGCTCGGCTTGGCCGACGGCGACATGGTCGAAGAGTTCCTGAGCTCGCGCGGCGATCTCGAGTGGATCTTGGAAGAGTGTAAGAAAGTGGGCGTGGGCAGCTTGAAAGAAGCGCTCGCGAACATCAAATCTTACGGCTTCTCCGTGTTCATCTCGCACCGCTCGACCGAAGGCTCGAGCGAGTTCCTGCCCTACATGCCCTTGATGTACGGCGCGCTCACGCAACGCCTGTGGTTCAAGGCCGGCGCGCCCAACGGTGAGCGCAACCTGCAGAACTACAACCCGCTGCTGCGCGCCGAAGAGCAAATGCGCGAGCGCGAAATCGAGACCGCCGTGGCAGGCTTCGGCGGCTTGCCGCTGGGCGTGAAGGTTCCCGCCGCCGGCTGATGAAACGGCGAGCGCGTCGGGGTTTGGGGTTGGGCTCCAAACTCCGACGCGAGCTGGGCTTGGCCGTCTCGAAGCTCCTGGCGCGGTCCCGAGACCGCGCGTGACTTCAGACCGCGCCCAGTTGATCGAGCAAGAAGACGGGGCGCCGCTCTGCCACGGAGCGCTTCAAGTCGATGCGCCCGCGCACGGCATACTCGCTCACGTCGTCGCCCACCAAGATCGACTGAGTGACGACCCAGTATTCGTCTTCTTTCACGATCACGGTGTTCGTGGGGCTGCGCCCCTGGGCGTCCAAGCGAATGCTCGAGCCCTCTTCGAAGAAGGGCCGCATGGCTCGCTCGAGCTCCACGGCTCCGCCCGAAAATGCGCCAATCTCTGCCAGATCGAGCACTGTTTCGTAGTCCCGATCCTGCAAGGCGCGCAGCACCGAGAACAACAGGTTGCGGATCAGCGCGGTGAAGACGCGCGTGTTCTGGGTGATGTCGTCGCGCGCGATCTCGATTTCTTCAGTGAAGGCAGCGACGAAGGCCGGGTTCTTCAGGCGCTCCCACTCGTCGAGCAAGCTGGAGTCGACGCCGCGCACCAAGGTGCCCAAGGTCTCGATCAACTCCTCGAGCTCCGGCGTGCGCGAGAGCTCGGGGATGCTTTGGATCAGGGTCTTGTACACCTCCGACAGGTAACGCAGGAGCGAGCCCTCGGAGCGTGAGAGGCCGTATTCCTTGATGTAGCCGCTGAAGGATTGGAGGCTCTCCAGCATCTCGCGAGCGATCGATTTCGGCTTCAGCACTTCACGCGAAACCCAAGGGTGCTGCTGGGCGAAGGCGGCGAAGCTCTCGTTCAGGAACTCGAGGTTCGGTTTGGGGTGCTCGACCTTGTCGAGCTCGATCATTCGCTCTTCGTATTCGACGCCGGCGGCCTTCAACTCGGCCACTTTTTGGCCTTTGAGCTTGTCGACCTGCGCGCGCAAGACGACCTCGGGATCTTCGACGATCGCCTCCACCAGGGTCAGCACGTCCAGCCCGTAGCTCGGGCTGTCTTGGGGCAGGCGCTCGACCGCGTCCACCACGTACAGCCCGAGCGCCTGCAAGAGCGAGAAGTTCTCTTGCAGCTCTGCGTTCAGGCGAATGCCGCCGCCTTCGGCCGCGGTACGAAATTCGATCACTCCGGCTTGCCACAATGAGCGCAAGAGCTCGAGCGCGTGCTTCTTGTGCTTTCGCTTTTGGGGCGGCGGTTCGAGGCTGTCTCGGACGAGCGACTTCATGGCGTAGCAGCCGCCTTCGGGGCGGCCGAGCACCGAGAGCAGCATGCCGTGGCTGATCTGGAAGCGCGCCACGAGCGGCTCGGGCGCGGAGCTGACCAAGCGCTCGAAGATCGCTTTGTCCCAATGCACGTAGCCCCAATCGGGCGGCTTCTTGCGCACGAACTTCTTCTTGTTCTGCGAGCTGGCCTTGGCCTCCAGGCGCAGGTTCTCGACGCTGTGCTCGGGCGCCAAGGCGACCACGTAGCCGGCGTCGTCGTAGCCTTTGCGGCCGGCGCGCCCGGCGATCTGCTGAAAGTCGCGCACGGTCAAGATGCGCACCTTCTCGCCGTCGTACTTGCACAGCTTCGTGAACAGCACGGTGCGGATCGGCACATTGACGCCCACGCCCAGCGTGTCCGTGCCGCAGATCAGCTTGAGCAGCCCGCGTTGGGCGAGCTTTTCGACCAGCAAGCGGTAGCGCGGCAAGAGCCCTGCGTGGTGAATGCCGATGCCGTGGCGCAGCAGCTTGAGCATCTCTTTGCCGTTGGGGCTGCGAAAGCTTTCGCCCTGCAAGGCTTCCGAGATGATCTTTTTCTCTTCTTTGCTGCAAAAATCCAGGCTCAGCAGGCTCTGCGCGGTTTCGGCCGCGCCGCGTTGCGTGAAGTTGACGATGTACACCGGCGCGCGGCCCTGATTGATCAGGGTCTGCGTGGCCTCTTGCAGCAGCTTTTCCTGGTATTCGAAGTGCAGCGGCACCGGGCGATCGACGGAGCGCACGGTCACGACTTCGGCGCCCGTTCGCTCGCTGATCAGCTTCTCGTACGCGCTCACGTCGCCGAGCGTGGCGCTCATCAAAATGAAGCGCACCTGGGGCAAGGTGAGCAAGGGCACCTGCCAGGCCACGCCGCGCTCTTTGTCCGAGATGTAATGGAACTCGTCCATCACCACGTAGTCGACGTCCGCGTCTCGGCCGTTGCGCAGGGCGATGTTGGCCAAGATCTCGGCCGTGCAGCAGATCACCGGCGCGTCACGGTTGACCGTGGCATCCCCGGTCATCATCCCGACTTGGTCCGGCCCGAGCTCGCGACACAAGTCGAAGAACTTTTCGCTGACCAGCGCCTTGATCGGGCAGGTGTAAAACGAGCGCCGGCCTTCGCTGATGGCCTTGAAGTGCACCGCGGCCGCGATCAATGATTTGCCCGATCCGGTGGGCGTGTGCACGATCACGTTGCTGTCGCTCATCACCGCCAAGATGGCTTCTTCTTGGTGCGGATAGAGCGTGAGCCCCGCCTCCGCGGCGTAGCGAAGAAAGCCCTCGAGCGCCGCGTCGGCGTCTGATCCCGGGGGTGGCAAGCAAGCAAACAGCGGCGGAACTGCGGACATAACGGACGGGGGCATGTCACGGCCCGGGGCGGGGGGCTAGCGCTGCTTGTTCAGCGCCGCGCGCTCCGCGATGCTGGGCGATCGGCGGGCCTCGACGATCGAGCAGATTCGCGTAAAAGTGCCGGGCGTTGTCCGCCGTTCAGCCCAGAGCCCCCGCGTTTGCCGATGTCGAAGCCTGGGCGGAGCACTACGTTCGGACCGCTGATTTGAGCTTCAAGCTCGCGCCTTTGGCGGTGCCAGCGCGCTTTCGCGAAGCGGCGACGCCGCTGCGCCTGACGCAGCCGGGCCGACCGGCGGAATTTCGCGCGGCGCGGCGCGGTGAGCGCACGCCCAAGCTCGAGGCGCTGAAGGAGCCGCACTACCGCGCGCGCGCGCTGCACGCCTTCTTTCATCACGAGCTGCAGGCAGCCGAGCTGATGTGTTGGGCGCTCTTGGCGTTCGCGGATGCGGAGCTCGAGTTTAGAAAAGGCCTGCTCGGTATTTGCTTGGACGAAATCCGGCATATGAACCTGTATCGCGAGCACATTGAGCAGTTAGGCGCCAAAATCGGCGATTTCGGCGTGCGCGACTGGTTTTGGAAGCGAGTGCCGAGCTGCCCGAGCAAGCTCTCCTTCGTCTCGGTGATGGGCATGGGGCTCGAGGCCGCCAATTTGGAGTACGCGGGTGACTTCGCGGCGCGCTTTCGCGCCGTGGGTGACGAACCAGGCGCGCAAATCCAGGAGCGGATCGCCAAAGAAGAGATCGCACACGTGGGCTTCGCGACGCGCTGGTTCGCGCGCTGGACGGGCGGCTGTGATTTCGAGACCTGGGCGGCCGAGCTGCCGCCGCCGCTCTCGCCCTGGGTGATGCACGGCACGCCGATCGCCGAGAGCGCCCGCAAGAAAGCGGGCATGAGCGCGGAGTTCATCGAGGCGCTCGCCGCGTACGTCCCCGAGCCCAAGGGCCGCAAGCCGCCCGAAGCCACGCGCTCCGAGCCATGAAGTTTGCTTGGGTGCTCAACCTCGACGCCGAGCTCGAGCTGTCCCGCCTCGGTTTCGAGTACGTCCCGCGTTTGAAATTGCTGCAGCAGCTCGAGCGCTACGGCCAAGGCTCGCGCGCGCTCTTGGGCCCGGGAGACGTGCTCCTGGAGCCGGGCGCTGCTTTGCCAGAGAGCGACTTCATCGGGCGCGCCTGGTGCCCGACCCCCCTGGCGTTGAGTCGCTTGTCCGCCGCTCGAGTGAAGGCCGAGCCGCACCCCGAAGCAAGCGTGCTGCGCCGCGTGAACCACCGCTTGTTCGCGCACCAAGCGGGCGGCGGGCTGCCCCTGCAACGCTACTTCACGGAGCGCGCGCCGCTCGAGGAGCTGCTGCGGCGCGCGGAACGCCCCTGGCTGCTCAAGCGACCGCTGGCCTTCGCCGGCCGCGGGCAAATGCGCTTCTACGGGCCGATTAGCGCCAAGCAATGGTCGTGGCTGGAGGTGTCCTTGGCAAACGACGGGCTGATCGTCGAGCCGCTCGTCACGCCCACGCTCGAGCTCAGTTTGCACGGCTTCGTGTGGCCCGCTGGGCACTTCGAGCTGGGCCGAGTTTGTGTGCAACAGGTGAGCGAACGCGGAGTGTTTCGCGGCCTGCGCTTGGCGCTCACCGGGGAGCTCGACGGAGCCGAGTCGGTGAGCTTGTTCGAGCGGGCGGAGCGCGTCGCTGGGCTGCTGCATCGAGCGGGCTATTTCGGTCCGTTCGGCATCGACGCCTACCGCTACCAACTAGGCGCTGAGCGCGGCTTCTGCTCGCTCGGCGAAATCAACGCGCGCTACACGATGGGCTTCGCGATCGGCTTCCCGCGCGCGACGGCGGAGCTGTCACTCAGCTAGCCCGCGAAGCGGCTGATCAGCGAGAGCAGCGTGGCGAGCAGCAAAAATTCTAGCAAAATGCGCGGATTCCCCGCGGTCTTGGGCCGCTTTTCGAAGCCGCGAGCGAGCGCGATCAGGGCGATGATGCCGGCGAAGGCCTGCTCGGTCAGGGCGTACACCCCGCCCAGCACCGCGGCGCAGATCAAGCGCTGGGCGTTGGCCAAGGCGCGAAAGCCGCGTCCGCCGTCGAGCGGAGGGATGGGCAGCAAATTGAACAGATTGATCCAGGCGCTGACGTGGGCGATCGCGCTCAGCATCGGAGAGTGCAGTAGCTGGCTGAAAGCGAACACGACCAGCGAGATCCCGAGGCCCCAACGCGGTCCGGCCAAGCCGACCTGCGCCTCTTCGTCGACGTCGATCGGGTATTGGTTCAAGCGCACGACTGCGCCGAGGCCGGGAATGAACATCGGTGAGCTGGCGGCGATGCCTAGCCGCTTGAGCGCCACCACGTGCCCGATCTCGTGCACGTAAATGCAGAGCACCAGGCCGAGCGCGAATTGCCAGCCGTACAGCGTCCAGTACACGCCCAAGGACAGCAGCATGGTCCAGACCGTGCCGAGCTTGGTCAAACCAACGAGCAGCGGCTTCCACCCGGTGAGCGCCAAAAGCCACAGCGATTTTAGCTTGAAGAGCGCGAAGGCCAGCACGGAGGTGGCTAGCGCGCCCCAGCGCTTCCAGCCGGTTGGTGCGGGTGTCGCGGGCGCCGCGGCAGGCGCGACCGGGCGCGCGGGGCCGCTCTCGAGCTGTTCACGCAGCTCACGAATCGCGCTGGTGATGCGCGCGGCCTGCTTGGATCCGGGCGGAAGCAGCTCCAAGGCCTTGCGCCAGCTGCTCATGGCTTCCGCGAGCTCGCCGCGCAAACTGGCCTGTTCAGCGGCTTTCGCCAGCGTCTCGAGCTCGCTGCGATGCACCAGCGCCTTGCAGTTCGGGCACAGCAGGAGCGCGGGTGCCAGCACGACGCCGCAATGGGCGCAGGGCGCGCCAACGCTGGGCTGCGGGGCTGGGTTGCCTACTTCAATCGGCTGCATGCGTGCCGAGCGCCAGCGGAGGAGTCGGCGGGGCCGCTGCCGAGAATGGGCCGAGCACCTGCACCGGCACGGCTCGCGTGAACTTCCACGCTTCGTACAGGCCAATCCCGATGATGAACAGGCCGATGATATTTTCGGTGCCCTGTAGGAACGGGGACGCTAGCGCGACGCCCAGCAGCAGCGTCCAACCCCAGAGGAAGCCGCCCAGCGAAGGCGAGCCAGCTGCTGCGCTGTCGCTCGCGCTCGCTCGTTGGCGTACGGCCTCCAGCAGGTCCGGCAAGCTGGCGAGCGCGATGGCGGCGTAAGTCAAGGTCAGCGCCAGCACCTGATAACGCTTGCCGCCCAGACCGCCCGAGCCCTTGCGCACGGCTTTGCCCACCAAGTAGCCGACGCCGATGGCGACGAAGCCGATCTGCACGTGGAACAATTTCTCGATCGCGATCCAGCCGATGCAGCCGGCTAGCGCTGCCAGGACTCCGTAGCCCAGCGCACGCAAGAAGCTTTGGCTCGAGCGGCTCGAGTCGAGCTCACGCCCGATCGCGCCGCGGCACCGCTCGCACGCGGGGCGCGCGCTGATTTGCCAGTATTGGCCGGTGAGCGGCTGGTTGCAGAACGCACAGGCCAGCGCAGGGGGCGCTTGGCCGTCGAACTCGGCGCGCTCGAACGAAAGCCCGCTACCGGTCGGCGACTGCTCCTCGGACATCTTCGAGGCAGCGTAGCGTGCTGGATCTCGAGGTCAAACCGCGCGCTGGCGAGCGCGCTTTCGGCGACGAAACAACGCCGCTGCGCCCGCTGCGAGCGCGAGCCAGCGCGCCTCGTGGCGAGCGCTGGCTTTCACGCGGCACGCACAGCCGCTTTCGTCCTCGGCGCTGGGCGGCGTGGCTGACGAGGAACCGCTGACGCCTGCCTCGCCGTTCGCGGCGCCGCCTGGCGTCGTGGCAGCGCCACCCAGTGCAGCTTCGGAACCGGCCGCGCCGCTGGCTTCGCCTGCCGCGCCGCTGGCTTCGCCGGAGTCGCCGCTGGCTCCGCCGGCTCCTGCTTGATTGCCCGCGTCGAACTCGTACGCCCCAATGTCGATTGTGCCCACGCCCAACCTGGCGCGCGCGTTCGCCGGATGTAGATATTGCCACTCCGGCGTCAGCGTGAGGCCCTCTGCCATGCCTGGGGCGCTGCCGCGATCGATGCACGGTGAGCCTGCTTCCAGCGTGTAGTCGAAGTTGGCCCGTGCAACGAAGCGCGGATCGCCGCCCGAGAAATTACTCGCGCTGATGGCGCTGGCTTGATTGGTCACGGAGCCCGGCCCGGCGAAGATGTTGTTCTGCAGCTGCGCTGGGACATCGACCGCGGCGCCGATATTGACGAACGTTCCGCCGCTCGGGCGATCGTTCACGAACGTGTTGTTGACGACGTACAGCGCGTGCTTCGGATTTCCGGCCGCGGTGCCTTCCAGGCCGTAGCTCAACAGGCTTGGGTTCTCGCTGTTTTCGCCCTGCTCGATCAAATTGCCGATCACGAGCGAAAGTCCGAGGTTGGGTAGGTCGAGCTCGTAGCTGGTGCTGCCGTTTTCGCTGCTCAGTCGATTGTAGCTGATGAAATTCTCGGCCGCGCGGGATTTGACCAAGTGCCCGACCTTGCTGTCGTGCGAATAGCTGTAGCGCAGCGTGAAGCGCGCGACGTTGCCGATGTACAAGTTGTGCGAGTAGCCGTCGCCGAAGCCGTTCTGCGAAAACTCGCTATACTCGATCAAGATTTGGCTTTGCGCGCTGGCGCCCGAGAGAATGCCGTTCTCGTTGTCGTGAAAGTAACAACCGCGAACGGTCAGGTTGTCCCCCTCCTGGCGGATGCCTGCGCCATTCTGATCGGGCACGCTCGCGCCGGAGAATTCCAAGTTCTCGACCGTGGTGTCGCGCCCGCTGATCACCCAGATCGCTTTGCCGCCAGCGCTCTTGCCTTGGGCATCGATTTTGGGTCGTCCGCCGACGCCGCGCAGGGTGAGGCCGTTCCTGCTGATTTGACACACGTCTCCGCCGTAGTCGCCGGCCGCGTCAATCTCGATCACGTCGTCGTCGTTCGCCGCCGCAATGGCTGCGCACGGCTTGGCGAACGCGCGACCCGGACCTACAGCGAGAGTGCCGGCGTATGCGGGGAAGCAATGCAGAGCTGCACAGGCAACCGCCGAGCAGCGGAGCCAAAACCGGGGACGAGCCATCGCAGCAAACTATCCGGCCGGGCTGCCAAAGTCGATTCGATCCATCGATTCGCACGTCGTTGCGCCGGTTGCGTCGGCGCACAATCCGATGCCCCGCTGTGTCGTCTCGCCACAGCGGGGCGCCACGGGCTCAGTGCTTGATGCTGCGCACGTGGTTGTCGACGAAATCCTTCACCGAGCCGGAGAGATCGATCGCCGCGCTGGCGGTGGCTTCGCTCAAGCTCTCGGCTTCTTGCCCAATCTTGCTCTCCAAGTTCAGGATTTTCGCCTCGAGTTCAGTCCACTTTTGGCGCGCGTCCATGTTCAGCAAGTGCAAGCTCAGGCGGATCTGCTCGCGAGCGGCGGTGAAGGTTTCGATCGGATGCGACAGGTCGAAGACGGAGTTTTTCATGGCGTTGGACTATGCCTTGCAGGAACCAGGCCAATAGATGCCGCCGCCGGAGGCTACTTCACGACGGTGATGACGTCGGGATCCACGATCGTAAAGCAGCTGTTAGGAGGGGCCACCCAGTTGATCGCGTTGAACCAGAACTGCTTAGTTTGATAGAGCGTCTGCACGGAGTGGAAGAAGCCCATCGCAGTGCCCGAGGCAGGCACCCAGCACGGGTTGTACTGGTCCATCTGTGACCGGTTCGGCGTGCCCGTCTGCGCCCATTCGTTGGAAAAGGTCACCCACTCGTCGCCGAAGACGAAGATGCGCCCTTTGTTTTTGTACTCTTTGGCAACAGCCATGTTGCCGCCCCTCACAGGGTCCCTGGCGAGGACGGTGGCGTCGGCCGGTGCCATCACTTGCCAACCGATGTATGCGCCTACGTAGTCGAGGTTTGCAGTCAGTTTCGCCAGCTGGTCGTCAGCTTGGGGCGTGAACTTGAGCGGCGTGGTGATGAACGGTTGGGCATGCTCGGGGCCGGTGGTCGTGCCGCCCCTGTAGTCCATGCACAGCTTCAGATCGACGGTGCCGCCCTTGTAATAGACCGGTTTCTGCTCGCCTTCTTTAGGGGCAGCGTACTGCGCTTCGTTAGTGCCGGCGTAGCTCAACCCTGCGAACGAGATCAGCTGACTAGTGGCAGCGGCCTCCGTGGGGCTGCTTTCGAAGCCGGTCAAGGTGATGAGGCCACCGCCGGCTTCGACCCACTTCTCGACAGCGGCTTTTTCATCTGCGCTGATCGTCCAGCCGTTGACGTTGGCCACGAGCAGGATGTCGTAGTTCGCTAGGAACGCGGCGTCGATGTTGGGCTTGGTCGGGACGTTGGTGGCGACGGCGCTACCGTCGCTCGAGTTGGCGAGCCAGGTCGTGAATGCAGTGGTGTCCGGATCGTCGGCCGCCGAAGTCAGGGTGCCGAGCAGCGCCAGCTTGAGACAGGTACACTTGCCCGCGGCGTCACAGACCTTCTCGCGCGGCGGCACTTCGCGCGTATCGTTCGGGTCCTTGCCCGTCTTGCCGCCGGTATCGCCGGGGCCGACGATGAGCGTGTTGCCGCTACCGCCGCTGCCCGTGATGGGGCCGGCGCCGCCGGCGGGCTGATTCGGGGGGCGCCCGATGACAGCCGGATCCGACGAACCCGCGCTGCAAGCGAAGGCCGAGGCGAGGCTAGAAGCCAACACGAGGGCAGAGGTAAAACGGAGGCTCATGCGTATTTTATCCTGAAAGAGCGGGCAAACCGACACTGGAACCGGTCTCGCACCTGGCTCAAGCATGAAACAAAAGCGCACGCGCTGCCAGCACGGGCAGCAAAAAGTGGCTGCGCCGGCCATCGCGCGACGAAAAATCCAATGTAGGTTTCTAAGCTGGGTTTCTTTAGAGCGCTGCCGCGAATTCCTTGCCGAATTCCAAGGGGGTGGGGCGATGCCCCGGGTCGATCAGGGTCGCGGCGCGCAGCAGCTTGGCCACAGCGGCCGGAAACACCCGCAGCCGTTCGGCGTCCTCGAACGGATCGCGGCGCATGTGCGCGATGAGGATGAGATAGGGATGCAACTGTTACGTTCAATTCGAATCAGGTTGCAAACGAGAGTAATCGTCCTCCAAGCTCGTATGCTCCTCCGCGCAGGTGGCCCGGCGTCGCACGACTAGAGGGTATGGCTCACGCCAAATAATGTCACCATCATGTCGTTGCTCGGTCCCTCGCCGTCGCAGAGAGCGGGCGCGTGGCCTACTTGGCAGCTCCACGGCGTCGCGGAAAGGACATGAGCGAAGCCGAAGTCATAGCGGAATGTCCAGCCCGACCACAGTTGGTGTTCGAACCCAACGCTGAGCGCGCCCAGCTGCGCGGTTCGACCCACGAATTGAGCTCCGCAGGCTTCGTCGCAGAAGGAAAAAAGCTCCCCGCCTTGGTGCATGATCGTGTACTCGGCGCGCAGCGTTATCGCATTCAACAAGTCTCGGCCTTCACCACCCCACACGATTGGTCGGAACCGCATGTAACCGCTCGCCTCTGGTCCCCAGAAACTCACGCCGGCCCCACCGCCGACTGCCAATCGGTCCCAAACATTCGCTTCAGCGAAGACGCCAAGCAGTTGGACCTGCGAACCCAAACCTAGGTTAGCCCCGACTTGGAGTAAACGCTCGTCGAAGTGTCGTCGTTTCTCCACAGTGTCAGGGGCGCCCCATGGCAACTGGTCGCTGCTGCTTGCCAGAAAGTGATTGTCGTACGCCGCGTCGGTTGGCAATTCCTGTACAAATTCATAGGAAATCTGCTCGCTACCGTGCGCTGGCGTCACACTGCCGAGTGCGACTGACAGGATCAACGCGAGCAGTGATTTGGACATCCCAGTGCGTCTTAGCAAAATCCTCGCCGCGTACGCATTCGGCTGGCGCAGATCGGCCCGTTGCCTTCTCATTTCGAATTAGGCGTTTTGCACTCAGGCTCAGCTCACGCGCTATTCGAAATCTTCTCACAAACACGCTGGTGCAATTCAGTCATTAGGACCCTGGCGAAAAGCGAGTGATTGACAGGTGCGCCCGACGGTATATGGTCTCGCTCATGGGGCAGGTTTCTCTATCCCGGGAACCGGGGTTCTTAGCGATAGCCGTGAGACTCGTGGTCGGAGCGCTTTGTATTTTGCTGAACGGGTGCGCTTCTCAGTCGCAAGAAACGGTGGCTAAGGCCACCGGAGCCCTGACAGCAACCGCTGTCCGAATATTGGGTTTCGAAAGCATCAGCGACTGGACGGTTACCGGCGGAACGCGGACGCTCCGTTCCGAACACGTGGAGGGCACACACTCGATTGCCGTTAGCGCTGGATATACGCAGCTCCGAAGCGTGCCGCTCAGCGGTCTTGGCACCGTTGGCGCGCAGGTCACGCTCGATCTGCAACTGCCGACCACTCAGGTCAACCCGTCATGGTTCGGCTCAATTTCTCTCAAAATCAACTCACCTTCGCTCGGTATCAACGCGGTGAGTCTCGGCCAATCTGAGCTTCTCGGGTCTCCGCTCGGCGTATTCAAGCGTTTCACGTTTGCAGTGCCGCAAGCGCTTCGGACCAAGCTGAACGGGGCCTATTCGGATCTCACATTTACGGTGATCCTAAATGTTCCGCCCAGCGCTGGCCTCTACCTCCTCGATCGTTTGGATCTAGGCCAGACCATGTCGCCGTCCCCGCGAGCTTGCGGACCCGGCGGGCGTTGCCTCGTGCTGGTCCATCTGCCGAGCGGAGTTTCGCTCGAGAGCGCCCAGTTCGTGGCAGAGGCAGGTATTACTCTGGGTGATCGAACCCATGTCGTCGGTGCCGCGGGCCAGCCACGGTTAATCACCAACAATGGCGGCAGCGTGGACCTCGGTGTCAACGCTCTCACTGGTGATGTCGTGGCTCTCGGCGGTGTCACCTTGCGCAATTTCGCAGTCGTCAGCGGCT
>Ga0247760_1002200_pt1 | contig 15445 bp, 9 predicted proteins | sample UWRJL171409R4_FD_179936 | JGI IMG/M metagenome (GOLD analysis project Ga0247760, IMG submission 179936) | Plant litter microbial communities from Arlington Agricultural Research Station in Wisconsin, United States - UWRJ-L171-409R-4 | ecosystem: Environmental > Terrestrial > Plant litter >... | reverse complement strand
CGTCTCTTCGGAGGCGACCACGAAGACCATCGTGATGGGCACCACCAAGAGCGCCGTCTTCAGCGCGGATTGCCGCCAAATATCGATCGCCTCCTGACTCCTACCCGCCTTGAACAACTCCACGAAGCGGGGCGCGTACACCGCCCCCACCGTGTACGGGATAGTCATGATGATCGGGATTTGCCAGGCACCTGCCTGGTATTCGGCGACCGCGGTGACCGGAAAAAAGAACACGATCAAGTAGCGGTCGAGCTGATTGTTCAGCATCGAGACGATGTCCGTGAGTCCGAGCGGCAGACCGAAACGGAGCAGCGTCTTCATCGAGATCGGCGACTCAATCGCCGGGACATCGGGGTACAACGCACGAATGTAGTAGAGAAGCACCGCGCCGAAGACGAAGCCGAAGCTGCCGATGCTCAGGATCACGACCCAGAGCGGCGCGCCGAGCGCGATCGGCAAGATGGCCGCCACCGCGCTGCCGATCGCTTTCACGATGCCGATGCCCGCCGCTGCCTTGGCTCGTTGCTCGACGATCAGTAAGTTTGGCAGCATCCGGCCCGGCAAATCCGCGATCGGGTACACCGCCAAGAGCGCCAAGTATTTGAGACTCTCGACGCCGGATTGCGAATCGTGCCCGCCCGACATGCCGCTCGCCCAGCTCGGCACGAAACGCGCAGTCAAACTGATGCCGAGCAGCACCAGCGCACCCAACAAGCCCAGCAAGAGCAGCGCCTGCGCGACCTTACCTGCGATCGCCTTGCGCTCCGCGGGCGTGCGCGTGGGTAGGTAGAAGGTGAGCGTTTCGGGAAAGCCAGCCGTCAACACCAACGCCACGGTGGAGTAGACGAGCAGCAGCCCAGACAAGATCCCGACGTCGGCCTTGCCGAGCAGGCGCACGATCGCCAGCGGGACGATTGCCTCCGATAGTGTCGCCAAAATTTTACCGAGTACGAGGACACCCGCCTGCTCGGAATGAGATGCCGCCATTCGGCGCTACACCCACGCCCGGAGCAAGACTTGCGCTCGTGCCGAGCGACGGGCGGTACTGGGCATCGTCACGGCGAAGCCTGTAGCATGGCCCCCCAAATAGCGTCCAGCGCAGGGCCCGGCACGCTGAACTAGTTGTCGAATACACGCCGCTGGCGTGCCAGGGAGTCTGACGAAGGGCCGGGGAGCCGTGCCGGAACATTGGCTGTTCGAGGCCACCGGCACGCTGACGCCGGGCGGCACGTACGCACTCTCGGACTCCAACGCTCGACGTTCGGCTGACTCTGAATTCTGCCCTGAATACGCCGCGAAGGAAGCAAACCGCAACGGTCCAGCAGCATGATAGCGTCCGCCGCCGAATGCGCAGCGAACGCTCGACGACCGTGCTCACCTGGCTCCTGCTCTTCGCGTTTGGGGTGAGCTTTGGCCTCAACTATGGCGTGGCCAATCACGTCTTTTATCTTCTGCCATCGCTCCGCGCGCTGCATCCTGAGCTTTGGGTGAACGACTGGGTCGTCACGAAAACGCACCACTACCACGCCGCTTTTGGCACGCTCGCCGTCTGGATGCTCGAGCTCGATCCGAGCGGTTGGATTTTTGCGTTCGCCAATGTGGCCGCGATTGCAGGCGGTTTAGGCGCGGTTTGGGCGCTACTGAAAAGCCTCGTCCCGCCGGAGAGCGCGAAGCTTTCGTTGCTCATTCTGCTCGCCATCGCCACCGGCACCCGCACGAACACGGCCGGCACGAGCTATATTTTTTCGACCGTTTTCCAGCCCAATACCCTGGGTTCGGTGGGCGTGCTGGTAGCAAGCTGGCTGCTCGTCAGCGAGCGCCCCCTCGCGTCCGGAATCGCACTGGCCGTCAGTGGTCTATTTCACGCAAACTACCTGGTGCTGTGTGGGCCGGTGTTCTGCGTGGCACAGCTCGCGCAGGGTAGAGCGGGGCTCGTGGGCCGCTGGCTGCGGCAACTCGGTCCACCCCTGCTCGTGCTGCCGCTCTTTCTGCCGATGATTCTGGCCACCGGTAGCGCGCCAGTCGTGGCGGAAGCTCAACGGATCTACCAGGAAATCCGTTCGCCCCACCACTATCGCATCGCGAACTTCGCTCGTGAACTGCTGCCCTGGTTTGGCTGGCAGCTACTCGGCGTTTCTGCGGGCTGGGCCGTGTTCCGCGAGCGACCGGCCTTCCGCAAGTTGCTCGGGCTGCTGTTGGGCTTCTGGACGCTGATCGTACCGTCGCTGCTGCTGTGCGCTGTGTTCGTGCTTCGCCCGCTCATTCAGCTCTATCCGTGGCGCCTTGCTCCGAACTGTGAGCTCTTGGCGCAAGCCGTGTTCGCTGCAGCGATGGTGCAACGCCTACTGTCACCGACCGAGCAGACGAGAGCCGGCAGAGCGGAGCTGGCGCTCTCGCTCTTGAGCTTGGGGTTGATCGCGTACGGCGGAGTGGTCACGCGCCAGTTGCTGCCTTTCGTGATCGGCGCGAGCACATTTTTGCTCGCGCAACTCAGCTGGCTTTTCCGCGCCAGTGTGCGCGCCGCCAACCTGCGGCAGGGCCTCTTGCCCGTCCTGGTTTTGGTGCTCGTGCTCGCCAACGCCGGGCGTTTCTCTCGCTTGCCCGAGACCTCGAGTCTGCTGGGGGCGAACCGCGGCGTTCGACAGCTCTGCGCCTGGCTAGACAAGAACACTCCTCTGGATGCCGTGCTGCTCACGCCACCGAACGACGAGGACATTCGCTTCACGTGCCAGCGCGCGACGATCGTCGATTGGAAGACCGCGCCCATGGTACCGAAACAAGTGATTGAGTGGCTCGAGCGCGTCGAGGACGTGACCGGTTTGAAGCCGCTCCGCGGTGAGGCGGATCTGGCCGCGTACGCCAGCCTCCACGCAGCTCGCCTGCAGTACCTGCGCCACAAATACGGCTTCGACTACGTGGTGGCGACCCGAGGCCACGAGCTCCAGATCGGAGTCGAGCCCGCCTTCAGAGGCGAGCAATTCGTGGCTTATCGGTTACCGCCTGCTGATGAAATGCACTAGCCGGCGCGGCTCGTCCGAAACCGCCACGCGCTCGCGCGGAACGCTCGCAGTGTCTCAGGCGAGCTTCTGCTCGATCAGCCCCATCAAGTCCGACACGCGCTTGGACCACGAGTTCGCTTCCGCTAGCGCCACGCGCGCTTCGGCGCCCGCGCCCGCGCTAGCCAGCGCATCGTCACACTGAGCCACGAACGAGTGTTCGTCGTCGGCGACGCGCACGGAATCGAGAAAACCATCGAGCGCCGGCAAGCGCGAGACGACGACCGGCTTGCCCGTGGCCATGTACTCGAAGAACTTGATCGGGAAGACCGACTCCGTGTACTCGTTCAAGCGATAGGGGATCACCGCCACGTCACAGCCTTTGAGGTACGCGGGCAACTCTGAATAATCACGAGTACCGAGCACGTGCACGTTCGGCAGGGCCTTCAGCTTGGACACGTTGGTGCTCGGATCCGAGATGCCGATCGGGCCGATCAAAGCCAGGTGGTAGTTCGGGCGGCTCTTGGCCAGCTCGAGCAGCCAATCGATGTTCAATTTGTAGTTGCTGACGGCGCCCACGAACAAAATCAGCGGCTTGGGTAGCGCCGCAAGATCTGCGGGCACCACGGTGCTCGCGGCCAGCGCCTGCTTGAAGTGGTCCGCGTCGCCCACGTTGTGCACGTAGTGCGTGCCCTCGGGATTGAACACCCGTTTCCGTTCATAGAGCGCAGGCGCGGTCGTGAACACCAGATCCGCGCGGCGGCAGAGCTGCTCTTCGCGAGCGGCGAGCCACTCTTTGCAGTCCTTGTAGGCCGGGAAGGCGGTGTATTCGTCCACGCAGTCGTAGACCAAGAGCTTACGCTCGAGGCGCAGCGCGGCTTCGCCGAAGCCCGGGTGATAGACCCAAATGATGGCGTCGTGGATCCGCTCTCGGTGCAGGAACTCCTGCACGATGCGTACCTTTTCGTCGTACTGGAAGTGACCGCGCAGGGCGCTGGTCTGCGGCAAAAGCTCCATGCCCGGCGGCCCCCAAGACTTGCCAACGTACAGATTGCCAGCCCCCCGCTCGGGCAAAATCCCTTCGCTCCACAGCCTGCGAGGTTTAAAAGCCAGCGCTGGATCGTGGCGCAAGGCCCGAGCCGCAAAAGTGAGCGGCGAAGAGACCCGGAAATCCATGTGGATCACCCGGTGCTGCTTGGCCAAGCGGCTCATGATGTGCTGCTTATTGGTCCACATGCGATCGCCCCAGTCTTGGGACGACAAGCAAACGATCGTGTGCACGGCTCCAGGCATGGTCAGGGCCTGCCGATTAGCACACGTTTCGGGCCCCAGGGCGGCGTTTCCTGCCACGGCACTCCGACCGCTCTCTCTGTCAAGGCCAGCGGACGCTCGCCTACTCGCGCGCTCTCCCTGCGCTGCGCAGATCTGCCGCGCTCAGTGGCGCGACCTGCTTCGGCGACAGCAGCGCGGCGACCACCAGCCAGAGCGCCGGCAGCGGCATGTCCGTAGCGCCCAGCGACAACAGCGACAATGACAGCACGACGCTGGCACGACCGCGCTCGCCGGGTTTTGCGACGCAGGCGCCCGCGGTGAGCAGCAGCGCTGCGGTGACGGTGAAGCGCAGCACGCCGGGCACCGAGCTAGTCGGCGCGCGCGACAGTTGGCCCAGTGCGCGTTCGGCGAGCACGCGCAGCACGCTCGCGCCCGGCGCGTTGCCATGGGCGCCGAATATGCCCAGCGCCAGCGCCGGCACGAGGATGAGCGCAGCGACGAGCGCGATTTTGCGCAGCTTGCCGTGACCGAGGTAAGTGAGGCTCAGGCCGAGAGTCACGAGATCGAGCACGGTCGCCAGTGCCGAGACCGCCACCACCCAATGCACGCTTCTGGTGTCGTGGTGTTCGGCTGCGCGACTCATCAGTTCGCGCGCCAAGAGGTGCGCTGCGCCAGAGAAGCCGGCGGCGCCCAGGACTAGACCGCTGGCGCGTGTTTCGTGGGCGCGCAAGCTGGCGAGCGCGCCCGACAACGAGGCGGCGATCGCCGCGAACGCCATCATTCGGCACAAATCGGGCGCGAGTGGCCGCGCCCAAGCCGCCATCACCAACGCGATCACGATCGCGCTGCCTGGCAAAGCGACCAAGCGATAGCCCAGATCGAGCTTGGGCAAACGGAGCGCGCCGCCGGCCAGGCGGATCGCGGCAGCGACTCCACCAGCGGCCACCAATTGACTCAGGAAAGCCGCGACTCGGCCGCTGAGCGTGATGAACGGCGCGATGCCCACCGCTAGGCCGGGGATGGCGGGCGCGATCCCGCGCCCGACGATGGTCGCCAAGATGGCGGCTCGTGTGAGCATGGGCAAAGAGACACCGGAGGTCTCTCCTGATTCCGGGAGGGGCAAGTTGCGCTCGGTCAATTTTGGGCGAACGCGCTGCCGCGCGGGCGCGTCTTCTGACCGTGGCGCTCACGCGGCGGAGACGTCTCGCTGGGATCGCTGGGCGCCGGTGGCGGCGTCACTTCCGTCGGTGCCGTGCCGGGTTGCGCCTTCAGGATGAATGGTCGCGCGTTGAGCGTCGAGCAGGCGTACTGGTTCCGATGAAATTCCCAATGCAGATAGACCTTGCCGTCCGGGGACACGATCTCGCGCGGCGGCGTACCGAAGGGCGCGGCGCGCTTCACGGAGTCCAGCGCGGCGATGTCGAAGGCGGTGATGCCGCTGAACTTGGTCACGCCCATGCGCACCACCTTGCCCGACTCCTGGTCCAAGATGATTTCGACATTCGTGCTGAGATCCTGATTGTTCATCGGGTGCGAGGACGGCAAGTTGTCGAGCGAGCCCAAGAACGAATCGGCGAAGATCGGGTGGATGCGGTTGTGGATCATGCTCAAGTAGCTGCCAAAGGCCGAGGCCGCGGTGTTGAGCGCCGTTTGATTACCCATCTGAACGCTCGGAGTGTAGTTCTCGATCGAGCTCTTCCAGCGGCTCGGATCCATGGGGTGCCACGAGCCGACGTGCGCGCTGCGACGGCGTTCCCCGTCGACCTGCCGTTCGCGAGCGAGTTGATCCGCGCCAATCGCCGCCACTGCCGTGCGCGGCGCCAAGTTCAGGTTGATGCCGTTGGCGGTGGTACCCGTCGAGCCGAAGCCGAACAGGGCATCACCCCTGGTTTGTCGCTTCGGCAACGGACGCGCCTTGCGGGCCTTGGCCTCCGCTTGATCGACCAAGGCTTGGCGTGGACCGGGGACCGTGAAGCGCCCGTTCTCGGAGTTCATTACCTCCGGGTTGGCCTCGCTGGCTTTGGACTCGGCCTGGGCTTTCTGACCTTCTTGGGCGGGCGCGTTGGCCTGCGCACGTTCCGCGCCGGCGCGTGCGCCGGCTTCCGTTCGCGCCGGCTCGGCGTTCCGCTGGTGCACTGGTTCGGTGGACGGGGGCCGCATCAGCGCTAGTTTTTCGGCGTCGGAGGCGGCCTTTTCCGAGGGCGCGTGGTCCTTTTCGCCGGGCCGATCCTCCGATTGCATCACGCGCGAGTGGTCGGAATCCCCGGGTGATTTATCCGGGCTCGAGTGCTCGCCGCCTGGCGTCGGCTTGGCATCGTTCTGATCGGCGCTGGTGATGCGCGCCTGGGTTTCTTGCAGCACGTGGTTCGCCTTGTCGGCGATGTGCGCAGCGTTCGGATTGTCCGGCTGCTTCTCGTCTTCCACCACCTGGCGAACCGCGATCTTCTTCGGGTTCGTCAAATCCGGCGGAGGTTGGGCTGGCACCGGCGTGGCCTCGGCCTTCTTCTCCTCGGGCTTTTTCTCTTCCGGCGGCTTGGGCAAGGCCTTCGGGGGCTCGACCTTTTCCGGTTTGGCCAGCTCCTTGACCGGTTGTTTCTTCTCGGCCGTGGGATCGTCCTTTTCCGCGTTCTTGGGATCCGGATCCTTGGCGTCCTCGGGCTTGTCCGGATCGTCCTCTTCGACCTCTTTCTCGTCAGGCTTGTCTTCGTCGAGGATGGCCACTTCCACCGGGGCGCCCGTGCCGCGGACGTGGTTCTGCACGCTGCGCGCGAAGCGTTGGATATCCAAGCGCTGCGCGATGATTTTCGCCGTCTGATCCGCGCCGCCGCTCCACAACAGGTGGACCACCACCGCGGTGGTGATCCACAGAAAGAGCGGGATGTTCGCTTCGCGGCGCATTGCTGAGGGCCGGCCGGATCGCGTCGATCGGCCAGAAAAAAGCTAACATCGAGGGGCCCGGCCAGCAATCTTCGGGGCAATTGCGCCGGCTTATCGACAGATCTAGGCGGCTTCCGGCGATCTGGGACAGAAGCCTGCGCCTAACACAACCGTCACACTTTGCTGATCGACTCGAAGTGGTCCGCAATCTCTTGCGCGTTCCACACCCCTTCGTCGCTTTCCTTGTACTTACCCGCGCTCTCCACGACCTTGAAGACGCTCATCCGCGCGCCGGCAACTGCCAGCACGACGCCGGTCACATCGCTCGATAGGCTGGAAGCCAGGAACAGATGCGCCGGAGCCACGTGCTCGGCCGACAAGGTATCTTCGATCTTCTCGAACATCGGTAGATCTTCGGTCAGGCGGGTCTTGGCGATCGGGGCGACGGCGTTGACGCGCACGCCATAGCGCTGCAGCTCGATCGACGCCGTGCGCGTCAGCCCGTAGATCCCGGCCTTGGCGGCCGCATAGTTGGCTTGTCCGAAATTGCCGAGCATGCCCGACACGCTGGTAGTGTTGATGATCGAACCACTGCCTTGTTCTTTCATCTTCAGCGCGGCGGCCTGGGTGCAGAAGAAGGTGCCCGTGAGGTGCACATCGAGCACCGCTTGCCACTCCTCTCGGCTCATCTTGAGCAGGGTTTTGTCGCGCAGAATCCCAGCGTTGTTCAAGAGGACGTCCACGCGGCCGAACGCGGAGAGCGCTTTGCCGATGATGGCATTGGCGCCTTCCTGACTGGAAACGCTGTCGTAGCTCGCTTCGGCGCTGCCGCCGGCCGCGCGGATTTCGGCCACCACGGCGTCTGCGGCGGAAGCTGCGGCTCCCGAGCCGTCGCGCGCGCCGCCCAAATCGTTGACCAATACTCGTGCGCCTTCGCGTGCGAAGAGCAGCGCGCTGGCCCGGCCGATGCCGTTGCCTGCGCCAGTTACCACCGTCACTTTGCCGTCGAGAAGTCCCATACGGCGGAGTGTAGATTTTTGTTCGTCAGTTAGAAATGAAACACTAGGCCTTGCGCTGCACGCCCTGTAGGAGCGTCCTTTTCGCGGCTGACCAGGGCGTCGACGCCGACCGCGAGCGCGACGCCCAGCGCGGTTCCGAGCACGTCCCAAGTGAAGTCTCGCCAAGACGGATCGCCGTGGCCGGTCAGATCCCAAAGCTCTTTGCCCGCGCCGAGGGTGAGCGAGAATGCAGCGCCGCCCAACGCTCGTTCGCTGCGCGATTCGAGCCACGGGCTCAGCGCCGCGTAGCCACCCGCGCTGAGCCCCGCCGACACGCCGAAATGGAGCGCTTTGTCAGGGCCAAACCAGGGATCCGGGTCGCTGGCAGCCGCTGGACTTGCGGAGAGCGCGAGCGTCAGCGCGAGCGGCGCGGTGAGCGCACGTCTCATGCGACGTGGCGTCGACGGCGGCCGAACCAAAGCACGCCCAGCCCGAGCAGCGTTGCAAATGCCGACGTGCCGCTCGCGGACCTCGGCTGGCTGACGGCGCAACTCCCGGAGGCCTCCGCTTGAACGGTGGATCGCTTGGGCGTGCACACGTTCAGCGCTTCCGAGCAACTGTAGCCAGTGGGGCAAGTATCCTCCGCCGCACTGTTGCACGGAGGGACGCAAATACCCGGTGGCGCGCTGCTCGCCGAGTAGCACTGATAGGTTCCAGGACACTCCCCCGAGCAGGAGGTGCCCAAGGGATCGACGGTTGCTCCAACCGGTCCGGAAGGAGGCGAGGCGGCGCCGGCCGAACTGGTCGCGCTACCGCCGTTGGCGCTCCCGCCGTTGCCACTGCCGCCCGCGCCGGAGCTGTCGCTGTCCGTTGCCCAGCTGGGCGGAGTGTAATTACCGGCAGTGGCTGCCGCGATGGCGGTGCTGCGCACGAAGGGCGCCCAGCTGGCGACGCTCGAGTACAGCGCGAACGTGCAATCTTTGTCGCCGCGCGAGGTCACGCCGAACACGCGGCCGTCGGCATCGAGCGCGGGACCCCCGGAATCACCGGAACAAACTGGGCTTCGACCCACCCACTCGTCGTCTTCGGCGTCGTACGAGAGCGGGCATTTGGAACCGACGCAGAACACGGACGAGGTCTCGAAACGCATGCGTGTCCCGGAGCTCTCCTCGTCGTTTGGATCTCGCAGCCCGTAACCGACGGCCGCAAAGCGCTGCTTGGCGCCCGTTACTTGGTCGAGCACCGGCTCGATCAGCTTGGCCTCCGACGCCGGGATCCCGCTGCCGCTCAAGATCAGGAGCGCGAGATCGTAGCCGCACACGCGGTTACTGCCGGGCGCTTCGCGAATTGCCTCGATCGCGTACAGCTTGCTGCCGTCTTGCGGCCGCGAATCCGTCGAGACGAACAGCAGGCGCGGATCGTACTTGGCCGTGAATTTGCTGGTCGCGCAGGTGACCTGCGCGCTCGAGCCGTCGTCGATTTGCGAGATGCAGTGACGCGCCGTCAGCACCAAATTCGGAGCCAGCAGTGTGCCGCTGCAAATGACCCCAACTTGCTGGTGAGCGGCTAGCGCCAGCGCGACGACACCCGTGGTCGTGGTGTCCAGCTTGCCGCCGACGATCGAGGCGCTGACCGAGCCCGTCTGCCCAGAGCCGCTGCTCCCGCCATCGGTGCTGGCGCACGCAAGCGTGCCCGCCAGAGCCAGTGGCAAGAGAGTGAATGCCTGCTTTAGCGCTTTCAATTGAGCAGAAATTGTACCGTCTCCGTCCGTCCGTCGCAAGCAGCGCGGGGACAGGGCAGCACCGCTCGGCACCGTTCTGGCAGGAATGTTACGCTCCGCGTCCGCCTTCTGTGGCATCTATCTCGCTCACCGCGCGCTCTCGCTCGTTCGTTTATCCGCTCGCTGTTTCCCCGAATCGATCGCTCGTTTCCGCTCGCTCTCTCGCTCAGCCTCCCCCTCCCCGAACGGTACTTCTCGCCATGACGACCCCCACGACGCCCTCGACGCTCGCCCGCCGCATCCTCGTTACGAGCGCGCTGCCTTACGCCAACGGGCACATTCACCTCGGGCACCTCGTCGAATACATCCAGACCGACATCTGGGTCCGCTTTCAGCGCATGCGTGGGGCGCGCGTGATCTACATGTGCGCCGACGATACGCACGGCACGGCGATCATGATTCGCGCGCGCCAAGAGGGGCGCAGCGAGGAAGAGCTGATCCGCGACATGAACGCGGCGCACCGTCGCGACTTTGCCGGCTTCCAGATCGCGTTCGATCACTACGGGAGCACCAACTCCGAGCGCAATCGACAATACTGCGCCGAGATCTGGAGCGCGCTGCGCAAGCACGATTTCGTCGCCGAGCGCGAAGTCACGCAGCTCTTCGATCCCAAGGCGGGCGTCTTTTTGGCCGATCGCTTCGTGAAGGGCACTTGTCCCAAATGCGGTACGCCCGATCAATATGGTGATTCGTGCGATCACTGCGGAAGCACCTACAGCCCGACCGATCTCAAAGATCCGGTGAGCACGCTCAGCGGCGCGCGGCCGGAGCTGAAGAGCGCACCCCACCTGTTCGTGAAGATCGAGAAGCTGCGAGGCTTCCTGACGGAGTGGACGCAAGAGCCGGGGCGGTTGCAGCCTGAAATTGCCAACTACCTGAAGGGCCATTTCCTGGCCGATGAGCTGCGTGATTGGGACGTCTCACGACCGGCGCCCTATTTCGGATTCGAGATCCCGGATGCCCCGGGCAATTACTGGTACGTCTGGTTCGACGCGCCGATCGGCTACATGGCCGCGACGCGGGAGTGGTGCGACGAGCACGGTGAGAGCTTCGATGCTTGGTGGCGCTCGGAGAATACCGAAATTTACCACTTCATCGGCAAAGACATCGTGTACTTCCACACGCTCTTTTGGCCTGCCATGCTGCATGCCTCGGGCTTTCCTTTGCCTAAGCGGGTGCAGGTGCACGGCTTTCTGACCGTGAACGGCGAGAAGATGTCCAAGTCGAAAGGCACCTTCGTGCAGGCGTCCACGTACTTGGAGCACCTGGATCCGGCGCACCTTCGCTATTTCTACGCCAGCAAGCTCGGCTCCAAAGTCGACGACCTGGATCTCAACTTGGAAGAGTTCACGGCCAAGGTGAACTCCGATTTGGTGGGCAAGGTCGTCAACCTGGCCAGTCGCACTGCCCGTTTCGTGAAGGAGAGCGGCCTTTCCGCGCAATATCCGGATGACGGTGGGCTATTCCGCGAAGCGGCCGCGCGCGGCGAAGAGATCGCCGAGGCGTACGAGGCGTGTGATTTCGCGCGCGCCATGCGCCAAGTGATGGCGTTGGCCGACCGCGCGAACGAATACATCGATCGCGAAGAGCCATGGAAGCTGAAGAAACAACCGGAGAAGGCGGCCGAACTGCGCGACGTATGCACGGTCGCGTTGAACCTGTATCGGCAGTTGATCGTGTATCTTGCGCCGGTCTTGCCCAAGCTGGCCGAGCAGAGCCAGAGGTTGTTGAACGCGCCGTTCGACAGCTTCGACGCAGCCCAAACGCCGCTGCTCGGGACTGCCGTAGGCGAATTCGAGCACCTGATGCAGCGCGTCGATCCCAAAAAGCTCGAGGCCGTGGTGGCAGCGACGCGTGACGCCGCGATGGACGCCGAAGCGGTGAAAGCCAGCGCGAGCGCCGCGTCGCCGGCCGAGCCGGGTCCGGCAGCCGCGAGCGCGGAGTTGCCCGTCGACGACGGTGCGGCGCTGGCGAGCGAACCGCTTTCGCCCGAGTGCTCAATCGACGACTTCGCAAAGATCGATTTGCGCGTCGCTCGAGTGCTGAGCGCAGAGGCGATCAAGGAGGCCAACAAGTTGCTGAAGCTGACCGTGAGCTTGGGCGGGGACACCACGCGCACGATATTTGCTGGCATCAAGGCGGCGTACACACCGGAGGCGCTGGTTGGGCGCTTGGTCGTGATTGTGGCAAACCTTGCGCCGCGCAAGATGAAATTCGGGACCAGCGAGGGCATGGTGATCGCAGCCGGCCCGGGCGCAGCCGAGGTCTACGTGCTCGCTCCGGACAGCGGCGCAAAGCCGGGTCAGCGCGTGCATTGACCCGCAAAATGCATAAAACCTGCGCCGCGGTCCGTTAGCCAAGCGAAGGGGCGGCAGAACTCCCCATGAAGGATTTCTCATGCCTCGCTAGAAAAGTTCGCGGCAGCATGGAACGGTTTGACGGAGCGCGGCTGGAAGTGCACGCTTTTTGTCCGGGGTGACGAACAAGGCCCCGAAGTCACACAAACTCTCACCATGCGCCTCGTCTTTCGTTTGCTGGGCCCAGCCTGCGTGCTGTCCCTCGCCGCCGCTTGCTCTAGCGCAGAGCCAGGCGCGGCGCCTGTCGCCCCGCCGCCGCCCGACACTCCGGCTGACGGCTTGGTGTGCAAAGCGGACCAACACCCGGTCGCGCCGCTCTCGTTGCTCACGCGCGCGCAGTACGACGCGACCATCGCCGATTTGTTGGGCGACAATAGCCAGCCGGCGTCGAGCTTCCCCGCAGAGAATCAAGTCGCGGGCTTCAACAACAACACGGAAGTGCACATCGCCAATCCGCTGCTTGTCGAGCAGCTGATGAACGCGGCCGAGGGCATCGCCAGCCGCGCCGTCGCTGCCAACCTCGGCACACTCGCGCCGTGCGCGGGCACGAGCACCGCCGAGCGCGCCAGCTGCGGTGTCGGCTTCGTGACGAGCTTCGGCAAGCGCGCGTTTCGGCGTCCGCTCACCGGCGACGAAGCTCAGGCGTTCAACACTCTGTTCAGTGGCTTGAATGCCACGCGCGGTTACTCGGCGGCCGTCGAGCTGACCATGCAGGCGTTCTTGCAATCGCCGCAATTTTTGTATCGGCTCGATTCGGAGCGGGCAGCGACGCCGGAAACCGGCGCGGTGGCGCTCGATTCCTATCAACTCGCCGCGCGGCTTTCGTATTTTCTGACTGGCTCGATGCCCGACGCGCAACTGTTTGCGGTCGCGGACGCCAAAGCTCTGTCGAGCAGCGCCGAGATTGAGACCCAGGCTCGTCGCTTGCTCGAAACCAGCCGAGCCAAGGCCATGGTCCGTGACTTCAATCAGCAGTGGTTGCAGCTCGATCAATTGTCGGGCCTGGCGCGGAACCCGCCCCAGGGCATGGCGGACGTCAAAGGCATCGGCGCCGACTACCGCGAGTCACTGCAGCAATTCCTGGACCAGGTTTTTTGGGAGCACGGGACCTTGCAGTCCCTGTTCCAATCGCCAGCGACGTTCGTCAACGCGCGCTTGGGCGGCGTGCTCGGGCTGTCCGCGCCGGCAACTGGCTTTGGCGTGGTCAGCGACGCACCGGGGCGCGTCGGGCTGTTGTCCCAACCAGGTCTGATGGCGATGCTCGCGCACGCCGATCAATCGGGGCCGATTCAGCGCGGCGTGTTCGTGCGCCAACGCTTGCTGTGTCTGGATGTTCCGCCCCCGCCGCCGGGCCTCAACCCAGTCCCCCCCGATCCGGATCCCAACCTGACTACTCGTGAACGCTTCCGCGTGCACACCGCGTCCTCCTCCTGTTCGGGCTGCCACAAGTTGATCGACGGGGCCGGCTTCGGCTTCGAAAATTACGATGAACTCGGCCGCTACCGCACCCAGGAAAATGGGCTGACCGTCGACGCTTCGGGCGAGATGCTCGCGACCGGCGAGGCAGCGGTGGATGGTCCGTACAACGGCGTGGCTGAACTCTCGAAGCGCTTGGCGCTCAGCCAGCGCGTGGAGCGCTGCTTGGCGACCAACTGGTATCGCTACGCAATGGGCCGCGTCGAGACCGAGGCGGACGGCTGCAGCTTGCGTGAGGTCGAGCAGAAGTTCAGCGCTTCTGGCGGCCAGTTCAAGGAATTGCTGGTCGCGGTGTCGTTGAGCGAAGCGTTCCGCTATCGCCCCGCCATTCCGGGAGAGATGTGATGAATCGCGCGCCTACCAATCCGCTGCTGACTCGACGCCATTTCCTGCGCGCCGCGGGTGGCGCCGCGGTCGCATTGCCGCTCTTGTCCTCGCTGCGCGCGGGCGCTGCGGGCGAGACCTTCCCAAAGCGGCTGCTCTTGATCTACACGCCCAACGGCGTGGTGCCGGAGTCGTGGTACCCGCTGAACGTGACCAGCGAGACCAGCTGGGATCTGAACGTGACTCATCAGTCGCTCGCGCCGTTCAAAGATCGCTTGCTGTTCTTTACTGGCGTCGACCTCAAAGTCACCAATGAGGGACCAGGCGGCCTGCACCAAAAGGGGATCGGAGGGCTCTACACTGGGCAGCAGCTGCAGAGTGGAGATCTGTTCGTCGACGGCTGCGGTCAGCGCGCCGGCTGGGCCAACGGCATCAGCGTCGATCAGGAGATCGCCAAGACCTTGGCCGTCGGCACGCCCATCAAGAGCCTCGAGCTCGGCGTGCGCGCGACGGAAAACGACGTGCAAGGGCGCATCGCTTATGCCGGCCCGGGCGCGCCGTTGCCGCCCATGAACGACCCGAGCGACGTCTTCCAGCGGCTATTCAGCGGCTTCGGGCAAAACACGGACCAGCTGGCAGAGCTTCGCGCACGCCGTCAGTCGGTGCTCGATACGGTGCAGGGCCAATTCAAATCCCTCTCGACGCGCGTGAGCAGCTCCGATCAGCAAAAACTCGTGGCTCATCTGACGCTCGTGCGCGACCTCGAGACACGCATGGCCGTCAGCGGCAACGGCAGCCAGGCGTGCGTCGTACCCGCCGTGCCCGCGGCGCTCAACCCGGACAGCGAAGATGACATGCCGATCATCGCGGGCCTGCACCTCGACATGCTGGCCACGGCGTTCGCCTGTGACCTGACGCGAGTCGCGAGCCTTCAGATTTCGACTTCGCTCAACCACATCCGCTACCCGTGGTTGAACAGCATGGGCGAGGGCCACGCTTTGTCTCACATGGGGCCGAGCGACACCAACGCCTTCCAAGAGATGGTCAACCGCCAGTCGTGGCATAGCCAAATGTTGGCCAGATTCCTCACGCGCCTGAGCCAAATCCCGGAAGGCCCCGGCACCGTGCTCGACAATACGCTCGTGCTGTGGGGCAACGAGGTGGCCCAGGGCAACACGCACGCCCACGAAAATATCCCTTTTCTGATGGCCGGCGGCGGCTGGCACTTCCGCACCGGGCGCGCGCTTCAGTACACGTCCGCCTCGCACAACGACCTCTTGGTCTCGGTGTTGAACGCGATGGGCGTGCCCGCGACCAGCTTCGGGCAAGCCGATCTTTGCCACGGCGCGCTGCCCGGCCTGGTCT
>Ga0247760_1002199_pt1 | contig 15447 bp, 15 predicted proteins | sample UWRJL171409R4_FD_179936 | JGI IMG/M metagenome (GOLD analysis project Ga0247760, IMG submission 179936) | Plant litter microbial communities from Arlington Agricultural Research Station in Wisconsin, United States - UWRJ-L171-409R-4 | ecosystem: Environmental > Terrestrial > Plant litter >... | reverse complement strand
CGAGGAGTGTAAAAAACAAGCAGGCTGAAGCTGGAAGCCTGCCACACTGTTACACTGCAGACGGTTGTTGCGGCATGTTATGGAAGACTACGACGGTTCGATGACGCGTGAAGCTCGCCGTTGCTCGAAAGATGCGCGATAATTGCAACAGTAACGAGATCCTCGCGAGCCTCTCGACTAGGCGTGAAGCACAGTGTGATGGGCGCTCCATTACGTCCGTTCCATGGCATGCTGGGGATGCAGCATGGGCGACCCCGCGCCAGCTGTGCTCGATGTGCAGATTCGTGCAGGTTTGCAGCCCCAAACACGAGCTTTGGGAACTTGTGTCTTGAAGATGATTCGCGCAGCTGCGGAGGTCGACCCGAGTCGGCCAATAGACCGGCCGACCAACAACAACACCAGCCCGGTCAGCAGCAGGTCGACCAAGCCCAGATCGCGCCAATTCGCCAACCTCTCTCCACATGCCGCCTATCTAGTTAGGTCGCTGTCTTCCGTCAGCTCCACAGAAGCCATGACTGCATGCGACTGACCAATGGCCCAGATGAGCGAGCAGAGAGCAAGGCGACCGGTCAGGCAGCTGGCTGTGTGCTTCCATTTCGGGAGCTTCATTTTCCATCTGCCATCAGCATGTCGGATGGCGGAAATGGAAGTGCGACAACAAGCCAGGGAGCCAGGGCTAGGGTGTCGGTGTCAGAAGCATAGCCAACCCGCCCGCCCGGCAGACCCTCGCTGGAAGTGTAATAGTGTAGGGCAGTGTGCCCCCGCCATTGTTCAGCCGCGAGCGATGTCATTGCTTGGATGTGGATTTTGGGGACGGATCCTGCCAGCGAAGACCCAGGCGAGCGAGCCAGGCCTGGCTTCCTGTGTGCCCGATTTAGCGCAAATCGCGGGTGCAGGGGGTGCTGCTGTCATCGAGGAGCTCTTGGCAGCAGAGCTTGGTTTTTTTTCCCTGAACATTGTGGATTGGGGCTAGTGCGGGCAAGGGACGAGGTGTGTAGAGGTGCTGCAAGTTGTCACCTGTTTCCTCAACACCAGGAAGCAAGTCCTGGGCGTGAACGAACAGCATGCGGGCCTCGAGCCGTGCGGGCGACCACCAAGTGGAGACCATGCGAGAATCCCTTCTCGATGGGGTAGGCCATGGTCGACGTAGAAGGCACCCGATTCGGCCCCGAATGCAGGTCCTCTACTGCATTCTGTCGAGCAACTTCGTATCACCGCCGACCATGAGCGCCGAGCTCTGCCCAACCTTACGGAACTTCCATTCGCAGATCTCACCATCGAACCACCCCTGCAAGTCGTCCCTAGCTCTCTTCCAGGATGTCCCGCCACATCCTCCGCCAGTGTCAGTGCCAACAATGGCCCACCTCGTGGACCACGGACCTGGCATGCAACCGAAATGGTTTCTCACTCATTGTCGGACGACATCATCGTCCCTGCCGGGCAGCAGCGGGGCTCATGTCCGACTCTGCAGTATAAACACTTGCCATCCGGCTTCTCTCTATCCATCTTGTTTCCTCACTCTCCAGCCCTCTCAAGCACACATTTCTTCTCATCTCTCATCTCTCTCCTCTCTCAAGCCTTATCTCCTTTGAGCTTCCGAGTAACTCGTTCGCTAAGGTTACTTGCCACTCTCGCTCTCCTCACACACAACTGTCTGTCGCTTAGCGTCTGCACATCGTCAAGATGAAGGCTGCTCTCTCGCTCCTCGCCCTCTCCGCCTCGGCCTTTGCCGCAATCGACCCCCGCGGCGGTGACTACAACAAGGGTGGCGACTACTGCAAGCCCACCACCGTCTACGTCGACAAGCCCACCACCAAGTATGAGACCAAGTATGAGACCAAGTACGAGACCAAGTACGTCGACAAGCCGTACACCAAGTACGAGACCAAGTACGAGACCAAGTACGAGACCAAGTACGTCGACAAGCCGTACACCAAGTATGAGACCAAGTATGTCGACAAGCCGACGACGTGAGTATCCCCTTTCTTGATCTCGAGCTCTCCCGTGTCCTAACGCAGTGCAGCGTCTATGACTACAAGTACAAGACCGAGTACGTGACCAAGCCCACCACGGTCGTCGACTACAAGTACAAGACCGAGTACAAGACCGAGTACAAGCCTACCACGGTCGTCGACTACAAGTACAAGACCGAATATGTCACCAAGCCGACCACTGTTGTCGACTACAAGTACAAGACCGAGTACAAGACGGAGTACAAGCCCACCACTGTCTACAAGACTGACTACAAGACCACCACGTGAGTTGAGCCCGCCTTGCAGTGATGGTGATGAGTTGAAGACTAACAGCCTCGCAGCGTCGTCGACTACAAGTACAAGACCGACTACAAGACTGAGTACAAGACCGACTACAAGTACAAGACCGAGTATAAGACCGACTACAAGCCCACCACTGTCTACGACGTCAAGTACAAGACGGTCACCGAGGAGTGCAAGAAGCAGCCCTACACCGACAAGCCCTACACCGACAAGCCCTACAGCTCTGACAAGCCCCACACCGACAAGTACACTCCCACCTCGGCCCACTACTCCTCCCGCGATGCTCCCTCGGCCACCAAGGCTCCCGTCACCAGCCCAGTTGTCACTGCCGGTGCGGGCAAGATGGCTCCGGGCTTCGCTCTCGTTGCCGGTGTTGTCGGCGCCGTCGCTCTTCTCTAGGTTCATCTGCTGAGTGCTCCTGGACCTTTTCTTTTTCTTACCCACGGATCGGGATAATGTCTTGGAGATACGACTTCATGACACTCATTTAGACTCTTTGCATACATCGGTACATGTTTTTTTTGGGGGTTTGCATTTTCGGGGATGAATAGGGGGAAATGGGAACCGGTTTTTGGGTTTTGTTTTTGTTTTTGGCTTATCGATTTCGCGCGCTGCTTAAAATACCACGCCACGACGGCAAAGACGAATGGGGTGATTGGAGGATCCTAATGAGGGCCTGGGGTACTCTGACAACGGAGTCTAAACTCTATTGCTTAAAAGATAATCTTCGTTGTAGATATAATATAACCGGTTCGGTTATTGGTTACTTGTTGGCCCACTGCGCTTCTGTGCTTTGCTCTTCTCTTGAAGGTGCTGGGCAAATGACTCGGATCATCGGCACTTCCCATGATCACCTGGCACGTGCTTGACCTTGTGCACCACTGCACCACTGCGCCGTTCATCCAAGACACGACATTTGAGTTCTGACGGACGTTGATGATGTTTTTTTCTTTCTCCGAAACGTTTCTTACCAGTTGGCGGTCTATCAAGGACCAAGCTCAGATTTCCTTTTTTTTTTTTTTCAATCTGCGCGTGGGCTGAAGCTGACACACCCTATCACCAGCATCTACTTTGTACCTAAGGTACCTACCTAATTACATAGTACTGCATCGCACCACCGGACTCCGAGACCGAGTGACTGACTGGACGAGCGAGTGAGTGAGTGGAGTGGGGCACAAATGGAGCACTGAGAATCTCACATCCGCCAAGCAAACAAGCAAGCAAGCAAGGCAAACAAGGCAAGTTCCGATTCTTTCATTTACATGCACAGCTGTGGCGCAGGCAAGCAAGCCGGTGCCAAGCAGCAGCAGGCTCGCAAAGGATGACCACGATGATGATGATGATGACTGGCGGTGCAACGCTGCGGCGAGGGCGGCGGCGGTGCCAGGATTGTCGGGTTCAACAAAGTTTTAACGTTATTTTACCTTGTTACTTACTGGTCGGTGGCACGGGCGGGAGGAGCCCCCATTGGGTGGGAGGATTGTTGGGTTCGGTGGATAACCTGGTAGGTAGGAAGGTAAGGTAGGTACCTATGCGAGGTGCGTGCGTGCGTGTGACGTGAAAGGTAGGTGAAGAGGAGTTTGTTGCAATACGCCAAGGAACATGAGTTGACAATGGAAACGGATTTCGGGGGAGATTTGATTGACAACATGACGATCATGTTGAGGACCTGGCATTGGATGTGGAGTTCGAGGGGGTGAGAAACGGAGGGAATGTCAGCTTCGCTTGGTGAGTGGGTAAGACTTTGCTGGATTAATGTGATTGGCTCACTCGATCGCAGAGGAGAAGGAAGAAAGGAAAAGAAAAAAAGAAGAGTCCGAAGGTGAGCGGGCTGTGAGCCAGCCTCCACATCGGCATCAAATGCCGATATTTGTAAGATTCGGTATCCCGTGTATTCTATCCGAGACGGAGTTGGAGATGAGAGAAGAAAACCAACAGGTCGGACTTTACAAAGGGGTGTGTGTAAGTGAAGAGGGAAAACCCTAACCCTGGATGTTTGGCTTGTCCCCTTCACGGCTGATTCAATAGGTAGTTATTGCTATTAATATTGTTTTGCTACGGCCCGTTGACTCGGATGCATGGTACATGTACGTCTGACGAGATGCTCTGTTCCTGGTATGATGATGGGATTGGTGGTCAAAGTACGGCTTTGCTAACCCCATTCGTCCAGACCTGACTGCGTTGAGATAACAAGGCTCGATACCCTTAGCGCAGTGGAGAAAGATGACAATCCTCCAAGCACTGCCCGGAAAGTAGAAATTAGAGTTGCAGGGGGGCGCTGGGGTTCTCATCACAGCCGGCCTGCGCGGGCTTTGAGCATCGATTGACACAAGAGCCAGCCCAGCCCTACTTGACATGTACATGCCGAAAACATTTCTCCAGTTGACACGTTCATATCGCCCCGTTCATCTTCTCACCTGGGGCGCCAGGCCAACATGTAACTACCTAGGCAGCACTAACCAACATGCCAATGAGAACCTGGTCCGCCGAGAGTAGTTAGCTGACACTTCAGTCACCCGACACTTTGCAGGATGGCCCGACGCAGCAGTTGGTTTCTGTCTTCTGCTACTGGACTTGGTACTTTCCCTCCGTTCGGACCGGCAACATGAAGGCATCCATCCGGCAGAGCCATCCATCAAGGATGCTACATGTACCTAGGTACCTACCTTTGATATAGATAGAAATACACTACTTTTATCGAATGAGCACCTCTGCCCGAAGTTACAGCCATCGAGGACATGATGCTGCCATCATTGGCTTGCGCGGGGAGCATAATCATCAGAATTGGGGCTGGTTGAGGGGACAACTGATCTTGATTGACCCCATGACCAAATGGCTCACACAAGGCGAGCTGTTCGAGTTCGAGAGCCATATTCTTTCCGAAAATCTGAAGCCGAAGGATTGAAACTTGTTTTCCAGGGCTGGACACATGCTTTCCTTTTTAATGTGGCCGCCGTTGATGGGACTAACTACCTAGATACCTAGAGAGTGTTTGATTTCCAAAGTTCAATTGTGTACGAATGCCTGTACCCGGTCCTGACTGTTCAACCGTGACCCACGGTAGGACCGGATGTTGATTCAAGATTTCCCAGGTAAGGTAGCCGAGGAGGGGAGGTGTTGCACTTTGTCCGACCGAGCCTTTCTGGTAGGTAAACAGACTGCGCATCGGAAAAGATAACCAAAGGTTTCCCTCCCACTCTCGGTACTTGATTACTTTACACACTGGCTTTGTCTGTAGTAGTATGCAAAGGTCAGTTAGCTGTTAATAGCAATGAAATCCTATTGTATAGGTGCCTCGGGGTGGTGAGGGCTTCCAGTCACAGCGGGATTGGCCTTGACCTCGAGAAGAGGCACTGTCCCGCTTGGAGAATAGAAATGGAACTTTAGCCGCGAAATGAAACCAACATCTCAAAAGTATTATCCTGCGCTCCCTTCCCTGAAGGCTGTCATTTCTTTTATATATATTATATTATATATTTGGCAGATTTCCTTCCCATAAGGAACGTACACACAATGTTCAAGAATCTCACACACAATTGCCACCACCGACCGGCATTGAAACCCCAAACTTCGATAGTCTTACAAAAAAAAGAAAGAAAGAAAAGGGAAAGAAAACTAGGAGCTTCCGCGATCATTCCCCAGGCCTGAGAGCATACTCCGTAGTTAATATGTCGACGCGCTTCAGGATGTTAAAGCGAGCGTCATTTTTGACAGGCGAGATTGGAAGAAACGGCTACTTGAGATGAGAGTAATAATCAAACAGTATAATAATTGCCCCTTTGCAATGTATTGTACGAGGCGGAACATCTAAGCCCAGGAAGTGCAGATCTGTCACATCTCCAATCTTCCCGCCGAGTATCGTTCCCTCCATCATGCCAGTGTGATTCATCATATCCGGGTCGACAGGTAGGAAGTGCCGCAGGCAGATACTCAAAAGTCGCCCTTCATGTTGCCAGGCTGATGCGATGTTCCTAGATGTCCAGAACCTCTCTGAGGAAATATCCAAATTGAAATGGTAAAAATGTGTGACGGGCGTCAGGTGTCTGCAGTAAATCAATAAACAGTTATTCTCATATGAACGGACAGTGTGTGTATGTGTGTTGTGAGAGCAAAGAGCTTTCTATAGAAACGTGCAGATGCCGCTGCGCACCTTTTTTTTCGATGTTATCTGCTTTCCCACAGTCGTCTTCTTGACCGCCGATATCTTTATGTCCTTCCGGTGCATGTAACGCTCAAGCTCTTGGGCGAAACGGAGCTGGTGATCTGGCTTAGCCAAACGCGCGAAATACTCCAGCAACAGCTGATGACTCTTTCCGTCGGTGGCGAACTTGAAGGTAGATGGTGCGCCAGGCAGCAGTCTTTGAAACTCCTGGTCGAATTGGTTGTGTCTGCCCTCATAAATCGGAAATGCTTCCTTGCTGATTCGATTCCATTGGGTTGTGACAAAGGCAACATGCGGAGAGAATCTCTCACCGCATATCGCCTTGAGGACGCGTACATTGTCCTTGTGGATCCCGTCAAATCTAGGGCTTTCGATGCTGTGGAAGTAGATAACACCGCTAACTTGCTCCTGGCCCAGCTGCCGCAGCTCGTTGGCAATACCTTGCAGGATCTTGAGATTCTCGTCCGTTGTCCTCCTGTCCGCAAGTCCAGGGGTATCGATGATGGTGAACCCCCTCCGAGAGCCATCTACCACGTGGTTGACTGTGTATCTACCGCACCTCTCGGTTTCTTGCCAGCGGTAGATTAGCGACCGGGACATGTTTCAAAATTGACTGTTGGGGCAATGGGGATTTCAGAAACTATGCTAACCTACGTTCAACGAGGCCCTTTCCAACTCTGACATCTTGGCCCGTTACTGCGCCGGCGAAGGCGGATTTGCCGGTCCCATGAAGGCCAATGAGCAAAATCACCACGCTGGACATGAAGGGCAACCAGAAACATACGGCTCAGACTGTCTGCAACGCGTCGGTCAAATGGCTTCCGGAGCTGATGCTGTTGGGAGATGCTCGGATAATGCTTCTGGGGGGTAAAGACAAAATGGGTGGCCTCTCACCCAGAGAATGGGGCACAGCCGACACGTCAGCCCACGAGACTATGTAGCGCAAATGTGGTGAGCGTATCGTCGGTCGTGGCAGAGACGTGAGGTGTGAAGTTGGGTACGAAGCTGGGAGGGGAAGGCGCAACTGCTTGTTTTGGTGGGGCGAGATCACGCAGCGGCCCAACTGATCCATTGGATCAAGGCTCCTACACATCAGCTCTCGCGGCAAATCCGGTCTTCGTGATTCGCTCTCGCAGTCAATGAACTGGCCTCACTTTGGGTTGACATGCGCTTGGGCGCGAGTTGACAACACCCGACACAACCACCACCGGCCCAATGTGACCTGCTGGCCAACTGTGTGAGCCTTCGCTACTCAAGAGATCGAGGCCATGGAGCCAGCGGCGGAGAGCGTGGGATGAGAAAGGACCAGTGAGGTGGGACCTGAAGTTGTGCACCTGGTTCGATTCTCGTCACCGTTTTCCCCTTCTTCCCCAGATCTTCCTCTCGCGGCAGCTAGAAGCTGCTCTTCGAACTCTCTATCCCATCAGCGGCACCAAATTTCTTGGGCAAATGACCCCACCAGCCGCAAAAGATAAACCCGAGATCCTAGTCGCTCTGCTGGGAGTGACAGGGGCTGGCAAGACGACATTTGCACGGCTTGTATCCGGCGACGAAAGCCTCAGGGTCGGCCACAGTATACATTCATGTGAGTAGACCAGTCCCCTCTGGTTCTTGGAGTGCTGTTCAAGGCTGGGTCATTAAGCGACAAGTTCAATAGGCACGCAGGAGCCCCAACTTGTTCTCCCCTTCGAACTTGATGGCTACAAGATCAATTTGATAGATACACCTGGGTTTGACGACGACAGTCGGTCCGATGTGGAGATTCTCGAGGAGCTCGCAGAGTGGATGGCCCGGGATGGGGATCTCAAACAAAGGCAGCTCGACGGTCTCATCCTGCTCCATCCCATCACGGTGCTCCGGGCCGGAGGCGCCGAACGCAAACGCACTCGTCTTCTCAAGAATATCCTCGGCTCACAAGCTTACAAGCACATTGTCATTGCTACTACCATGCATGAGCATCTGAGCTCGGAGATGGACGTAAAAGAACGTGTCGACGGTCGTCGGCAAGAGCTTTGGGGGGATATGGTGAGCCAGGGTACCAAGCTCGTGGAGCACTCCAACAACAAGGAATCAGCGGATAAAATCATCAGAATGATAATCCAGATTTCCAAGAATTCTGGAAAACTCAGATCGTTGCTGCAGGATGAGCTATTACGAGACCCACGTCTCATTGAGACGACAGCCGGAAAAGACGTTAAGAGACAACTCGAGGAGGAGGTCAAAAGAGTCACGGCTCAGCTTCAGCAAAACGCCCAGAAACGCCCCAAGAAGCCTCTGAAGAGGGACAAGTCACAGCAAGGTATTGCTGCCCGGAGAGCGTGGCGAGATTGGCGTGATGATCAGAAAGAGCTACAAGAGAAATTGGACATGCTGCAATTCCGGCTGAAGCGATTGAACTCGCTATCTGTAAGTTGGGGACTTGCTTCTTCTCCATCCCTTCAACAAGGGTACGTGTATTGAATATAGACGGGCCGGTTAGTCAAGCCCAAGCCACAGCGACATGAAGGGTTGAGTTCTCAGCGTCACTAACTATTCTCCCTTCCATAGTTCAAGTTCAAAAGCTTTTGGGCATCGCTCTTGGGTCGTTGACATACAGCGGGTCCAGAACTTTGCATGTCCGCCTGATACACGACAAAGCCTGGGACAACTAGGAATACTGACCGTTGGATTTCTGGGACTATAAATATGAACTCGCCTGTAATTCCCTAGAGCCGGGGGGGGGGGGGGGGAGGGGGGGGGGGAACTGGCTAGAAAGATCATCTCAGCTAGATTGATAGTCCTTCTGTGTTTCGCTCCAGTCCATGAGGGAGCTGCCATCCATTGCATCTGAATCCATCTATATAAATCCGAGGAAATGTTGTGAGATTCACTGGAATGAGAAGCTGTGTGCATGTTTGTCAAAGCTCAGGTCGCTCCACAGTCGACGATAGTGGTATTTACTGTAACGAAACCGACGGCCGGGTCTACGCCGTAGCCTTTGATTGATACTATGAGGTACAAGAACAACACACCTTCCATGTCCTGCTAGGTCTTAAGGAACGACAGTTGGGGGGCGCAACGCCACGCAGAATACCAAACCCCAGTATCATTGCCCGTTCCGGGCACCTTGGATTCAATCCTCAGACTTCAGACAAGGCATTCAACTCTTTGCACCTACAACTTGTATCTCTTGCAGAGGTCTGGTATGATATCCCACCAAACTGAAATCAAAGGGGCTTGTGCTAACTATACCACTGCATATTAGTAGCACTTAGGCTAGTCTAGCGCATCGGATACTCCAGTGTAAGTCCCATTATTAAGATTAGTAAAACCTAGAATCTCCAATGAATGCCGCTAGAAAAGAAGAATAAAATCAAAGAACTGAAAATCAAGACCCCACTTCGTTGGTATTCACATTCGCGACGACAACTTGAACCAAGTCAACTCCGTTAAGCAAAGTGAGGGATGTTCACCGCCCAAGTGGCGATAAAAACGTTTGAAGGAAGAGAGATGAAAGTCCGAACCGTCTCAACCAGGATGAACAAGCGGGCGAATAGATATACCCAGCAGAGAAGGGTGCCCCCAAGGCTCAAGAGGGAGTGAAGGGTTTCGTCGTCATCCTTCAAGCGCAAGATCTTACCAACAAGGCGGCCAAAGATGTAGAGGAGAACAATCGTGCAAGGGAGCGTGAGGATGTAGATGCTTGCGCCCCTCCAGGCGATCTGCTCGCCGCGTGTAGGGAAATAAGGTTCCACCCCGCGACGTGTACAGCTCCGAAGAGAGTCGCAGCCACGAACAGCGAACCCGCCACACCTAGTTTCTCGCTGTCCCGTTTCTCCTCGTTCTTATTGCCATTGCCTGCCCCCCCCCTCGTCCCATTCACTCACACTGCCCATCTCCACATCACCAGTCCTTTCGCTGCTCGGCCTATCGGAGCTTGGCCTATCATAGCTTGGCCTCTGCCTCTCATTGCCCATCTGCATCTGCTGGCCACGAAGGTTCTCTACGCCGTCGAGCTCCCCGACGCTCATCTCCTCATGACCTGACTTCTCGTCACCAGTCTTCTCATCGCCCAACTGTATCCGGGTGTTTGACAGTGGTGCGCCTTTGGGCGGATAAGTGTTACCTATGACCTTGAACTCTCGGGCGGTGTTGAAGAGTATCACCCAGGCAGCGCTCATCTCCACAGCTTCCAGCTTCTTTTTCACCAGGGGTGGGATTTCGCCAGGATAGGTCAGAACCGTCATCGCTACCTGCACATGCTTTGGCTTGTACCAGCATAGGCCGTAGATGACGATGGCGCACGCGGCAAGGGCGAGGACGTTGAGTTCAAGGAGAGAAATGGGGAGACGCCTGATTGCCCTGGTTGAGATCTGGATAATCGACCACAGAATTTGACATATGGCGATGAGTTTGAGGAGCGGATCGCTTTTTGATTTGTCGCACAGTTCATCTCGACTGACGTCTGGCAGCCGCTCGAGGATGCCACGTTCGCGAAGGAAGATAACATCGTCGGCTGTTAGGTGGTACGGCTTACCCCCCCTCTCTTTTTCCTCCTCAAGAGACGTGTTGTAGCGGATGACAAAGCCGCCCATGGCAGCAAAGTGGCCGTGGACAAGGGTCCATGGAACCCCATCTTCGGTGGCCCTTCCTTTCAGCTCCCGTCTGACCTTCCTCGTCGGAGCTGGTCCCAGGCAACTGAAATGATGAGTTCCGGTACCAGCACAGTCACCAATGCAAGTTTGGCACTCTCCCAGGCGCTCTTGAGCCCCCACCGTAAGTCTCCTTTCAATCCTTTGTGGCTGCCATCGCGTTGTTCCGGGACGTTGGGGTGATGGATGGTCCACGTGCAGGCAATGAGGGTAAGAAGAGAGCCCCAAAGTATCTCTATCGTGCCACGTGCATCGGGGCTGGAGACGAAGTTGACAGGTCCGACAGGTCGTGTACAGACCGGGTTGAACGCGGTGTATCCCGATCCTACAGCGGCCAAAAGGAGCCATAGCAGAACTTGGACAAACATCTTGGCCTACCGATGTTGAGGAAAAAGACGTAGAGGCTAGCTACGCAGAGGTGAAGTGGAAGAGGTTGGGCATCACCCCGCGCTGGGGCTCGCACCTAATAGGAAGACAGTGCATACCAAGTAGCTATTGGTTGACTCCATCGTGACTTGCAGCAGCGGCCTTCTTCAATACCACAGGCCCACTCGTCGTCGGCGAGTAAGAGATGGTGGAGAATCAGATCTCTGCAGGAGAGGAAGCCGACCGTAGGATCAAATTGAAAGCATAGATCTGAAAGCAGGATCTTGAATCGGACGGCTGCAATTTGTCCCCAACAAGGCATGCCATCATCGGGGCAAACCAAATGATTCGAGCCATCGATGCAGAGATGACCGCGCTCTAACTTCGAATTTGGGGAGGCCGACATACGAACTGGAATACCAAATGAAAATCAAAACGAAATCTCCCGGCAGGCTTCCTCCAAAGCCGCTCCTGCCATTCTCAATGGAATCTAGTGCTCTTATCCCGCCTTTCCATCCACGATGAAGGAGAAAAAAATTGGCTGAATCCGTCTAGTTTCCAATCGCCTCATCCGAAATATTTCACCGATAAACACCTCTTTACCCAGGTACTCCATGAGAATTAACCGCATTTGAGGAAACAGCAAACAAGCGGCCGACATGATGACCAGCGGCACCGACTCTACAACCAACTCCGATACCTCCTCGACTATGGATCTCAGGGGAGAGGAAGATATGCAGCAGACCGGTCAGGTTCAATTCCACAACGGCAGTGAAGATGGCTTCTGGCGGAATGAAGCACATGAGGTGTGTGAACACTGTCTGGTCGGGCTGGCTAACACCATAAAGCTTCTGATCAGCGGTATCGAAATGGTCTACTGCTGCAAAGCCTATAATAGGGCTAGTTTAGAGATAGACAATGACCCGGATTTGTTTCGAATTGTTCGCGACTAAGATCGCCAAGTTCTACAACCCGTATACGGATAATACCAAGGCACACCTTGCTCACGGTTTGCAACGGTAAACCCATGCTGACCAAGACCATTGAAGCCTCCAGTCAAGCTGGGAAGTGTTAGGTATTCGGTATTGTGACTCATCCGGACACTTTGACTTCCATTGGGCGAATCTTGTTGTCTGCTTCCTTCTACACGTCGACTTCAGACCCGTCCGGGTTGGACCTCGACGCACGAGGGCAGTTTTTCTGAAGAAGTGAACCCAAGAGCTAGAGGATAAGCCTGACGACAGTTCGGACTATATATTAAAAAAAAATTATAAAATAAAATAATAGAACGCTATGCCTAGCGCCAATGGTGATTAAGCTAGGACATGCAGCACCAAGACGCGCCTCTCTGAGTCAAATCGACAACAATCAAACCCTTTCCGCGCGTGAACGCCACCAGGGCTTTGGAAAAACTCTAAATCTGAACTGTATTGAAAAAACTTGAGCTAACGACGAAATGGCTCTGACCTCGAACTAGGTTAGTAGCGTTTGTACCCCTTGCTCATTACGCTGGCTGGCTGGCTGACCCCCCCAAAAAAGGCAAGCGTCCGGTTAAGCCAGATATTCCAGTCATTGCCCCAGTCTGGTCCGGGCTGTTGATCCAAACGGCAAAGAAGATATCTCGGGGTTCCAGCGCCTGATTGGATTCGGTGGAAATGCTCACGATTTTTTGTCCCTAGACATCTCATCGATTGGGGCCCCGAGTTTTCATTTACAGGCGATTTTGCTGATGTTGTCCCGTATCGACCGCTCGTTACCCCCTTCCCTGGACTGTGTTCTCATCTTAGGGTGAATGGTGATAACAAGCAGAAGGGTGAAGCACATGGATTATGGGAGAGGAAGATGGCCGATTGAGAATCTACTGACTCACAGCCCACCATGTATCTTCCACAGAGCACTCGGTTACATGTACGCCGCCCTAGACAACACTGACCGCTAGGCAGGTATCCCAAGATCAAGCCTAACTGTCGGATATCACAGGAGTCACGGACATACGAGCGTCCGGACCAGACATTTTTCTCATTCATACTGGTTAGGGCCCATTGGAATTGACACTGGTAGCAGCATCCCATGGAACGAGTTAGCTCGGATGAACTGTCTCTCTGCCACTGAATCGGTCCGTAGAGTAGTATGCGACGTCATGAATAGCGGCTAACTTGGAGAGTAGAGGGCAAAGTTAGAACGGACATGCAGGGTGGAAGTCGTTCGTCACATGGCGTCGATTTAGTCTGCGAATAAATCTCGCAGCCAACGCGGGCCACCTCCGATTTTGGTACGAGGTATTGGATGATGCCCCTCTCGGTGTAGTGCGAACTGTATTGCTTAGCTGACTAGCAGAGTCCAGTCACCTCAAAGCAGAAACAGCTCATCAGCTCGCAGCTTCACCAGTATCGCGGATCACCAGGAAATTCAGATGAGTCGAGACACTAGATCTAGACATCAGAAGTCGTCCGTAACCCCCAACCTGGACAAATAACGGATGAATTTGTCACCTGCGGGCCATGCACCAGGCACTCACGTGAGCTCCTCAATAATATACCCACCTCGCACCGTCGACAAGTAAGCTTTGGACTACATTACCTAGGTGCACAAAAGTTGGGTCGATTGCATGCCTCATGGTTCGGGCGCCACACCACCATATCCGAAAGAGGAAGCAACGACATGAACCAAAAGAGTGTGGCATTCATACCCGAATGCGACAGGGAATGGTATTAGATCTAGGCCATGCACTGGCGCAAAACAGTGTGACAAGCTCCGGAAACGCGTCTCGGGATTGGGCGGCAACTTTCAAGTCTCTTCTTGCTCGAACCTTTGACCACTACCGCTGCTACTGCGGACAACCTTGGAGGCGAAAAGAGAGGGGCAAGGCGGCGTAAGGCAATGCAGATGCAGGCGCGAGCGGTGTGCTGCCTTTTGTGGGGTTCGGTTGGAAGCCCGTCCGGCCCCCACATCGTCTTGGGACCACGGCAAACGGAGCTGAGAGCCAACCACGGCCCGAGTCTGGTGTGCAAATGAACCAAAACTGAATTCACCTCATCTGTCCGAACTCGTCCCACCAACGCCGACTCGCGCGCTAAATCAGAACAGCCATCTCGACACCAAGGTGGAGCGGGTGTTGTTTGGAAACACTCTCTGCGTTTTTGCCGGATGGGTTTGACAGGATGCAGGTGTCACCGAAAGAGGGAGAAAATCTGGAAAGCTACTCGTGCGGCGTTTTTCGGGCAAAGTTTGAAGGCTGCGTGCGGACCCGCCAGTTATGTATCGTGGGGGGTTGTTAGGCTTACGGGTGGAGTGAGAGCGCGTCCTGCCGCAGGTTTCATTCACGCAACCCACGCGGCTGGACAGGGAAAAAGTGTTTAGCACTGAGTGCGGCGACATCCCCTGAGTGTCCAGCCCTGCTCCTCCCAGCCCACCTCCCCACTCCAGAATCGGATGGGCAGGTGCTAGCCCCCTTCGCTTCCTGTCTCCGGAGCAATCTGACAACGAGTTACAGTGCGACGTCCATTGACCTAATACGAGCGGCATTGCGTGCCCGCAGAGGTTGGTGGGCTGTCACCCAAGACCACCCGGGAAAAGGCGAAGGCAGCCTTTTTAGATTTCAACGGCTGTGGTGGTCTCTCGGGAAACTCCTGATGCAACGGGATGGTGACCGGGTGGGTTGGACTGGGGAACGCACCCACACCCTGCAGCCGTCTTTCCGCGGTACACCTCAGCACGCTAACTGACGCACAGACCCCGGTCTCCACTGCGGGCCCACTAAATAAGGGACCCACCCGGTGCGCTTCTGCTCAGCGCCACCATTTCATCCTGGTCCCTGCGGGTGAGCTCTGACATGGGTTGTGGGTAGTTTTAGCGGCTGCTGCCATTTATGATACTGAAGGGGGCTCAGAAGGTCTCCTCTCTTCCCGCTTCCTTCTTTCCTCTTCCCAACGGCACACAACACCATCGATAGCCGTCACCAACTTCAATATCAATCCCCAACGCCCGCTTCAAAGAAGCTCTGTCCGGGCCT
>Ga0247760_1002198_pt1 | contig 15449 bp, 10 predicted proteins | sample UWRJL171409R4_FD_179936 | JGI IMG/M metagenome (GOLD analysis project Ga0247760, IMG submission 179936) | Plant litter microbial communities from Arlington Agricultural Research Station in Wisconsin, United States - UWRJ-L171-409R-4 | ecosystem: Environmental > Terrestrial > Plant litter >... | reverse complement strand
CGACGGGGAACTGTCCGTCAACCGCGGCAGTGAGGAGAGCAAACCCGGCGGAACCACCAACAGCACGGAGATGTGCAAACCAGAATTCTCCGGAATAGTTGAGAAACGGAACGGGACAACGGGTATAACGGTAGAGGTATTGTAGGTGTGCGCCGAGCATGGTTGTGGAAGTCATCATGGCGAGGGTGAGTCCGGCTAATGCCCCGTGGGCTTGGCTGCGGGAAAAGTGTATCTCCTTCCACCCGGGTGTAGCATGGTCGACTCGCTGTTCGGTTCCTTCAATCCATTGGTATAACGAGTGGTGACAGAGGGCAACCATTCTTGGCGGTCGGGTGGTTGGCGCATCATCACTGGTAGAAGATGTAGTAGTGGTAGTAGGCCGGATATCAATCAGCGGGCCGAGAAAAGCAAAGTAGTCGTCCGGTAACTCGGCAATCTTCCCCACCGCCGTGTCGATACACTGCTGGATGCTTTGCGGATCCAACCGTCGTCGATGATATTGCCGTCGCCGACAATCCAGTTCCTTTTGTAGTTGCACCGCCATGGCGAGGTCATCCCAGGACAAAGACCGATAGGAAACCGTCAACAATTTAAGAACCAACGAGAGAATATCCAGCTCAAAGGCCGGGGTCTGGCTGAGTCGGTGAAAGGTCTTTGCGTACGCCTCGTTCAGTTCCTTGGGGAAACTCCGCATCTGCTTAAACAAGTGGTCCTTGGACTTGACCTGACGGAGCTGATACAGTACGAGATTAACCCATTGGAACATGCCTCGCGCATCTCGCAGGATCTGCTCCACGACCGAAGACGCATCCGCTGCGACAAAAGTGTTGATGTGCGCCAGCTCGGAAACTTTGGTCTCGATGAAGCTGAGGATATCCCGGTTGTTGTAGTTGATAATATCCAGCATTTGCAGCCCGGGAATATCCTGCATGGCAAAGTGCTCGAGCTCGTGGTCTTGTCGAGCGAGGAACAAAATGCGTACATTGTTGTGTCGGCCAATATCTCTGAATAAGTCGACGAGATCTTTGGGCCTCTCGCACTCGTCTAGTCCGTCAATGATGATGCTGCCCAGATACAAGTTTCAAGTTTGTCAGCGTACCACTATCGAGGTTAGGGTAGGGTAGGGTAGAGTAGGGCACATACTGCACAAGCGGAAAGAATGGAAGCAGCACACTGAAAATGTGTTTTCCCTGCTCCGAGGTGCACTCTTCAAATTTCCGCTTTTCTTTCATGACAAAGCTGTGTAACTCGCTCCGCGTCGGCTGAAAGGAGAGAAGCTGGTGGACCAATGTTCGGATAGTAGACGCCGACGTTGAAGTCTTGGAAATCGGAACATATAATGCCGCCTTGTTGCTGCTGACCGAGTAGTGTTGACAATCGATAGTCTCGGATGAGCCAGAACAGCGTGCTATGTCTGTGGCGGACCAGTTGTTCCCCTCGTGTGCTTCGGCGATGCGCTCGTGCAGATAGACGGCCAGAACCGACTTGCCACTGCCGGCTTTTCCGGAAACCCACACGGTTTGTCCCTCGGCTGAAGAGCCATGGGGAGTCGAAGGTAAACTGTCCAGGTCTAACCAGGTCCGAAGAACACCAGTGTTGACAGCCCACTCGCAGGTTCCGCCCAGACGGTCATTCTTGCGTCGGACATAGATCTCGTCCCGGACAGTTTCGGGCGACAACCACTGTCTGATCTCCATGACATCTCCTCCAGGTTGGCCGGTATCATATTCGTATTCTGTCAAGATCAGCAAACTTGACTTCAATCTGACCTGACCAGTCAAGTAGGTGTGTACGTACTGCCCAACCGTCCCTCAACAATGTGACCTGCCCTCCCGTGAAACTCGATAAGCAGTTTGACCAGTCGCTGGTAGTTGTCTTCGCGTAGACTGCCAAACTTGTTCAGCTCGACATGGTTGGCCTCCAGCTCAACCTGGTGGAAATTACGTCTGGCGCCGTAACAGGCCGATTCCTGGGTCACGACCACCTAAAATTATAAGCACAGGTCAGAATGGCAAGGAACAGTGCTGCTGGCGAGAACCCACTTTTGCTGTTTTAAAAGGCTGTGTATCAACCAATATGTTAGCTTTCCTCTTCTTTTCTTTTCCTTCTTCTCTAGGAAGGCTGGGAAGGGGTAGCTTACCCCAAGTTTCGCCGGCTCTGTTTCATAAAAGTAGGCCGCCTGAACCTTGGACAAGCGATCGTTGTACTCGAGCATTTTCTGGAAACTTCTTTCTAGCTTGGGCAAGACATCGAGCGTCGAGTCTACCACCAACGGTTTGAGTATCTCCATGTTTGGTGCCTGGCCGAGCCAGTTGCTGAAATTGGCTTGCGCGAGACCAACATTTGCAGCTGTAGACCCGTTATGGGGAGTTCCCAGAAACATGATCCCCGCAACAGCCGTGATGAAGGCCTGACAATCGGCATACCGGGGGTCTCTTTCGTGAACACCTGCCGCCGTGACGAGTGCCTGTTGAAGAATAAGCAAATCTCCAGTGCCAGCATGCCGTTCATACCTGCTTTATCACCAAGCCACCGTAACTGTGGCCGATAAGAATGAGCGGCCGTCTCGCCTTGGGAGATCAAGTTAGCAAAGTTTGCAGCGAAAGCGAAAGAAAACAAAACGTGAGAGAGAGAGAGAATACCATAATAGGACAAATCTGTTGACTTTTCCAGTGCGTTCGATCCCAAATGACAGCTTCCAGCAACCGATTTCCGCAATCTTCAAGCGTGACTTTGGCCGCATCACGAAGCCATTTCGAGTCATATTCAAACGTCATGATTCTTGCGTCGGGTAAATCTTGAGGAAGTAAATCTCGCAGCCACATGACTGAGGAACCATCGGAAAGTTGTTTCGTCCACGTCCACTCGTATGTTGAGGCGAGACCTTGGACTGCGATAATGCTGATCTGGGTAAGCATCTTAATCCTGATTGTTTCGGGGCTAGAGATACTAACTCGACGGGAACATTGATTGCCGATGCCGGCAGGTCCACCTCCTGCTGTGACGTTCCTCGTTCTCTCCATCGCACCCATGAGTCGGGTACATGCTCTTCCTTGAGAGCTTTTCTATTCTTGACCATGTTGAAGAGCGGGGGGAGAAGATCAGTCGTTCGGGTCGAAATTATGAGCGTTCAGGATAACGTGGCGGGGATGACATGTCAGAAACCTCTGCACGCGACTTCCGAATTCTTTCTTCCAGATGTTGTTTCCCTCAAATGTTGTCGTCGCTGACGAATGGTGGGGAGCTGAATTCGTGCAGGAAAATGCAACTCCATGACCGTTGCCAAGTTGGAGTCGCGCAGTTTGGACCCTTCTCATTGGTTGCCCATCAATATCTGCGCGTATTCCTAGTATTTTTAGCGAGGGGCTATTCCCTCTTGAGACATCAGTGCCAAGCCACAAGCCCCTCAACCCCTTTACCGTGCGGGGGATTTTGACTCCTTCGAGAGCCTTGCGAACAACTCACGATACAAATTCTTCACCTTGATAATTTGTCAAACGAAAGAGAGCATCAAGGTGGCTTGAAGTTCAAAATGGCTTCAACCGGGTCGGAAAAGAAACTCGGCCTTCTGCACCTTGCCATATGCTCGCTTTCCTTTTGGGGTCTGGGTGTTTCTATCGGACGCTTCTTCCCGGCGCACACTCCGGACAGCTTAGCAAAGAGACTAACGCATGCGTGTTCTACTTATGAGGTAAGTTCATCTCTGCTCTACATTGCTTGTTGTTTGTTGACTGACATCAGATTGACTTATTTTTGTTAGCGCATCCAAACTTCTGCTCTCTGCCACGCCACCATCGCCGCCAAGGTCAAGGTGGAAGAATGGACCGAAGCCACGTCAGGGGGCGTGCCACAAGAGAGACTTGACGCCGAGCTAGTAGACTTTCGTAAGTACTTGTTTCCCTCTCTCGTCCATATTTCCCGTCTCATACCGATACCATCTGTTAGTTTCTGCCGTGGTATCCACCGAACACGACCACTTTCCGGAAAGAAGAAAAACAACCTGCACACTTGAGATCACATCTCCGCTCCGTCTCGCAACCTGCCCAACCCTCCCGACTTTACCACCCGCTACAGAACAAACCATTCAATACCAAGAGCAGGCCGGTCAATTCACCATCAACCGCCTCGCACAATCCTGGCACTACCGCACTATATCTCTCATGGGCACCTTTGGAACCCTCTTTTGGAAATACGTATTGTTCGGCACTGCCGGGCTAATTCTCGGCGGCGCCCTCGGTGCTCGCTATTTCTTTTGGCCGTGGGTAGTTTTCCCCTGGTATTGGTTTTTCCGGGACGCTTCTGCGGCATATATCGTCTGCTGGTGGGGGTTTGCGACGTTTGCTGTTCACGATTTGGATTTTATGAAGTATAAAGTCTCACGAGGAATGATAGTCGCGGGACTACTAGTGCTTACGCTCATGAATACGGCGTGGTATCTCGTCAGGGGAAGTAAAGAGGTTTCGTTCTCGCTGTTTTGTTTGTTGGCCGTCGCGGTTCCGTTGGATCCGTGTTTTGAAATCGTCTTGACCTGGCTTGGAGGAGTAGGGGCTCAGATGCAAGCGCTGGGGGAGAAGGGGTAGCAGCGGGAACAGCGATTTCACCACCCTAAAATCGACACGACGAATTTCCCTTTTCTTTCTTTAGAACTGAGCAGTTGCGGCCTTGGCCTGAGCCAGACTGAGCGAGGGGGAGTCACAGTTCTGGGCTGGCCTCGTCTACAGTTGCCACGGTTCTAAAATGGCGGTGGGGTTACAAGGACCCGGTTTTGGGACCTCTAGCATTGACCACCACCTAGCCGTGCTTTTCTTTCACTCCAACTACAGGAGAAGAAGAAAAACCTGCAATCTTAACACGTCAATAAATCATGTGTTTGAAATACGTGCCCTGACCAGCCTGTATGTAGTATAGCTCTCGGAAGACCTGGTGCTCTCATGAAGCGGGGGTAAGTCATGTAAATTGAGACCGCCCCTAATCCACCCCCTGTAATTCTGTCGTGCCCCGAGAACAGAGCGAAGCCTCACGGGCACGAACTTTCCCAGGTAATATAACCCACCCGTTCTGTAGCCCGAGCTTTGGTATCCCTGAGCTCCTTGGCTTTTGATGCTCTGTACAGCCGATAGCCGGTAAGAAGGTGCTTTGGGGAGGAAGGATCTTGGCCAGCTCACACATAGGAAAGGATGACGATGCCCCCATGACCAAGAGGCAAATTCCTGGTGTGTAACGCCTTTCTCTTTTTTCTTCTTCGTCGTGGCGGTGGAAACAGTCGGCCTGGAGGGTTCCCTCCCAGGGTTTCTCAGCCCGAAATGCGATTTCCGACATTGACGCGGAGAATGCGTGGCTAATACATGTAGACGGCCCAGAACGCAGATCGCAAGGCTTGAGCAAAAGGGAGTTATTTCTCTCGCCTCCTTAGTCTTAAGGCGCTGTTGTTCAGAATCGCTCCTAGTTGGATCCAAGTCAAGAGGATGAAGACATTCAGCAGAAAATGAGGCTGCAGAAAACAGTAGGGTGTCTGGTTTCATGACCTAATATACAGGTTTACCCTTGCTCACAATGGCAACTACCTATCTATGTTGGGTCAGGAGGACCGGCGCTCAAAGTGAGTTTTGCCCTAGCAAACGAGCTATAGTTCCGACGCCAATTCTCCAAGTCGGGGGGGGTATGGCATTTAGTGCTTCAGGGGCTTCGCCAGTAGGCCCGGATCGACCTTGTCGGGAGTATACGTGACACCCTCCCAAGTGTAGCTTCCGCCCATATTTAGCAACCAGGTCAGAGCATTAAACTCGACCTCGATACTACGAATCTTCCATATCGCATCCTCAAAACCCATCTTCATAATGGTAAGGCCCTTGGATGGAAGGTTGGCCTCCCCGAAAGTCGACTTCCACTGCAATGCAACCGTGTCGCACGTGACGGCGTCGACCGAGAGGATGTCGATGGCGAAGTGTGCGCCGACTTCCTGCTTCTGGATAAAATTGGCCTTGGTGGGGAAGGTCGGTCCGCCCAGTGGCTTGTGGATAAAAGTATTGATCGAGTCGCTCGTGTCGAAGAAGGCGTCGGAAAGATACTTTTGGAGTAGTTCAAGCTCAAACTCGCCAATGATCTTGCGGTAGACGTCGATGATGAAGTCGGCTTCCTCTCTTGTCATGCACTTTGCGTCCGAAGGTGCACGTGCCGAAAGATTAGAATCACGGAGCAGCGGTGCTGCGAGGGAAACGGCGCCCAATGCCAGAAGAGTGGTGACGAGGGAGGCACGCATCTTTTGTCTGAGATGATTCTACCAATCTGCGTGCTTATGTGGAGTGCGATTTATGGCTGCGGTTTACGGCTGTAAACACGGAGAGAGTGGTCATCCACTTTATAGGGAAAGGCCCCCCTTGATTGCTTCACCGCGGATTCATCCTTACGGACATTCACCCGCCCTCCCTCAATTGGAATATGAACGAGAGAGCAAAGCTGTCATACTGCATTACAGAATGATTTTGGCCAGTGATGGGCGGCCCAGCTTTTGTCATGCCGTTTGATGGTACTCAGATGGGGGCAAGAACAGTGTCTAGAGAGGGAATTTACCCAACCATCGTAACTAATATCTGGATTCGTCGGATGTCCGTCGCCAACACCCTTGTGAGCATGGTAGCGGTATTCCATGGTTTGCGTCGACGTGCGTGGTCGTCCCAACCGAGCCTAAAGTACAGTTGTAACATTGACACCCAACCGAACATGTCACTGTAAATTATCCTAGATTAAACGAGTCCTTGGCCCACCCGGACTGGCCCTTGGCTTCGTACTCATAACCTGTAAGCAGCTGTGATGGGACGCAAAAGGGCGAGCCTCGCGCATCCGCCTTGGGATTGGTTAGAGCCCGATCTCAAGTTGTTCCTTAACAGGATCTGTTGCCAATATATTCCTTCGCGATGTTACTTCTCGCTGGCCATGTCTGTTCCAGAGGCGCCAAGTCTGCCAATTGCGATCTCTTTTTCACTATTTATACCCTCTGCTTGGGCACCAGGGTCGATCCAGACAGATGAAGGCTAGAGACCTCGGAGGCACCAACTAGTCAGCCAGTCAGTCCGCTGCCGAAAGAAAAGAAAAAATGACCAAGGAGCGCGCCATCGACGCCTACAACCCGGACCGCAAGCCCAAGGAGATGAAAGTCCTTGTCCTGGGCATGGCGAAGACGGGAACGACGAGCATTTGCGCCATGCTTCAGCAGCTCGGCTTCACGCCCCACCACATGAAGGAAGACATACGAAAGCGCCCTCGCGTGCTCAACTACTGGACTGAAGCCGCACGCGCCAAATACGCGCCGGCCGGTAGTGGCGTGGTGCCCTACGGCCGCGCCGAGTTTGACAAGCTGCTGGGCGACTATGACGCGACGACAGATCTACCATCCGTCTTCTTTCCCGAAGATCTGATCGCCGCATACCCAGATGCACGGATCGTGCTCTCGACCCGCGACCCAGACTCGTGGCACCGGAGCATGGTGGCAACCATCTGGGCGACGTATACGTGGCCGAGCTTCCGGGTTCTCTCGTACCTGGATCCGTCCATAGTCGGGCCGATGATGAGCTTCCACAGCATCTTCTTCGACAAGTTTTGCGGAAACGATCCCGGACCACCCATGAAACTCGCCTTTATCCAGCACGGCGAGCGGGTGCGTGAGGCGGCGAGAGGGGCGGGAAGGGAGGTGCTAGAGTATGACGTCAAGGACGGGTGGCAGCCACTCTGCGAATTCCTCGGTACGCCCGTGCCGGAGGGAGAGATTCCGGCCATGAACGACTCGGAGGCGTTTGTCAAGGGATTGACCTTTCTGAGAAACGTCGTCATTGCGAAGCTGGTAGCCAAATACCTCCTGTACTCGGCAGCGACAGTAGGCGCCGTCGTGGCATGGGTCAAATATCGATACTGATATAGGCCAGGAGGTTGGTGCGTGTATGTGGTGTCTTAATCTGGATCACCAAGAGCTGCAGCATTGAGTGCTATATTGTAACAGGGTCAATGTCAGAGAGGATGGGTCTACGATCTGAGCAGAGAGAGCGAGTCTTGATCGAGGTCTTGGCATGTAGTAAAAAGATGGGTGACGTGGAATGTGGCCCTTCATATGAGTTCATCTATAGGTGGTGCGGGGAACGCCATTCGGCACAGGAGCCGGTTGAGTGGTTTGGCATGGTATGCCTTGCTTGCGGGCCGCATACTGGTTACATGTAGGTAGGCCATCGCTACCACACACCCTGCATGTGGGTCCATGTCTATTTAACCTGGTTTTGGGCCGCCCACGCGAGAGTGGCACAGCGTCGAAGATAAATCTTCACCGGCAATCAAGATGTTGCCATTTAAAGGCCCCCGCATGTTGCCATATTGTTCTTGATGTTGCGATACAAGCGGCATCCTCCGGTACCAGCACACGGAGCGGCCGTAGTACCTCGCATTTCTGGACATGCTGAAATTTGCCACTGGCCTACGAATACCTGCAAATTACAAGAGTTATATCCGTTTGTCGAGGTCTGCACGGATAATACGGAGTTCAGACTCGTAGTTCCTGGTCGTTGCGTCGCGAAGGAGTCATTTGAAGGAACTGTGTGTCAAGTAGAGGATCTAGCTGGATGCCACACTGGAACATCTAGCGCAGCGAACTGAAGAATGTTTCAAAACTAAAAATGTACTATTTCCCCTTATCCAATGGCCAACATCGGCATCAGTCCCATCTATCACCTCTCTGTACCGTGAGCAAACTCTCTTGTCTTTTATGTTTACGCTTTTGTGGAACTCATCTCTGCTCTTTGCCGCCTTTGCATACCGCATTAAACCAGTTGATGCTCTCGGGCGGCACTCGGTACGGATATTCTCTTGGGCTCGCTCAACCGTGGTAGCTTGCCGTTTCGCAGTCATGTGATCCTGCTCGGAGGGCCTGATGCCGCCGAGCATTTGCCCGCGGAGTTACTTGCTGCTCAGCATAATTTCTTCTCTCTCTTCGGCCTTTTTTCCTGCCCATCTTTTAGCAACTACCACTGAGATAGGTATAAAGACCGAAACAGTCGGTAGCCTGTAAAGCAAGCAAAGTGGTAACGTATCTTATAACCGAGCCGATAATATGAGCGGGCCGATAATTTTCCACCACTCCACCACAACTATCCTCAATTACAATACAACCACACTGGGGAAATAACAATAAATAAACCAGAAATAGATGAATCAGAATGATTCTCCACCTTCCTGACACTGCGTGCAGTACGGCGAGGGTTGCCGCACAGACCACAACACTGAATCTTCGTACGAGGTCCCCCCCCTGCATCACGACCATTTGGCTGTGTTTCCTGGACTAACTGCTCATCCACAGCTTTCAGGTCTGGTAAATACTGTGAATTTTGTACAGTAATTGACCTTCCAAGCTGCACACGTGTTTTTTTTTTTGGCCCTCCATGACTTCCTAAGCCCCCCTCTTAACCTTACGTAGGTAGCGAGGAGACTTCCACATGCAGAAGAGCTACCTCATGCATTACAGCCATGGTACCTTTAGCTAATTTCTCCACAACAGCCAGTGTAGGTGTTGGAGGACTGCCCTGATAGTTAGATTATCTGGACTTTTAATAACTTCTGTCTGCAAGCCTGGTGGCCTCTCGGGGGGTTCTGTAGCGTCTGAGAGAACTAAAGTAATGCCGTGTCTGGGCTTAAGGATGCAGTACTTGGCCGCAATTTTTACCATCTGAATTCGTCCAGCAAATCTCCTCCGAGGCAGTATGTTGGTAAGCAGTGCCGTCTAACACTGACAGTCTGGTGGTATCGGCAGTGTCAGCTGCTCGTGGTGTCGGTAGTACCGCTCCGGCGTTGTAGGGGCTCGGGTACGATATAGTATTCCTTTGCAGACTATGAGGCCGAATTCTCCAAGCCCATCGGGTAAGCTAATGGCAAGCCCACCATCATCAATCTAGGGGGTGCTTGCGCATGTACTCTAGATATCCCTTTGCTCAAATGGGATTTGACGAGGAACAGATTAAGCGCCGCGTTAAGCTCATTCCTTGCCGAGACCCGCTCGAGCATCGAAAAGTTCAGCCGCTTCACGGCCTCTTTCCAATCGGAACTTCCCCTGTATCAGAATTAAGGAAACAAACTGGTGATGAATAGGTAGAGTGTTATTAGATTTCTGATCCATCCATTGAATACATGACCGAAGGTCCAGTCCTCTATATATATAGTTTCTTACGGTGGAATCTTCCATTCCCAAGGCCGCTGTGAATTCCCAATCTGCCGCCACATTTGAGGTCTTCTAGGTCAATCGTCGGTCTATTTTGACAACCTTGTTGCGGCGCAAAGCTTCTCGCAGCATTTCTCCCCCCTTATAAACACACTTATAGTACCCTACCGGACGACATCTTGTCCCCTGGCGCACATCAATATCTGCAAGGCGAAATGTTTGGCTTGCGGAAGACGAAAGGAGAATTACAGAACATGGAAAGGAGAAATACCTAGCTCGCTTGCTGGAATGGCCGCGTTGTTTGTACTCCTGCGTGACACAGATTTACCTAGCGCTATGTCTCAATGTAATGTGCTGACGCGGTGTTAGTACCGAAAACAGGGTTATTATCAGCTACTTTTGACGTATCAGTGTACCTAGCCCGTATTATAGTTGTGGTAGGTGACGAGGTGTGCGGTAATTGTCGCCCACACCAGCTGAACTAGCTGCGCCAGTTCAGCTCCCTTGGTCACTCTCCTTTTTGACATGCCCTACTGAGCAATTCCCAGTGAGCACCTCAATTCTTGGCATACCTTACGTGCTCAGTTGTAGACCACTGTTGCCCCACTGAGCCCCTTATTGGCCGTTTGCCATTGCGCACCGGGCAGCGTTCCCTGTATCTTATACCTCAAGTTATTACTATAGAACGTAGGGGTGTTCGCTCTGAATAAAAGCTCCAGATTTCGGGACTGCCAGGACTACCTAGTCACGTATATCTGCCCAGTTCTGGGCCACGAAGTTAAGCTACTGTGGGGCCGAGAATCAGGCCCACGGGTCATGTTATATACTAGTATATTCTACACCAGGTGCTAGTCTTTTATATATACCATGCCTACCTGTATAATATGCTGATGTACCAAATACCAACCCAGCTTTGGTACCAGGATACTACGTACTATCCTAGGAGTTAGACTAGGATGCCATGTACTATCCCACAACATGTACCAGTACCAGAAATGTGGACACCGCAAGGGATATCGAAAGGAAACTTTAGTTAAGAGGACTAAAACGGGCTGAAATGGGCCTCTGAAGCTGTGCAGCGATGGCGTATGGGATCATGCTAGCTCAGGAGGAAAGATAGCAGTGATATGCAAATCTTGCTGATGGCGTTAAAACCTTCAGTAAAGAAAAGGTACATTAGAAGGGGTATTTATATACATTAAGATTAGCACCTCTCTCGATTAATGGTAGCATGGGAAGTCATCTGGTGTCAACGGTTGTGACTCATCGGAATCCAACACTCACCCTGGATCCAAGGTCCTCCCAGGTTCCAGTCCACAACCACCGGCCATCTGGCGGACTGTCTTCTTCTGACGCCAGCCGCAAGGCATTCCAGTGTCAGTGGGCGAAGTGTTGTGTTAGATCGAGGTTCCTGTAGTAAAGGGTTGACCTTCTGACTTTTAGCGTGTGACTTTCTTCGTGTGGCAATTATATAGCATGGTACATGATATACTACACCTAGAATATGCTAATACATAATGTACCAGCTTAGCATATACTAGTGCATAATATCCTAGCTTAGAATATCCTATTAGAATATGGCATATACTAGTACACAATAAACTAGCTTAGAGAGTGTACTAGTACCAATACTCGTGTCATATGCGAGCTTGATGCATGGGTAATACGCTCCATTACCGCTACTGATATTTATTCTTGTCCTGAAAATGCGAAAAGGAAATTCTTAGGCCCTGCAGACCTACACTACACTTACCTAAGTATCACAATTCTGCCCGGACTTCTCATACAGCTCGACGGGGACATGATCCTGGTGAAAGCCACACACACCGTCATCCGAGTTCCACATCTGCCCTGCGCTTTCATGCACATTCATTCATCATACGATCCTTGCAATATCCCTGCCGCAGCCTTACAAAACGGGCCGGCTACTAGCCTGATGCGATGATCCAGCCTGTATCTGCGGAGGCAGTAGGCGCGGAAGCCTCACGATACGACCAGGTAGGTCTTCCCGTCTTGTTACTTAACAGCGTCCAGGATCAGGTGGTATATCTCCAAGGGGAGACGGCCCTCGTGCCTGGGATGCTGCGCGGCGGCTCCTAGCGGCGTCGAAGAAGTGAACAAGAGATGATAGACCGGGAAAACTAATGCTGCAGCCCTTGAGCGGGCCCCGTGCAGTTATAGGACCTGATGGCAAGCTCGCCATACTCCTCCTTAATCTTCATCCCCGGGCTTCAGCTCTAATCGTTTACGCGGATGTGTACTTACGCAATACTCCTCTTGTAGGGGTAAGAGAGAGAGGGGTGCAGTGACTCTAACAATGCCCTAAGTAGCGGCGTTTCTAATAGCTTTGCTATCGACTACGAGGCTAAGACTGATAAGTACGTCCTCGTTCCAGTACATTGTCTCCGTAGGCGACGCGCCTGGACGCTTTCCCGGCCGATGAGACATGGAGCTAAACACTAGCGGCAGAGCGTCTTCGTCAAACCACTTGGATAGGGATTCTAGGAGTCGATTTACTATATATTACTCAAATTTCGAAGATTGCCATGCGGCGGAGCGGGAAGGAGATGGAACTTGGCAAGGCTTGATGCGATGGAGACGAGGGCAAAGAGGACAGCTCGCGAAAAGGAAACAAATCCGGGACCTAATCCCTTCTAAATCGAATTATATCATCCCTGTAGGTAACGAAAACCTTAGCTAGGACGGATATAAGGAACGCCGTTCGTATCTCCGCTGTATCTCGCGTTAGAGTAACGATTTGGAAGTTATAGCCGATCGTTAGGCTCCGCTAGGGAAGCTCCAAAGCCAGGGAGGCTATATAATCTTCCAAGCAAAATGTTGAGGAAGATAGTGGGGCTTCCACCGATAAATGCTATCTGTTATGGCGTAAAGCTAGAGGTCGTCCTGGCGGGGGTTTGGGGTTTTTCCCTAGCTGCCAATAGATGCTGTAGTTAATCATAAGGACCTCACGGTCAAGGTCGATAGTGTAGAAGTATTCGGCGCCGTACTTGTTAAACCGCGGCAACTCGGATGGGAGCGCCGAGAGCCCGCCGAGCTGCGACTCGTGGGAACGTTGTTCGAGCTTGTATTCCTTAGCCGCAATACTCTGCTCGCATCGATTGGGGCCATCCTGCGAAACTTGTTAGCACACAGCAGAGCACACACACGCGGGATGCAGCATACTTTGGTACTCGTCAGGGTCGGAGGGGACGCTGACGACGATTTTGGCGCCGAGACCCTCCAGGTAGGCAGCTGTCATACTGGTGGTAGGTAATGTAGTAGCGCCTGCGGAAACGCACCATCTCCAGGTCTCGGGTTCCCATCTTTGTGAGCCCGGCTGGAGAATCCTGCTAGAAGGTGGCAGTGTACTGGTGGGATGTTTTTCTCTTGACACACAATTCCTTTGCCGAGCACGCAGAGAGAGAAGAGAAGTCTTGCACAAGATTAAATAAAGAAGTTGGAGCTTCTAGCTCTTGTAGTTAGTCAGTCAATCACACCCCACCACCCGTGGCTATCCTCCATGACTTACCGGATTCACTCGCTCGATAAGAGAATTAGGGTGATGTGGCTTTTGTTCTTTGAGCTTTGTTGTCGCCCTCCCGTTTGTTGCTCTGTACGGCCTTACAGCTAATAACCCACTCCTTCAAACTCCTACCTACTCTACATCCCTCAGCTTAGCCGTCATCTTGTATCGTTCAGCCGCTCCGTGTGGTCTTTGGGGCATCTCTGGGTTGGGAACGCTCTAGGCGCCAAAGTGATCACAGGCATGATAGTATCTGTTATTGATAGGCCCCTTTTGTATCCTTCTAGCCTTTGTTGGTGAGTAACAGCGAACCCCCTCGGCTTTGCCCAGCCTGTTGACGACGGCCTGGCGATTTTAGGAGTTATAAGACGATTAGGTGGGTTACGTATAGCCTTTATCGTCAGATGTCACTCCTCCCTCATCATTATCGTTCTCGCTCGCAATCCCACCACCCCATTCAGACTCGATGGAGGGAGGGCTCGCTTGGCGGTAAGACTGATCTTAGCCTTTGCCAGTTCTTGCTCGCTACCACCCATTGTGACCACCTTGATCAGGCGTAAAATACCATTACGCATCGAGCAAGCCACCTGCAGGTATTCGATACAAAAAACGCCCCGTCTCATGTTCTGGAGCAAACCTTTCAACCGGTGCCGGAAAAACATGCAATGCGGCACAAATTGTAGGCTGCCCACTGCCATTCCAGCAAAACAGGCCGTCGTCTGAGCTGGGGGGAATAGCTGCACTCATTCACTTGGTTATCTAACGAGTTGGCGTCGGCGTCGGCTGGTTTTGGTAAACATGATTGGAGCGCCTCTTTGTTCCAACATTTGTCAGAATCAATCCAGGGGTAGCTACCTAGGTAACGTTAATCAAGCTTTCCCAAATGGCTCGGCAATCGGGTATTTAGCACCTGCGGCACGCGTCTGCCACCCGTCTCTCCCCGAAGACAGGGGAGCCAGCCCGCGTCGTTTGTCTGCCTTGGGTAGATGAGTTTTACGCGTGATGAAGGACTTTTGATAGGTTGACCATAGGAACGATTGACTGTCTACTGCGGTACCTTAGGCATCCCATTTAACGCAAATGTGATGGAAGGCATGCAACCTGGCGGCTGGGACGGTTCGTGGTCATGCAACCAGGGATAGAGCACACAGCTTATACTACCTAGGTAGATTACGAAAAAGAACCCGCCGGTCACTCCAGACCACACTCCAGTCTTGTGCCTTGCGCCCGAAGGATTTATGTCTCCTTTGGAGCTGACACGAACTATTTCCAGTTCCTGGGAGAGAATCTTGACAAGACATGGGGACACTACTCGTTTCGGATTGGGTCGCTTCATCTTTTGGATGCAAGGCTCCAATATCAGGGAGGCGATGGAATCATGCCGTGAGTTGTAGCATGCATCACGACTGGCAACGTAGCATTTAGTCTAGAAAGAAGTGAAAAGGAAGGACTCACGAGAAATGGTAGGTAGGTAGGTAGGTAGGTGGAGTGACCCAAGTAATGGTGCGTCGTGAGTCCCTTCAAAAGAAACTAGGACTAGACACTTCGATAGGTAGACAGACTATATGGTAACACTAGGAGAACGTTTGGCCTACCCTCGGACATCTATAAAACCTGCCATGGCCGTCTGGTTCTCGGCCTTTCTGTCTCCACCATCATCACTCGCATCGCTTTCAAACTCTTTACCAACAAGCTAGCTAAAATACGCTCCTCCTCTTACTCCTCTACCCATTA
>Ga0247760_1002197_pt1 | contig 15452 bp, 20 predicted proteins | sample UWRJL171409R4_FD_179936 | JGI IMG/M metagenome (GOLD analysis project Ga0247760, IMG submission 179936) | Plant litter microbial communities from Arlington Agricultural Research Station in Wisconsin, United States - UWRJ-L171-409R-4 | ecosystem: Environmental > Terrestrial > Plant litter >... | reverse complement strand
CTTCTTTGTGTGTGGATATGCGGTAATTTTATTACCTGGCAATCGTCAAATGTGCCCTTTACCGCGAGGTTCTGAACGTTGGCATCCGAGCAAGTCGTCATTTGCGCCTCTTGGATGGGGCTGACGCGCCCCTTTGGGTGGAGAATGACCACCGTGACATCCTTCTTGCCCCGAAGGCCATGGATAGCGGCGGACCCAGTCTGTCACCACGTTAGAACTTGCAAGCCGCATTTAAATCTCGAATACGTACGTCACCACTTGTCGCGCCGACCACCGTTAGATGATGCCTTTCTGCTGGAGGTTAACCCATGCTATCCCCGTCCAACTCAAGCAAACCCACCTTTCCCAACCTTGCCCTCGTTTTTCCTTGTCAAAAAGTATTCGAAGAGATTACCAAGGAACTGCAGAGCGCAGTCCTTGAAAGAGTAGCTCGGACCATGGAACAGCTCGAGAAGATAGAGATTATCGTGGAGGTGGGCGAGTGGTGTGACTTCTTTTGATCGGAAAGTGGAATAGCTGCGCTCGATCATGGCCTTTAGGTCATCGGTGGGGATTTCGGATCGCGAGATATACAGGCTGAGCACCTGGAAGGCCAGCTCCGGGTACGAAAGGTCTTTCCATGATTCCTGTCCCAGGTTTTTAGATCTTCGAGTCCCAATTTCGCAAAACGGATATCTGTACTAACCCATTCGGTCGCGGTGGGAATTTGGTGAGGGAGAAACAGACCGCCATCAGCAGCGAGTCCCTTGAGGACCACCGTCTCGAACGAGAGCTGCAAAACCCAAGAGTCAGCGACGTGCAAAGCCCAATGCGCCACAAAATGAGTCTCTTACCCCCTCGTCGCCGCCTCGAGTGGAGAGGTAGACTTGTGACTCGGTATGAGTCTCGCTCGCGGTGCCGTTGGTCGCCATCTTGTCGCCAGTTATGTTTGCGCTGAGGAAGAAAAAAAAACCGGTTTTGCCCCTCGCTGGCCTCGTAAAGTTTTGGCGGGGTAGTCACAACCCCCTGGAAGATAAATGGGTCGGCCGACTTCGGAAGTCCCGCCACCCCGCCATGGCGGAACGCGATCCGATGGCATCCCCCAGGGGCCCACACAGTGCCCAGCCAAGAGAGCCAAACGTCATTGGAGATGGACGACGCCTGCATTGCACACCGCCTTTGCAATCTGTCAAACTTGTCAAAGTGTTTCGAGCTCGAGTCCTACTAGGTTATTATGTCTTAAAAGCAATAACGTCTGCAATAATCTGCCGTGTAACAAGAAGTTAACCTCTGTGGCTCTGATATGGGGCTCGGCACCGTGTTCCGTTCCGGAAAGGATCTAGATATTTGTTAACAAAATAACTTCGCATTCAACCCCTGAAGGGAACCACAGTGTACTAGATGACTGGAATGACCAAATATGGTAATACAAGAAGCAAAATATTGATGTCAACCTAACTGAGCAGCCTTCACTTCATTATACTGGTTTAAGACAAACTACTGAACCGTACTTTTCCGATCAGCGGTTAACGCACTAACTCCAATGATTCCAGCCTTCACATCGGTCAAGGTACCCGACTTTGAGATTTTAACTATCTGGAGACTTAGTTGGCTTGGTGCATCTTATTAAATGAGGGGTATGTATGAGGTATGGCGGATATGATTCAAACTTCACCTGCTCAATGGTAGTGTAGTTCTAGTCTTGGTCCGCGAACGATTAATGCCAAGATGTCGATGCAACCCAACACCTCGACTGGATCATCTCACCGAGTGTCCGTTTTTCCTCACCACAACTACCACAACCCTGGAACTACATAGAACACGCCTTACTGTTCAATGAGTATCCTCTTCCCGAAACCTACAACTGGCTGAACCATAACTCTGCGCTGCTGTACGAAGACCTTCCGCATGTTTACTTGTCCTAGACTCCCGGTGCGGCGCAGCGCGTAATTACCCGTCCAGTGGAGCACCCCCCGCAATCCTACGAGATACAACGGCAACTGTTAAATCCCCCAATTTCAGGACAGTTTACAGATAATGTTCTGTTCGCAGCTTGGAATCCAAAGTTGCCAGTTTTTCATCAACTGGACCGCTTGGCGACAGCACAAGCACGATGGCCCCTGACGTTCCAACCCCCGACGAGACTTCCCCTCTGCTTGGCCCCGCCGCAGCCCGTCACGCGAATGGCGCCAACGGCAAGGGCCAACATATCTCCAATGGCCCAGGCGGCCATGCAGAGGGTCTCGCCCCCGATGCGCTTCCACCGACAACACGGGCCATCTCACCTGCGCGACGGCTCACGATCCTCACTCTAATCTTCAGCATGTCCATCACCATCGCCATCGGCGGATGCATGGTTGACACGGCGCAGTACCAGCTTATTGAAGAAATGATCTGTGATCAAAGACCGGAGAACGGGAAAAAGACGCAGCTTCTGCATGGGTATCAGATGAAGAACCCTTGTGATCCGGGGGAGGTGATGTGGAAGTTGACCAGTCTGTATGGTTGGCTGTCGACAGTGACCTCAATACCTGGGCTGCTGGTTTCGGTCCCCTACGGTATGCTTGCCGACCGTCACGGAAGAGCATTGGTTATGGGGTTGTCGTCGCTAGGGCTGTTCTTGATGCAGGTTTGGGTGACAATCGTCTGTGAGTGTTGGGATAGGTCTGATCTTACCCGCCGACAGCGCTGATGGTGGTGTTGCATGCAAGGTTACTGGCCGGATGTGTTCCCCGCCGAAACCATCTTGGCCAGCGCAGTGTTCTTGCTGGTCGGGGGCGGACCGTTCATGTTCAATTCCTCGGTTTACGCCATTGCCAGTGATATTTCGGCTGAGGCCCAAAGGTTGGCGCTGAGTGGAATAAGGTAGTGATAAATAAGCTGACGCGTCTAGGTCCACGCTCTTCTTCTACGTCGGCGCTGTCATGGCTGGTGGCGTTACTGTTGGGCGTGGCTTGACATTCCTAGCCATGAAACAAGGAGCCTGGTTCACCAACATGCTCGGCCTCGTCTTGTTGCTCGCGATGACGGTGATTTCATTTTTGATACCTGAAACCCTCGGCAAGCAAGCAGTGGTTGAGACGGACTCTGTGGTAATAAGCAGCGTCAGGGAGGGTGGGCCAGTATCGACGCTGCGATGGCTCGCTAAAAGAATTGGCGCGGGCGCGTCCAGCACAGCCCAAACGGCCCGCTGGCTCTTCATCGAGCACAAGCTTGTTGGGTTGCTAATGGTCAGTCTGGCATGCGAAATTCTTGGACGCCTCGTTGCCCTGTTCACTCCCATCTACATCAGCAAGCGGTACGGTATACCATACGGCGACGCAAGTTTGATCTTGGGGTCTGAGACCGCGATATCCATAGTCTTGCTGACTCTCATCTTGCCGGGGCGAGTCATGTCTTGACAGCACGATGTGGGGTCACACCGCGTGAGAAGGATCTACGCATAGCTCAGCTCAGTTCCCTCCTTGCTGCGATTGGCACATTGATCATTGGGCTAGCGGGGAAGCTGCCGCTTCTCGTGGTTGGTGTTGTCGTCACCAGTCTTGGCGGCGGCTACACATTCACCGTCCGTGGTCTGATGGTTTCTTTGGTGGGTGGCCATAGCACCGGCCTGCTGTACTCATGCATTGCCTTCTTCGAAACACTGTCTTCGCTTGTGGCGGGGCCCTTGTTCGGACGCCTTCTCGGTATCGGCCTGGATTTGGGCGGTGACTGGATCGGGTTACCATATGTGGTGTCTGGAGCAATCATGACTGTGGCATTGTTCTTGATTGGCCTGATACGCGCATCTTTCGTCCATCACGGAGAGCCGGACGCGGGGGTGAGGTAGAGCGGGACACGGGAGGAAGAGGGGCAGTCGGAGAAAGAGGCGGTGTGTGATCTAATGTGATGTAATAATTAGTATGTGAAACCGCTCATCTCTATCTGCTAGATGCGGCGAGAGCAGCGCAAACTCGACTCCCAATACAAGGCAAACAGGTTCGTGTCTCGGCAAATCAGGAGTGGGAGGAGATGAGGCTCAAATGATGGACGCCTTGACGGACCGGAGAGGAGTCTCCGACACTGGGCAGGCACTGGTACCGGCGGGGTCGATTGACAAGATGCGGCTCTTGGAGTCAGGCAATGTGCTTGGCTCGGCTCGAGATGGTCTGGGGAAGACGGTACCGGTACGGCGCGGTACTGCGCCCGAAATTGGGACCGTTCTCCGCTAGCATGAAGACTCGGAATGCGCGTGCCGTGTGGCTGCACCCGGGATTGGCAGGTGTAACCTCCCCGGCGGCCGTTTGCCCACTCCCGAGGAGTAACAATTGTGGGGACCGATGTGCTGTTCTCCCCAACTTTGGCCCTCCACGGGGAACCACCACATGGCAGAAGGGGATCCTCTTACCTAAACCCAGGTCGAAGGCCTCGACCAAAGACGGCTCTACACCTGTTCGGGCATGGTACGGGAAACGTGGCGAGCTGAACTCTTCGTCTGCCGTCCTGTTCGCCGTCCAGATTGGCCTCGACCGACAGGGCTGTGGTTCCAGACCCGAAAAGTGCAACTCCAAGCCTCCCGAGGGTGGGAAGACTAGCGCGGTAGGGCGGAGCAATGGTGCGATAATCAGTTGCAGCGAGGTTAGGGAGGTGTCTTATCGGCCATTGTGCAATTTGTCCGGGGTGGCCGGGGGTGGCCGCCGGGGAAGGAGCGAGGGACGAGTGCAAGGGATCCGGGACTGGAAATGCGGCGAGAAAGCGGCGAACTGGGGGGGATTTCTGCATTTCTGGCCGTCCGCAGAGCCGCATCCTAGAGGCCGGCGGCCGGGAGACCACCAGTTAGAAGCGGCATGGGCTGCATGTGCGGGGCTGCGTTTCGCAGTCAAGCAGAGCCGCATCACTTACTCTGCAGCAAGCTGCCCGCCAGCGATTTGGTAACATGACGTGTGCCGATTGGGCCCCTCCCCACGTTGAGAGAATTGCAGTGAGGCTGGAGGGGGGGAAGGTGCGATTGGTGGGGCATTGCATGCATGCGCCTGCCCAAATGACCCCATTGCAGCAGTGCTTTTCCAATTCCCCAATCAACACCTAGCTGCTTATCGGCGCGGGTCCGCACCTTTTCCCTCCCGAGCTGCAAGTGCCAAGTGCATGTCTGAGGTGCCCGTCGGCCGTGCCCAGGCCATGAGGCTCTGCGGTGCCGCACGGAGATGGTGATGGACGGTGTCTAAGTCGACATGCCGTGCTCTGGAGGGCGACGTGAGGTTGTGGGCAGGAGACAAGGTCAAAAATGTCTATAAAACGGAGGGGACTTTCGGGGTCAACCTGGTTCGTCTCTCTCCTTCATTCTCCAGACACTCGCCCCTTTTCCCAATTCTCAGCCATCAATTGACTCAATCTTCAAAACCAGCCCCTTTCTCCAGAGCCAAACAGTCACCCAGTGGTCCAATATGGCTTGTCCGCTTGCCTCGGCCCGTCCCACCTCCATTGCCATCTCCCCCAAGCCTTCAGAGCCCATCGTCCGGCCTGACATTGACTGGATCCCCTCATACAAGGTCTACAGGGACCGTGTCGAGAGGCTTGCTTCCCTCGGACTTGACCGGCCCAACACGGTGCCCGAGGGATGGCCCGCCCAGGTCGATACTGAACGAGCCTGGTCCGGCTCTGACTTCAAGTCGGAGGACGACTTCAGCTTCCAGTTTAGCTCCGAGGACCTTGAGGAGATCCATGCCGGCCTCATCCACTTCAAGTCCCTCCCCGGCAACCTCGGCCCTGACGATGTCAACCAGACAACCTTCCCCCTTCCCAACCTGGGCCCTCGCCTCATTGAGGTGGCCAAGGCTGTTCATGAGGGTCGAGGCTTTACTCTGCTTCGCGGTCTAGAGCCCGACAAGTACTCCAACATGGATAACATCCTCCTGTACCTCGGTGTCACCAGCTACATCGCTGAGAAGCGTGGTATGCAGGACTTTGATGGACGCATGATCTGTAAGCTTCACCTTTCCTTCTTCCCCCGAGACATGCATATGCTAACATCAACAACAGTGCACATCCAGGCTGTCGTTGAGGACGTCAAGAAACATGGCAGCATGCCAAACTCCCCCTATGTGGCTCGTGCACAGGTTCGACTCCCTTTCCACCCCTGCCAAGGGGAGACCAAGCTAACTTTGTCGATATCAGCCCTTCCACACTGACCTCTGCGACATCTTGTCACTGTACGCCCTCGATGTTGCAGCCTACGGAGGCGAGTCCTTCCTTGCTTCGTCGGCCAAGATCTACAATGAGATTGCCCGGACACGGCCAGACATCATCCACGTCCTAGCAAAGGATGATTGGCCATTCGACGAGTGAGTGTTTCCTAGCCCCGCCGCCTTTTCCTTCGTATAAGGGCTAACAACCTCAGATTCTGGCAAGGCGAATACCACACACGTCCCCTCCTCCACCTCTTCGGCCGCCACGGTCCTGGCTTCCAGTTCTCACGGCGCCCCCTTACCGGGTCTCACTTCTCGCCTCACCATCCTTCTGTCCCTGCCATGACGGAGATCCAAGCCGAGGCCCTCGACACCGTCTACTTCCTTGCTAAGCAGCACGCCGTTGAGATCAAGCTGCGCAAGGGTGACATTGAGATCTTTAACAACTTTGCCATGCTCCACGCCCGTAGTGGCTTCGCTGATGATGCCAACGCCCGTCGTCACATGCTACGCCTGTGGCTTCGCAACGAGGAGCTCAAGTGGCCCACACCGCGTCCCCTTGAGCGGCTCAGCTGGGAGTGTTATGGTGATAATGAATACCGCAGAAACGCTATCTGGGACATTGACCGCTCGCCGCCGGAGCTCCGCGTCAAGCACCGTCGTGCGAGCTGCGCTTAGGGGAGGAAAAATCCGCAACTGTGTGGTCTGTTTTATAGGAGTTGGCTTTTTGACATTTGGGTATCCGGAATTGCCCACACAGAATGGTGTTGAGTGGGCGGAAATGACATCTCATCTATGATCGCATGCATGTACGTGGCTTCGGTTTGGCTTGAACGGAACGACAGGCATTTGGATCGAGTACTCTAGCCGTAGCGCAATTTCGGTTGGATAGGAGTCAATCATAGCATTTATTTATTGGAACGTTCGTCTAAAAATGCCGCCACGATACGAGTATTTCTGTCTAGCAAAAAGGGAAAGGGGGGAGAATGTGCCGTCCCGCCAATCACCAGTTGACCTCGAAGCCTCGTGTAGGAGGTCGATGAGCCTGCGCCACACACCACATATTTGATCCATGGCTGGAAGCCATATACTATACGGGGGGTCTCGAAAAAAAAACTGATAAGGTATTTGTCAGCAAAATTGATAAGATACGAAGACCCTGCGGCCAATCAGATCGCGTGGGCTAGCCTGGCCCGTGCACCCAGTCGACTGCAGTGCTTGGTGAGCTGCAATGGGCTGGATATATGTGAGCTGCAATGGGCCCAGTTAGGTTAGTAGGCTTCCTTCCAGCTTGTTCCAGCCATGGTTTCTGTCGTTCGTTTGTCTTTCTTCCGCTGTTAAATCTACGGAGCCCGCATCCTTGCCGTCGCAACACATAACTTCAAATTGCGCCCAAAATTGCCAGGAGCGGAGAGAGCGAGGCGCGCCCCGGAGCTTGCGCAGGGCCGTCGCGCCGAGAGAACGAGCGACGCCAGGTGCAGCAATTTTAGTTTAAGGAGAGCTCCCCACCTACCTAGGGAGAGAATAAAGGAGTGGAAACATACCACCAGCTCGATGTTTCCTGGGAAAAGAGAGAGAAAATCCGTATAACGGTTCAATTGGTCAAGGGGAAAGCCTTTAATCATTGATAGTTGTTTACATGTAATGGCGCTACAGGAGAAGGCTGGCACTCTGCAACAAACGGTTTGACCAACCAGAGCTTTAAAGGCAACCTAAACTCTGCCGTGCGGGAAAGGTTCCACTCTCTAAACACAAAACCGGACGATAACTGGCGAGCTTCTATTGCGTTCTCACCGAGGCATTGTTTCCCCAAAAGAAAAAAAACTGATCGCACCATGACGCCTTGAGATCCCCCGTCTATCGTAAAAGCTGCCCCATCTGACGTTCGCGTCCTCCAGGTGTGAGCACCTAGGTACCTTGTTCATGATTTCGGGCGGTACATCATGGCCTCCAAAGTCAACTTCTCCTCCTCCCCGGTGACCTGGACAAAAAAAGTGCCCACGCATTCAAAGCCGAGCCAGGTATATAATTCATAACCCATGGGGCTGGCCATGACTGACATGTCATTCAGCTTCTCTGTCCGAACGCGGTCCATTGCCCACTTGCAGAGCGAAGTCCCATGACCACGGCGTTGAAAGTCGGGCAAAGTGGCTAGAATCTGAAGGTGCATCTGTTCTGGGCCGATAGGTCCAAAAAATCGCTTATAAGCTTTGATTTGCCCGAACCAGAATGCATTGAAGCGAGCGTGATCAGCATCTCGTCGAGTGCTCCCACCCCGCTCTTCAACCAACGTGGCAGCTGCGCTGCGTTAGCAGGAGAGTTACATTTTATTATGGAAAAAAAAGGTAGGACTTGCGATCTTGTGGCTTGTACGAGGGACCGTGGATGCGCTTATTTCGGTACGAAACATCCCAGACACCGAAGGCAACAATCGACAGTTCCCCGCCAGGCTCCAAGCTGTCCTCAACCACCATGACCAGCCAGTCATCAAATGCAGGGTCGAGAAAATACTCAAAAAGCATCTTGGTGTACTTGTAATGGTCCTCGGGAAATTCATGTCGATACGGGAAGCGGTAATCCCACTGCGGATCCAAGGGCATCGTTCTGATAATGACTTCGGTGAGAGCATCAGCGTCCGAAGGGATGCCGAGCCTGGGCCTCATTGCGCCGACAAGCATTTCGAGAAAAGAAGCAATACAGGGCTGACTTGTTGACGCGGGCGAAATGGGGGGGTCGACCGGAGCGCGGGACGTTGAAGGCTCCGAAGTGCATGGAGGAAAGCCTTGCTTTTCATAGCTGAAAAATCCCGCCCCATACTCTCTTGGGGGACAAGCTCACGTTATCTGGAGGACTGAGGCAGCACTTTTTTTTGGTCTCGAGGAATACGAATAGGGGTAGTGGCGCTACACCCGTCCAAACCTTGAAACTGTGCAACGGTGTGCTCGGATGGGAATGCGGCCTCCCAAACGAGTGTATAAAAGGAGGTCACCGCACCTTTGTCTTGGACGCGCCTGGTGGGTCGACATTCCAACGGGGACAAGGTCATTTTTGCAGTGAGCCTTGCGACGAGGTTCAAGGGGTTTGCTTACCTTGGCCCGATTGGTCACCGAATCTGGGTTTCAAAAGGACCATCCAGGTGCGCGCAATCCCTTTTCCGCGTGCCTTCAGTTCCGCGTTTTGGCGCGGGTCGCGGGATGTTGGGCTGACGAGGGAAAAAAAAAAAGGCGTTCGGTCCTTTACGAAAGTACGACAAAAATGAGGCAACCTGCTTGCCGCCTGATGCGTCTCCTGCAGGACGCTAGTCTTGGAATGGCAGAGCGGTGAAGGCAATGGGCAAATCGGTCCCACAAACAGCAGCCGCGACTCCTTGCACAGCCCCCCTCCATCCCCCCATGTCCGACCAGCGCCGCCCAACTGCCGCCCACCGCGCTGATTTAGGGGAATGCGGCATCAACCCCACTCGCCGACCGGAAACCGACCGCGACATCCCCAGGATAGGTTGGTGCGCCGCAGCGGCTCTGCCCATTCCGCACTCGCCGTTTTTCATCTCCAACGTCGTACTATGCGGACGTGGGCATGGAGAATCCTGGGAAACACGCGTCCCGCGAGGGGCCCTTGTTCAGCGGGGTTCCGATGGTCTGGAACAATGTCCAGGTCAATGTTCTCGAGCTCGGCTTCTCGACATTCCTCCCCCAAGACGCTGTTCCCCTCCCCGACCTCACTGGCCACGTCGCCCACCTCGACCCCGCCAACGCAATCACGGCAAATACCAAGCTAACTCCGACACATGCGGAAATGCGGCCACCCAACAGGCTGTCGATTATGGCCAATGCCGATCGGGTCCCAACAGGTGACACGAGCGGGCACCAGAGCACCAGCGCACAACTTCGCGAGCGGGAACTTGCTGCTGCGGAATCTGCACGGTATATACGCTCCGAGTCGTCTGGCCTGCTGTGGCCAGAAGCACAGCAGGCCTTGTCCCATGTGGCCGCAGTGTCTGGCAACACATTCGGCTGGATTCCGACACCGACCGCAATGAACTCGGATTTACAACCCCACTCTTCGGTCGCTGCGGGTCCGCTTCAGCACCCGGGGCGATCGTCCATGGCCTCCGCCTTCCAGTTCGACCCGGCGATCCCGTCGGGATTCTTGTCGGAGATGCAGCAGTTTCTCTTCACATCCAGCCTCACCGATCCTCAAATTGAGGTGCCAGCTTCAGGCATCGTCCCTTCTTGGGACCCCATGTTCGACGTCAAGCCCGATCCCTCTTGGACTGTTCAAAATCAAGCAGGGCAGTCTGTTGATGTCATAGCTACTCCTGCCGCCGCTCTTCTCACCCAGTGCCTAGCAACGCCATCCGCTTCTTCCCAAAGCAGTCGCCCTGCTAACCCTCCACCGAATCGTTCGAGTCCTCCCCAGCAGAAGCGGGTGACTAAGAACCCGCCTCCTCTGGAGATCATCATGGTCAAGCCGAACTCTGACCCGGCCGAGAGCCCCTCCCGGAAGCGGCCGGCCGCCGACACTTTAACGTCTCGGACGGTAAAGAAGGTCTTTCTCAATGGCGCGAATGGCGAGTCTTGTGGCTCCCTGATGACGATCGAGTTTGGACCTACCGAACGACACAGGTCCAAGTTTACTCCGGAGAAGAGGGCCGAGACAAATCTTGCTAGGAGAGAGGGTGTTTGCCAGCGCTGCCATATGTCAAAGAGAAAGGTTGGCGCGTCTCATGGTCTTTAGCTAGACACGCAGCTGACATAATGTTCGCAGTGCGACCTCGCCATGAAGGACAACCTATACGTGCCATGCACCCGTTGTGCTACCAGCAAGTTGTACAAGGGCATCTCACCCATGCCATGTTTCAAAGCTTCTCTGAGCAAGATCATATTCTTCCGTCCAGGTACGCCGTCGTCTGTGGAACCCTCGTCTGATTTCAAAATCCTGACGCGTTGCAGGCCCCGCGGAGAATGAACCCTTATTCACGGATCGTTTCAAGAGCCTTGCAATCCTTGACATATCCTTGCCTAATGTCCCAGTGCGGGACATTTACCTGACACAGAGGATTGGCGACCACCGGCTCATGGTCTACGCATCCAAGTTTACTGCTCTCCCTAACGACAAGGTGCATATAAAGTGGAAGAACAAGGACGGAACCCAACACCAGAAGAGGATGCCAACTTTCTGTCTGACCAACATTCTGAAGGTCACCGCTCAGATGCAGCACTATATTGCGAATTCCAAGCGCGCATATCTTGAAGCCCTGCTCAAAGACGAGGAGCTGGTGTCGATGACGGTTAGGATGGCTGTCAAGTATGCACAATCGAAACCGGTAGGGGATTTTCTGTCATGTTTGTATTTTTATTTTCCTTTTCAGACTGCTGACGAGACTAGAAATCACTGATTGGCATGGCGCTCGACCTCTGGGCCATCTCACGCATCATCGAGATCGAATGGGAAATGTGCGGGCCAGATACTCTAGGCGTCGAACGCTTCTCCGACCCGCTCAACCCTCGGAACGGCAAAATCCCTATTCCGCCCATGATGGACACGCAGCTCGACCAGATTGTAATTCACAACGTTTTGAATCCGTTGAGGAAAGATCTCCTGGATCAGCTGGAGGCCCGGATCTCCCCCTTTAAGCGTGAGGACTGGTTTGACATTTACCTGACTTCGTTTATCGTTCTCAACCACATTGAACGGCTTGCAAAACACTCGGCCTACCACGCCGAACTGCACAACATGTCGGTGAGTACTCCGTGTTGACGGACACACGTCTCAAATCTCAACCAGGTGCTAACGGCGAGGGCAGTTCAAATTTTCCAATGTTCCGTTCCTCGAGAGCGTCTTCCACTCGGCCAAGGTGATCCTCTCCCGCTTCCACTTTGTATGCAGGGGTTCGGCGCCGCTGCTTCTCGACTGGGATAAGCCACAATCCGCAGAGATCACAGGTCTAGACGCGGAGCAGACGGCGTTTATGAAGCAAACACAGGTGCTGGTCAAGGAGAAGGGTGAGTTGGGAACTTCCTGACCATTCTGCGTCTTTGTTAACTAATGGACACAGAAACGGGTGTTGTTCGTTTACGTGCGCAGCATGAATATGAAAAACCGCTATACTGGTGTGGGCAGCTCTTTACGGAGAACTGGGACAATTCCCCGGCACAGGTCGTTGCGGACAAGCCGCCGCCACCTCGTGTCATTGAAGTTGGATGACGAAGCGTGGACATGAACTGTCAAATGCGTGGTAGTATACCGATTTGGCAAAGGCGCCGAATCTAGAGGTACTGGCGAATTTCCTAGGCTTTTCACGTAAAGAGAGAGGCCTACTAGCGTGGCGATGGGCTGTTCATTCTCTACTATAAAGCATACGCTGTGAACTATGAAAGAACCAAAACGGTGAATACAAACTGAAGCCGCTGCGGTCTAGTCCCGTTCTATTCTCTCCATGTACTCATCCCAAAAATCAGGCGCAGGGGGGTCAGCTTCATCGGTCGTCATAGAATAATCCATCGGTTCTGAGCTGGGGTTAGACGACGTATCGTCTCCTCCCGTCTCAGAAGGCGGGCTAGTGAACTCGTGCCGTTCTAGCCATGCCTCAACCTCCTTCTCCGATCGCTCAAACCATCCTATCTTGGCTTGGATCCTCTCTACAGCCTGCAAAAAGACAATGTTGAAATGATCCTGCAGGTTCGCCAAGTTAGTCAAGGGGGGGGACTTGGGCTGCCCGATATAGTATTGACTCACACGAATGTTGTTGTCTGTAAAATGCTTTACCTGCTCCAGCTGGTCTCTCGTCCACAGCCCCCCCGTACAAGCCGTCACAAACCTGTGTAGCGTAAGGTCATCGAACTTGTTTCGCAACGACGTAGCCCAGTTGTCTTTCAGCCACTCCCATGAGGCCTCGATCCCAGTCCGGTGAGTCTGCAGGGCCCTGAGCAGAAACCACTTCTCCATTCGGTTGAATAACGGTTCCTCTGATGTGATGAGATGCAGTGCTCTGGAAATCTGCTCCCGGCCACGTGCGTAGCCCAAGGCAACAAAGGCCTCGGCCCGCAGTTGCAGATCGGGTGAACATGAGGTTGCCATTTGGAAGACGGCGTCAAACGCATCCTCCTCCTTCGCTACGACATAACGAAACACATACTTGCGAATGTTTGGATTAGCCTCCGTATTTCCCGTCTGAACCATCAGCTCCCATGCTTCCCGCATTCCGTCATCCCAAGGATGCCTAGCAGAAGCGTCCTTGAGCACACACGCTAAATGCAGCATCTGCGAAACCCACAGGGAACCCCTTTCGCCCATGTCGTTGTCCCTGGCGTAGCGAAGAGACAAAACTGAATACCTGTGTTGGTTTAGACGGGCGAACCAACGACTATCCTTTGACAATAGTTTCTCGTGGAATCGTGCGAGTCCCTTTTGGATGCGCGAGGATGATAATCCAAATGTCTGGTTGAGTATGAACAAGGTATAAAACACGTGGCGACAGACGAAATACGAGTTTATGCTGCTTTCATCGTCACTGGTCTCGGATAGCTCAAGGTAATCGAGGAGGAGGGTGAGGAGCCAGTCTGTTGGCGCATGTGGCTGGCCATCTGTCTGAGCAGACCTGCAGGCGAGGGCCTGTGTGTCGGAGACGAGGCCAATGAGTTCAAAGGCCCCCATCTTTTTCAGGTCGTACGATTGATAGAACGAAGGCGGGTGGGCGATGCGGTAGACGCCCTCGTGGCCACTAACAGGTCTTTTATCCTTGTGCTTGTCAGGGAAAACCTTGCTTAAACAACCATCTACAGAGACAGGCCATTGAATTCCATCATCTCTCCAATCAAGTACCAGCAACTGTAAGCACCGGTCCAGGTACATCAAAGTGAGGCTTCCGTCTTGGGGGTCCACAGAATACGAAACAAGCGAGTGCCCAGCTTGGTCGCACGCCCGCACCAGGTGCTGATTTACAGCGCTAGGAGCATGCGGATGTGGCAGTCTCAGAGTCTCCCAAAGGTCCGCCGTCGTAGCGTTGGCATATCTATGGCGCCCCATGAATGACTGGATCACCTTTAGGAAGTTGTCCGTCCCAACCTTTTGACACAGCCAGCGGAACCAACTAGCCCCCTTGATGCACGTAATGCTGTCGAACAGGGTCCCAGCGCGATGTGGCGAAGCATCGGGGTTGCGAAGCGGATGAGCCCCAGTTGTCGAATCGAGATCCAACGCCTCTTGAAAATACTCGATGGCGTCAGGGTCGGGGTCCCCAGCCACAAAATGTTGCCAGTAATTCAAGTCCGGCTTCCGTTTGTCCATCAGATAGAACGCCGCCCACACGGCAAGCCCCTCTACCAACCACAAGTCGTCCCACCACTCCACCGTCACCAAATTCCCAATCCACTGGTGCGCGATGGTGCGCTGCAACGTCTCCAATGCCGTCTCCCGCGTCTTTGCCGCCGTGTCCTTTTTGTCAAGCCGCATGGACCACTCTCCGAGCACAATACAACCCCAATTCTCTGCCGTCTCAGCCCCCGGGAGTATCACCAAGTCCAGTTTGGGCAGAGGGTACTCGGAACCAAACAGTTTCTCGCATTCTCTGAGTGCCGTGACCGCCTCATTGACTATCTCTGACATGTTGCCTCGAAAGCTGGTCTTTACGCTGTGGAGCCCCACAGCTACACTCTTCTCTCCGTGTTGCCCCTGCAATTTCGACTGTCTGGACCAGACATTCTTTAGATGGCCAATGGCAAAACAGATGAGGTAGGTTGGCATCACCGGAGTGGGCGAGAACTGGAATGCCTTTTCGTACTGAGTTTCCAGTGGTGTTTTAATCAAGTCCAAAGCGTTGAACCCGTGAGTGTTGCTGATAATCACCAAGTCCCCGTTGAACGCCACGCGGGTGGAGAATATGGCTTTGAAGCAGGGCTCATCAAAACAGGGGAAGATGCAGCGTGCGCCGATGGGTTTGCATTCAGTGAAGAGCACGCGTTTCTTCTCTGCCTTGTTCGGGTCGAAGGGGTCGGTAATGTAGCTGGCCCATTGAAAGCCTGAGGTGCCCGTGCCGTGGGCTTGGATCCGCCCTTCCTTCTAGAAGTTGAGCTCGAGTTTGTATTTTTCCCCGGCTGCGAGGACTTGGCCCATGGGGACCACGATCATTTGTTGCTGGGGATCCGCCTTTACATATCTTGCACTGACCGAATGTTTGTCCCAGGGATAGCCAGTATTGTGCCATGAGATGGTGGTAATCCTAAAGTCTATTGCGTTCAGTGTGATGGTGTCGGTCGGCTCCATCACATCCAAGTGAATTACGACATGGCCTTGCAGACTCAAGGTGTC
>Ga0247760_1002196_pt1 | contig 15453 bp, 8 predicted proteins | sample UWRJL171409R4_FD_179936 | JGI IMG/M metagenome (GOLD analysis project Ga0247760, IMG submission 179936) | Plant litter microbial communities from Arlington Agricultural Research Station in Wisconsin, United States - UWRJ-L171-409R-4 | ecosystem: Environmental > Terrestrial > Plant litter >... | reverse complement strand
GCCATATGCCATGTACCCTACCCCTTCGCGACCAGTCATCCTCAGACGCGGCAGGTATACATTCCAAGTCGCGTTGCGGAAGCCCAAAACTTTCAGCGCGTCGAGGATATGCGCGCGCGCCTCAGCCCAGCGTCGAGTCTGGTGCGTGTCTCGGTAGTGGTATTCCCACAGGTTGTTGATCTGGCTGATGAATTCATGGTAGTTTGGAGGGTTGGGCGTGCTCCCGTACCCGAGAATATTCCACGCGCGCTTGAGGTTTCCAAGCACGGGCGCGGATTTGAGGCCGAGGATATCTTCTGTGATTCGGTTCGGTCGCCTTCCCAGCCGTTTGGGAGGGCCTGGTGCGTTAAGGCCGGGCATGGTGTATGACAAAGAGTTGAGTTGGGAGGGGAAGGACCTGGAATACAGAACAGGTAGAGATATCGTTGAGAGATGGTTGGGTGCAGTTGACTTTGAATGAATCCATTATCTGGTATCCGCTTTGTAAGGGTGCGATTAGACCCAGTTGCCTGGTAAACAAAGAATCCAGTAAATCCAGACAATGGCCATCCCGCAAACGGAAGGCAGCCTTGAGGAAAAGAAACCACGTGTGTGATTCCAATTGAAGCCAGCCGTGAATGAGACAGTGGACAGTGGGCAATTATCACTATGTCCAGTCCTTACATGTATTCTGCTCCATCGACAGATACATATATACCGATACCGGTACAGCAGGGTTTTCCTCTGCGAGATTGCCTCGCGTGTCTCATCCTGCAACAACGATGTTTTTTTTTTTTTAATCTACATGTTCTCTAGAATAACAATCTGGTGGCCTTCACCTCCGACGGACAGGACTACACCAGCATCGGATGGAACCATGGGGACATGTATGCAGCTTCCCAGCTGTTTATCTATTACACAAACCCTCCCTGCTAGATACTCACCAAGCCATACATAATTCACGGTTTGGATGGTAGAATGAACTGAGCCCTGCCTGCGGCAACTCCTGTTCCCGAAGGCGGTCGTCAATCGCTAGGAGTCGAGGAATTGCAATGGCGCTTCTATGTCAACTTTTTATTTCACGTCTAGAGTCTAGAAAAGCCATGTCCGGCGTATGCCTCAATTGGTGATCCAAAACATGAAGGAGGGCAGATGCCCCGAAGACCTGTGCACGGCATGATCCCAATTTGACTCGATTTGAGGTGGGCCTCTGCTCACATTCGTGCAGTCTATGCTATGGTGAAGCATGCTGGTGGACATTGATCAATCTCGGGTTGTTTTAGTATAGTTGGGCGTCCAAAAAAGTATCAAAATCACAAATACCGCATATGTCTTGACATGTCATGTCTGTCGGGCAATGTGATGAGATGTGATGAGAACGCCCAACTCTGTGTGCATGCAGTTAGTTCTGTGCAGTTCCGTGCAGTTCTGTGCAGTTCTGTGCAGATGGCTGTTCGGTCTATCTATCGGGCAGCTACCAGCATGCCATGCCACGCCATGCCATTGCCATTGCCCAACCAGGCACATGGCTGAGCCAAGAGTTTGGGCACTTATGTATGTAGGTACATTGCAGGGACTGGGGAGGGGGAAAGGGGGGCTGTGCCCTGTCTGTCCTGCATGTGTCCAAACTGGGGAGTTTGAGCTCTTGTAATTGGGTTGAGATTTGGCAGCGCGCATTTCTCAATTCTTAAAAGTTGCCAGAGCGGTGTGGAATGAGTTAATTACCGAGGTAATCAATCAGGAGGTTTTAGTGTAACATGACAATGCAGACATCCGCGGAAACCACGTACGCTTTGCTCTGCACTTGTTGCGCTTATTACGCTTGTTACGCTTATTACGCTTGTTGCACTTGGTGATCTGTAAGGGCTTTTTTTTGGGCCTTGTTAAACACGGCAGACAGAAAGATGATGGTAGGAATAGGGTATTGTTGGAGATCTGTTAAGTAGCCGATTAGACCAAGACCCAATGCCCAATGTCGACACAAAGCTACCTACCAAACATGTAGCACGCGTAGCACAAGATCCCAGATCTTCAAAAATGTCTCACGGCGAAAACCGAACGATCCACACACGAATTCCGTAACCCCTTGACTCAGAGCACATACACACACACACCGCTAGTCCCATTAATTGCCGAGGGTTGCCTTGGGTACCGACTAGACCGACTCGCTGGTTGCCAGACCATGACAGACTGCAAAGCTGTCACCGCCAGAGACATGACATGGCATGACTGAGGCCTCAACTGCATGTGTAACTTGCAACGCATACCTCTACTCAATTTGATGTCCACTAGACTAGACTAGACTAGACCGTTGGGTTACACAAGGTTTAATAAACATGCTCAGGATTCGTCACATTGTGATTTATTCTCTATTCTAAACTCGGTTGCTTCAAACAATGTGTAACAAAGAGTCATACCATAGAATAGTAGACCAGACCAGACTACCTGCCTAGAGTGGCTGGTCCAGTGACTATGACCATGCATGCGTGGATCTCTTGCAATATACCGACAGGTTAATAATTCCCTACCTATCTCCTATCTATCCCAGGGACACAATTTTCCCGAGGCTTGGACTTGAAACCTGTCGACACTTTTATCCACCTTCCATTTCTGTCCCTTTTCACACAGAACACCGCCAGCCACCGATATCCATGGGAGGCCTACCGCTCGCGTGTGAATAAACAAGCAGAGACGGTAAGAGAAAAAGGAAGGCATCAAATACATTCACTATGAAAAATCCAACCACCGCATCCTTCTGGCCCATTCTGCGCCGCATAACACATTTATCTTGTCCCGGCTAATTGACCCGATTTACATTGGCAGGCCCAAAGCCGGCATCAGAGTGGGGACGTAATGCTACCGGACCCGGGGCCAAGCCAGATTGCCGTTAGATTTTCCATCTATGCACAACGGCGGCGCCACTACCGAGGAGGAAGGTGAGATTGACGGCAACTGGGAATACCGGGGGCTACTTTACGTCTGGTGACGTTTTGGGGCTGGTCGCCGCGTGGAAGAAGGGAAAAGAAGTTCGGACGGAGATAAAGGTATAAGAGTCCCAAAGCGCGCAGTAGAAAACCCAAGAGAAAACCTAAAAGAAATTGCTTGTTCAAACGTGATAGACTGTCCCCGTCGCGATGAAAGCACTCACTACCATCTCTCTGCTCTCACAAGCGCTCTGCGCTGCAGCGTGTCTCACGGAACAAGAGTTGCGGAATATCCATGGGGGACTTCCCACGCTCGAGAGGCGTCAAGATCGTAGGACCAACCGCACCAATGCCAACACCATCCCCATCGGCACGGGGGACCGGTTCAAGAATGGTACGGTAGCACCACGCGGTATCGGGAGCCAGACCCACGTCAATTTCACCACCGTCTACAACAGCGTGGAAATCAAGTCGGCAACACTCGGCCTGGTCAATGAGTTCAACCTCACCTACTTCGAGTTGCCCCACAAGACGTATGAGAACCGAACCATGTACGGCTTTCGCGTCCCAGGAAAGCGAGGATACCAGGTATTCCTGGAATCAGGCATCCACGCGCGCGAACGAGGCGGGCCCGACCACATGCTTAACTTTGTCGCCGACCTGCTCTGGGCGAAGCGCGAGGGTAAGGGGCTGGCGTACGGTGGTGTGACCTACACGGCGGCAGATGTGGCGAAGGTGACCGAGTTCGGCATCGTGGTGGTGCCGTTGGTGAACCCGGACGGTGTGGCCTTTGACCACACGACCCATGAGTGCTGGCGCAAGAACCGGAACCCGGCGGCTGTGCAGAAGGAGGAGCCGGAGATGAGCGTGGGCGTGGACCTGAACCGCAATTTCGAGGCCGTCTGGGATTACCACAAGTTAATGGCCAACATCACCGACAGTTTCAGTGTGTCCGACGAGCCGGCCAGCCAGGTCTATCACGGGGCGGCGCCCTTGTCGGAACCGGAGGCGAAGAATATCGACTGGGTGTTTGATCAGACGCCGGACGTGAGGTGGTTCGTCGATCTGCACTCGCACGCTACGCAGGTGCTATACGGTTGGGGCCACGACACCAACCAGGTCCGCGACCGCAACATGAACATGCTGAACCACACCTACGACGGCAAGCGCGGGGCGGTGCCCGATGACCCGGATAAGGGCTATGTCTACGGCGAGTACATGGAGCAGATGGAGCTCGACAAGAACATGCTCGTGTCCGGGCGCGTGGCCGATGGCATGCTCGCCGCATCCGGCCGGTCGTATACAGCGCAGACGTCTGTTGGCCTGTATCCCACGACCGGGGCTGTCTCAGACCAGCTGTCGTACCGCAGCCTCTTCGACAAGTCCAAGAAAGACGCCTTAGGTATCACGGTTGAGTTTGGCTCTCCAAACCGGCAGGCTCTGTGTGACTTTTACCCCACGATCCAGGGCCACCGTCTCAATATGTTTGATGTTGGCGCTGGCATGATGGAGTTTCTCTTGGCAGCTGCGCGGTTCAGCTGACGGTGATGAGCGAAATTGCGCCGTGGCATGTGCAGAGAGCCAAGAAGGGGGTGTTTGAACCGTACATATATGCCTGCGTAGCGTGTTGCCGCAGTCAGGCAATTTGGAGATAATACCAAGAAAAATTCCCACTGTGCCTGTTTGCCAATTCCGTGTGTTGGTCCAGCATCGTTGTTGTTTGCTGACAGGGGCGGCGGGCGTCAGCATTTTCCCGATCGGCGGCATGCTTCGTTGCATCCGTTGTGTGATTACGATTGCGATGGCAACGCATTCCTTTCCCCGTTCGAGCCGCGCGCAAGAGACGGCGCGAGAAAATCGTCGCACTGTGTGGTCCATCACGGCCGTTGTGGCAGGTTGCCTCTGTGTTGCGATCACCAGATGGCGGAGCTGCAGATCCACTGTGAGCTCTCCAGTTGTGGTGGATCAAACCGGCTTGTTTGAGCTTGGAAGCGACGCTAAAAAGAAGGTTAACGAAACCATGGGCCCAGCGTCAGGAACAGATTCCACAAATCGCCTGGGCTGTGACCCGATCCGCCTTCGCAGCGCGAGCCAAAGACGATTGGCCAATTTTGCCGGTTTTTGTTTTTTTTGGCTGCAGTGGGAGGCCTCTGCAGAAATGACCCAATCAAACTACTTTTTTTTTGTGGTTTCATGTTTCCGCCCCGCGTCACCACCTTGATTTCGCAGGCGTCACAAAACTGCTGCGTAAGATAACTATCGGACCGCCACTCATTGCGAACCTACCCGAGCCCACCCTGGTCGGCCGAAATTGGTGTGGTCGAAATGTGGCTCAAAGACGGTCTTTGAGGCGCACACTAGTTTCCCTAACCGCGTTCCTGAATTTACATTACATACGAGGATCCTCTGAAGATCCGAAATCCCTCACTGGCGGTGAAATTTGGTCAAGAGACAGCTGAACAGAGACAAAAATGAAAGTCATATGATCTAGCAGCAAAGCATCTGTTGCTGCTGCCCGCCTCCAGTTGGCCAGCCAGCCCTGTTTAGCGATAGAATGCCATGTCGGCACTGGTCAATGATGATGCTGGCAGCGCATACGCCAAGACATCTAGATTTCGCCAAGGCGCTGGGTCTCCCGTACCGTGCTCTTCACGGAATGTTGCACACTGTGTACCTGGCTGCGGGGGACATGGGGCTGTTCACAGTGGCGGTGACCAGCATGGCCGGCGCATGCAACGGCGCGGGGTGACGCGCAGCTGGCAGTGGTCTAAGGTACAGAAGTAGCGGCCACGTCAGGCAGAAGCACTGTGTGGGCCGCCTTGACCTGGTCAACAAGGAGTTCTGCACTGACGTAGCTTCAGGGCGCGCAAAGAACTGGGAACTCTGCCGGGTCCCAGTGGAATTTCCAAATGTTTTTGTCCAACCGTTCCCACATCAATTGCTGATCCCAGAGGCCACCTCTGGACTTTGCTGGCTCTTTCTCATTATCTTCCATTCCCTCCTTCTTTCTGGCAGTTTTTGAGCAGCTTTTACTCACCAGTTACTTTTCCCCGCATGGCAGATTCCGACCCACCGGGCAAAGAGGTTTGTCACCCATTTCTCTCCTTGTCGCGCGTCCTCTCCAATGCCCTCCAATTGTCGCCCAAAACCCAAAACAGTGCCCGTGTTGACAATTTCCCCTACCCCACGGTCGCCTTGCGCCGCCTTGAGCTGAATTGGAGCTGAAGCTGACCGGGTGGCACCCAATTAACTTAATACTTCCAGCCCTCCAGCTCCACAAGCCAATCTGCAGATGATGCGCCGCGAACAACGGCCGAGCCTGACACCCGTGCCGGGTTCCGGCTTGACCTGAACGATGCCCTAACCCCGGACCCGGGTACCGAGGACATGTATGTCGTCACCGACAACCGCTTCGCCTTCTCGCCAGGTCAACTTTCCAAGCTTCTCAACCCCAAAAGTCTTGATGCCTTCTTCGCCCTCGGTGGACTTGTCGGCCTCGAAAAAGGTCTGCGTACCAACCGTGACTCGGGTCTAAGTGTCGACGAGATCAATGTCGAGGGTACCGTCGCGTTTGAAGATGTCGCCGCCAAAGGCGCCCCCAAGTACGGCGCTCATGGCGACACCGTCCCCGAACCCAAGGCCAACAACCCCGCCGCTCTCCCCCCGCCTCCAGACTATCCCGCCGGCACTCACTTTGCCGACAGGAAACGCGTCTTCCGGGACAATGTGCTGCCCGAGAAGAAGAGCAAGACGCTTCTGGAGCTCGCTTGGATAACATACAACGACAAGGTCCTGATTCTTCTTACCATCGCTGCCGTTGTTTCCCTTGCCCTCGGCCTCTACCAAACGTTTGGTGTCCATGAGGAAGGTGAAGGTGCCAAGGTCGAATGGGTTGAAGGTGTGGCTATTATGGTTGCTATTGTCATCGTGGTCGTCGTCGGAACCGTCAATGACTGGCAGATGGAAAGGCAGTTCAACAAACTCAACGAAAAGCACAACGATCGCACCGTCAAAGTTATTCGTTCCGGAAAGTCGGCTGAGATCTCGGTCTTTGATGTTCTCGTGGGCGACGTCATGCATTTGTCCACCGGCGACCTGGTTCCTGTCGATGGCATCTTCATCTCTGGTCATGGTGTCAAGTGCGACGAATCATCGGCCACCGGCGAGTCTGATTTGCTCAAAAAGGTTCCCGCCGACGACGTCTATGCCGCTCTCCAGGAAGCCGCCAATGGAAACCCTCCCGACGACATCCACAAGCTTGACCCTTTCATCATTTCCGGAAGCAAGATCAATGAGGGTACCGGAACTTTCCTCGTCACCGCCGTTGGTGTAAACTCGAGTTACGGTCGCATCACCATGGCGATGCACACGGAGCAAGAAGACACCCCGCTGCAGAAGAAGCTTAACAGGCTAGCCGACTGGATCGCCAAGCTGGGAGGTAGCGCTGCACTGCTGCTTTTCGTCGTCCTACTCATCAAGTTTTGCGCCCAACTCCCCAACAACCGGGACACACCTGCGCAGAAGGGCCAGGACTTCCTCCGTCTATTCATCACCTCCGTTACCGTTGTTGTCGTCGCCGTCCCTGAAGGCTTGCCTCTTGCCGTGACATTGGCGCTCGCATTCGCAACAACAAGGATGATGCGTGATAACAACCTGGTCCGCGTCCTCAAGGCTTGTGAGACCATGGGTAATGCCACCACGGTATGCTCTGACAAGACCGGAACCTTGACGCAAAACAAGATGACTGTTGTTGCTACTACTTTGGGCAAGAGCACGAGCTTTGGTGGCACGGATTCGCCGCTGGAAGAACCTGAGGAGAAGCCCAATGTGCCCAACACCATTCCCAACGTGGCCGTTGCCGAGTTCTCCAAGGGTATTGGTTCTGAGCTCAAGCAATTACTTATTCAGTCCAATGCTGTCAACTCTACCGCCTTTGAGGGCGAGGTGGACGGCGAGAAGAGCTATGTTGGCTCCAAAACTGAGGTCGCCCTTCTCACTTTCTGCCGCGATCATCTCGGCGCTGCGCCAGTACACGAGGAACGCTCCAACGCAAACGTTGTTCAGGTTGTGCCTTTTGATTCCGCAGTCAAGTACATGGCGACGGTTGTCAAGTTACCGAACGGCAAGTTCCGCGCATATGTCAAGGGTGCCTCCGAAATCTTGCTGGCTCAATGCAACAAGGTCGTCGCCAACCCCGAGGGCGAAGACTTGACCACCGCCGACCTCACCGAAGAAGACAAGTTGATGCTCTCTGAGACGATTACTTCGTATGCTGGACAGACCCTTCGAACCATTGGCTCGTCGTACAAGGATTTTGACGTGTGGCCCCCGAAGGAACTCGAGGGACAGAAGGAGCATACAGCTAAAGAGTTCAACCTCGTCCACAAGGACATGACCCTCGTTGCCATCTTCGGTATCAAGGACCCACTTCGGCCCACTGTCAAGGACGCCATCAAGGACTGCCAACGTGCTGGCGTGTTTGTACGAATGGTGACGGGCGACAACCTCCTGACTGGCAAAGCTATCGCGAAGGAATGTGGTATTTACACTCCGGAAACTGGTGGCATTGCCATGGAAGGTCCAGAATTCCGACGCAAATCCGACGCTGAACTCAAGGAACTGGTACCTCACCTGCAAGTACTCGCTCGCTCAAGCCCCGAGGACAAGAGAATTCTGGTCAGGACCCTAAAGGAACTTGGCGAGACTGTTGCTGTTACTGGAGACGGTACCAACGATGCCCCCGCGCTCAAGATGGCTGATATTGGTTTTGCCATGGGTATTGCCGGTACTGAGGTTGCCAAGGAGGCCGCTGCTATTATCTTGATGGATGACAACTTCGCCTCGATTGTCAAGGGTATTAGTTGGGGCCGAGCCGTCAATGATGCTGTGAAGAAGTTTTTGCAGGTAAGTGCACGCGCAACAATCCAGATGAGAATGAGTGCTAACGAAAACAGTTCCAACTTACTGTCAACATCACGGCTGTTGCTCTGACCTTCATCTCGGCGGTTGCTAGCGCGGAAGAGGAATCTGTACTCAACGCTGTGCAACTTCTCTGGGTCAACCTGATCATGGACACTTTTGCCGCCCTCGCGCTCGCTACTGATCCACCATACCATTCGATTCTCGATCGTAAGCCCGACCGTAAATCGGCGCCTCTGATCACGACACGCATGTACAAGATGATCTTCGGCCAAGCTGTCTGCCAACTTGCCATCACTCTGGTTCTGCATTTTGCCGGCTCCAGTCTTCTTGGCTATAACACTGCGACCAATCCACATGACGCAGAAGAGCAGGCAAAGTCACTCAAGACGCTCGTTTTCAATACCTTTGTCTGGCTGCAGATTTTCAACGAACTCAACAACCGTCGTCTCGACAACAAGTTGAACATCTTTGAGGGTATCACCAAGAACTGGTTCTTCTTGGCTATCAACGTGATCATGGTTGGTGGCCAAGTGCTCATCATCTTCGTCGGAGGCCAAGCCTTTAAGATTAAGCCTCTTAATGGCAAGGAGTGGGGACTGTCGATTGGTCTCGGTGCTATCTCGATCCCGTGGGGTGCCGTTATCCGCTGTATTCCCGACCACTGGTTTGAGGCGATCATTCCCAAGGTGCATATCCGCTGGCCATGGAGCAAGAAACCGCCAGTCAAACCAGAAGGCGAAGACACGGAAGCAGGGTCCCCAGTTATGCCCGGCAAAGCGGCACACTCCGATGATGAGTCGTTCGAGCCGCCATTGAGGATGCTAACATCGCTCCGTGGCGAGCGAGCACGGTCCAATATCAGGCGAGGCTTCCGCGAGTATGTCCACGACCAGAAAGCTAAGGCGAAGCGAAAGGCCAAGCAGAAGAAACTGAAGCTGAAAGGATCTTTGGCGGAGATGAAAGAAAAGAGGTAACAAAGCTTGGGGGAATTGGGATAACAAAAAGTTACCAGATTTTTCCATGCCTACTTCCGGCATGTGTCCCTGATATGAGGTTTGTTTCTTTTGGGCGGGTACTCTGCAATCAAAACCATCAAAGAGAAAGTTACCCGAAGAAGGATGGATGGACGTTGGCGTTACGTTACGTGGTTTTATTGGCAGGATAAAAAACGAGGATTTGTTCGAAAGGATGTCGTGTTCAGCCAAAATCCCGCCGTTTTGTTTCCTTTGTACATGTTTTTCTTTGCTTTGGCATTGTTTCTCCTTCATACCTTCGCTTCAGTGTTGAGTAATTATGCGCGTTATTGGCGATTCCGGGTAGAGGCTTTGTAGTAACGGATGCTTCGCGGCGAATACTTTTTTGGGCAAGGTGTTTATAGCGGACTGAAACGGGTTTGCAGAAAGCGATACATGCGATCACGTATTATAATTGGTGCCATGCCATATACCTTCTCAGTACGATACCTTCCCAGTACAACAAGAAACAATTATTCCTTTACATCGGCAGTAGATTAATTGTGTGCCACGTCATTGGGATATTGGTGTCCATCCCACCTCGCGCATCGGCCACTCGATCCAGGCGCGGTGTTCATCATCGAGAATCTCGTAAGCACGCGAGACAAGGTGTTCGGCCCACCCCTGTAGCCACCATTCCTTTTCGTGATGCTTGAGGAGGATGCCAAAGTGGGCGAAGATGGCTACTGCTTCTTGAGGGACTGATGAGCCGCGGTTGGGTTTGAGGAGGGGGACCAGCGTGTCTGAGACCTCCCAGAGCCCTGTTTTTCTTTTTCGTTAGCAATCTAACTCGACTTGACCCGACTCAACTCGACCGAGCAAACGAGGTGGGAGCACGTTCACTGGATAGAGAAGAACAACAGGTTGATATAGACAGAGGAGCGCAATTGGAAGAAGAGGGGCGAAAACAACTTGATAGAGGAGGAGGGAGAGGGAAAACAACTTGGCAGAGGAGAACAAGGAAAATTGGGTAGGGGAGAGAAGAATAAGAAAGAAAAGGAAGAAAAAAAAACTCACAAAGCATCGCATCCAACACATCTCGCGGCGCGGCCTCGTCTCGTCGCGCCGACAGAGCTACTTCCAGCTCATCTAGCGCGTGGGTGTATGTCGCTGCCAACTCTGGATCGGTTTCGGGTTCAGGTTTAGGTTTAGGTCTAGGTGTGGAAATCCGCCTCCTCAGCTCCGCCAACATGAGCGCCACCGAATTCGCATCCCTCTCCCCTTCCCTCTGCCTATCCATATCCAAATCCATATTCGAATCTGAGTTCGAGTTTAAAGCTAGAGTATCGAGATCACGCACGGCAACCCATCGCGCATGGCCATAGGCTAAAAATGGCGCGAGAATAGTACGATGACCCTCGGCGCCGAGAATACCGCCCAGAGATTTGGCGCCGCTCATGAGGAATGTCCAGTCAGGGAAGCCGAGGTTAACCTGTTTCTCTTCACCAGCTCCTTCGCCTTCCCCTCCCCCTGAGCCGGAGCCGGAGTCTTGTGCATTCGCATTGGCATTGACGGGGTGGGCGTGGGTAGAGTTGGTGACGTGGACGTGGGTAGGGTCAGAAGGGGAGGAAGACGGACGAGAAGGAGAAGCAGAAGGGGAAGTGGCAATGAAGAAAGACCCGTCTTCCAGAGACCGGCGAGGACTAGCCAGCGCAAAGTAAATGGTGAGCATGCTAAACAGAAACAGGTTGACAGCGTCATCTAGATGAGCTTGGACAGTGGTGGTTCGGCTGGCTTCAGCATGGTTGCCGTGGCCAAGACCAGGGTTGTTGTCGGCGCAGCTTTGGTCACCATTCATAGGGCAAGAGACTGGAGCGGAACCATCCCCTGGTGCCCTGAGACCTCCAGCGGCTGGGGGCGTCCCCGCGAGAAATCCCATGTATCCCATCGCTGTCCGCGCTGCTCTCCTGTGCAACTCGATGCCCGCTGCCGTGTATCGGTCCCGCTGGGCCGGTCGGTGGTAGGCAAGATGTAAAGCAGAGAGAGCCAGTATGGACCGCATGATATAACTACAGCGGAGACCGACTTGGACGACGGTAACACGCCAGAACTCGGCAATGGCAGGAGAGGCGGCCAGAGTGGTGTAGGTGAGGGTGGTGAAGTTGTGGAGGAGCTCGAGTTCAAGCATGGGGAGGTGATCCAGGTCGCCGAGGACAGGGGGCGTGGAGGGAGTTGCGAGTAAATGTGGGACGGGGGATATTGGTGTTGTTGTTAGAGCTGGTGTGGGTAGTCCATTCGCTAAAGGCTCGAGATGTGGTGGGTTTAGGTGATCGGGCTCAAGTTGGCGGCTGCTTCGAGGACGGGATGTGGCGGCAGCTGAAGGGAGCGGCCTAGTGCCTGGGCCGGAAAGAAAGGGACACTGAACGCCATGAGAGAGGCAGTTTAAACAGGCGGGATGGCGTTCGTCGCACTGGTGGGCAAGGGGTGTTAGCGGACACGCCAAGAACACTTGGTGGGTGAAAACGTCGTTCAGACTCCTAGAAACAGTTAGCCCCACAAGTCCTCCAGTCGTTCACGAGGTAAATGAGAAGATGCAAAGACGTAGGTCGCTTACTATTGGCGTGAAACACCTTCCATTCACGAATGGACGAATGGATGGATGGGATTGGCGTCTCTGGCCAATTCAGGGGGCGTGGACGCAGTCGCAAGCCAGCCGAAAGCCGATATGAACACCCACGGCCAGCCGACGTACCTTTATTTTGCGCGACTTGCACGTGGCACAGCCGGTGCGGCTCTTTTTATGTGGTCTCCTGGGTGCATTGACAGGCATCGTGTGTCATGCCGGGAAAGAAACTTGTCTGTGGGAGATGGGCGTTTGAGGAATTGTGTTGCGAGAGAGCCAAGGAGTGAGTTGAGTGGGATGACCTCATCAGCCAAAACGCGGGATTCAGGGAGAAATTTTGACCAAAAAAAATAGGTGCTTCGCGCAATGTCTTCGCGGAGGATGGCCCGACTGTGCAGGGCAAAAGTTCCAAAAGTTCTAGCCCCAAGACAAGACGTTGCTTTCGTCGTTGACGGCAACGGGAGTCTGGGTTGTCGGTCCCGGACGTTGTGCAGTAGCGGCGATGCTTGGGGTAGTATTGTACCCCAGGTGTGTGTCCATTCGGATTCGGGTTGCAGAGCCGCCAAACTGAGATTTCACGTCACGTGCACCATCACCAACATGTCTGCGGTTGGCACACCCCTGACGTGGACTTAACAAATACGCGTATATCCGGCGGATACCCCCCAAAAAGACCTCACCAGCGCCCTGGAACGTAGCACTAGTTAGCGGTCGATTAATCATGGCAGGCCTGACGCAAAGGGAGGGCCCCGAGCATCAGGTCCCAGCCGAGAGTTTTAGGTGGATCCATCGGGATTGTAACTGTCCGACAAGCAGTCCACCAGTCCAGCCCAGCACCCAGCACCCGGATGGCGAAGAGATTATAAACCCACTCGACCGAACCCGCCCCCACAATGCTGTTTTTCGGAACTCACTTGTCGCTCTTTTTTATTAATTTTTATTTTTTGACCTGGTATTTTATTCCTGAACCTCCTCTGTTCCACCGACCTTGCTCCTCGTCGTCAACTTGACATACGATAACAGCCAAGTGAACGGAGAACCGGATACTCCGGCCATCCCGAACATGGCTTCCCCGCCGCCGAGATTCCGTCCGAGCTACAGCACTTGTTTTGAAGTGTCTGATTTCTGTCCGATAAAAGCCACCACCATCGGCTACGCTCCCAACCTCGGTGTCAACGCTTTTGCTGCCGCTGTGTTTGCGCTGGCTGCCCTGTCGACATTGGTGATTGGCATATGGAAGCGTACTTGGGGGTTTTCGTTGGCTGTGGCGATAGGATGTATTCTTGAGGCTGCCGGTTTGTATTTTGAACACCTCTCAGTGTCTGGGCCGATGTACTGATGCTCAGTCCAGGCTACGCCAGTCGGGCTATGCTCCATGACAATGTCTGGCAGGACGGTCCGTTCAAGACACAAATCGTCACCATCATCCTAGCGCCGACTTGTCTCTGTGCTGGGCTTTACCTCACCCTCAAACACATTGTTCTGGCACTCAACCCCGAGTTCAGCCGGTTGAAACCCCGGTTCTATCCCTGGTTCTTCATCCCTGCTGATGTGTCCTGTCTGGTCATTCAAGCAATCGGCGGCAGTATCGCGGCTACAGCTACTAGCGACATAGCCAAGCTGAACCACGCCAACCGCACCATTATTGCCGGGATTGTTCTCCAGGTTGTCGTTCTCGGCTTCTTTGGTCTTCTCGGAGGTGAATATCTATGGCGCGTCCGAAGATGGGTCCTCAGCGGACAAGCCCCCGAAGGCAGTTCAGGTCTGGCAGTCTGGCGGGACAAAAAGTTCAAGCTATTTCTGTACGCCATTTTTGTGACTTATGTCATGTTCTTTGGGCGCTGCGTATACCGCATTGCGGAAATGGCAGGAGGATGGGGTAACCACATTATGCAGGACGAGCCGTCGTTTGTTGTGCTTGAGACATTTTTCATCATGATTGGGTCGGCGCTGTTGGCGATTTTTGCTCCGGGGGTGTTTTTTCCCCAAATGTCGCACTCGCGCGCAGCTGCTGTCAAGGAAGAACTGCCAAAGGCGCAGACTGATAATGAGTTTTCTGGGAATGAGGTTGCTGAGAAGGGGGTGAGGAGTGAGGAGTAACTTGATCTGAGTTGATGGCATAGAGGGGACAGTGGGTAGCGATAGAATAGAATTGGAGTTGTGGTGACCTTTGCACTGGAACTTGTAGAAAGAAGCCAGTTGCGACAGGGAGGTGGCATGTTAGACACCTAGGTAGACATACTTGTATGGACAACTCACAGAATCCAGAATCAATCCACTTACTGCGGATCCAAAGAGGGGTTCTGGGTATGCCGAGATGCAAATCATGCAACCGCACCAATCAAATTCGGGGTATATGAGGAGCATGGCCCGACGGAGCGGGACCACTGTTCTATATCCCCCACCTTGATGTCTTGATGTCGTCAAGGTCGAAATCTCTCTCCTTTCACAATTACCCTTGACAAGTGACCTTTGATCGCCGACACGGCACTGACTACCTAAGACAATGGTAACACTCACCCGCATCCCCGACCATGAACAGCCCTCCATCACGCTGCGCCGCTCCCACGCCATCTCGGACATTGACGAGCGCATATACGGGGGTTTCACAGAACACATGGGTCGGTGCATCTACGGAGGGATTTACGACCCTGGAAACCCTCTATCTGATGAAAATGGATTTCGGAAAGATGTCATGGGCGCGATGAAGCAGTTGAATGTGCCGGTTGTGAGATATCCTGGGGGGAACTTTGTAGCTACCTACCATTGGATGGACGGTGTGGGACCGAAAGAAAAGAGGCCGAAAAGGTTTTTCTCTTTCCCTTTCTCTGCTTGCCTCTCTCTTTGTTTACCTACCTACCTACCTACCTACCTAGGGCACATCCTGCGGGTTACAGGCAGCTTCTGACTGGATGAATAGACGCGACCCTGCATGGATTGGTGTTGAACCCAACCAGTTTGGAACTGACGAGTTCCTCCACTGGTGCGAGCTGATTGGGACGGAGCCTTATATCTGCTTGAACTTTGGGACGGGTACTCTTGACGAGGGTCA
>Ga0247760_1002195_pt1 | contig 15461 bp, 18 predicted proteins | sample UWRJL171409R4_FD_179936 | JGI IMG/M metagenome (GOLD analysis project Ga0247760, IMG submission 179936) | Plant litter microbial communities from Arlington Agricultural Research Station in Wisconsin, United States - UWRJ-L171-409R-4 | ecosystem: Environmental > Terrestrial > Plant litter >... | reverse complement strand
AGTTTGCTTCTTTCTCTTTCTGCGGTTTGCCTCGCTTTCGGTTCGCTTTCGTTTGTACTGCGGGTAGGAGGCCATCGTGGCAGCGGTGCCATCGTGGCATTGGCGGTATTATATATTAATTACTATTAAAATAACTAATTTAATTATTTACTGGCTTTTAATATTATATAGGCTAATCTTCCTTATAATAATACTAGCCTATTACTATACGAGATTAGCCAGAGATTTCCTATAAACCTGCCCTTTAACTAAATTAAACGAACTAAGCTTTTTAACCCCAATTTATCGCGTTTAAAGCGCCTTAACCAGGAGGAGGCTTAATAAGTTACCTTAAGAATTCACAAGTACGTTAAGGTAGTTAAAAACGTGGTAAAAGTAGTAAATAACTAGTATATTATATAAGTAAATAAATACCGTTAATAGCCCGATTTGGGCTAGGTGATTGCGTATTTATTATTAAGAAAATGTAATTTACGATACGTTTAAATAATAAATTGGATTACTTATTAATAAAATAGTACTTTAAAATTAATAAATTTATTAGTAATTTTTACTTACTAAAAGTATTACCCTTTTGGAAAGAATTTACGTTATTTTACGCTAATTAGTTAAGTAAGTAGCTAAGTAATCTCCTATTAGGGTAGGAGTTAGTAAAGCCGCTAGTAAAGGTAATTAATAACGAATAAAAATAGAAGGTAAAGGAAATTCTTACCTCCCGTATATATTATTAAGAGCATGTCTACTTGTATTGTGAAAAGCGCCCCCCCGTACTGTAAAAAAAAATTCTGCCCCACTTTGACAGCTGCGCCAGCCGCCAGCGGTCCGGCGCAGTATTTACCGCCCAGGCCCGCGCAATCCATCACGATTGCCATCGCGATGGCGATTACGAAAGTGATTAAAACGGCCAATTTTTTCATTTTTATAGTTAAATCTCATTGCGAACTTGTGTTTTTTAATTAATTATATAAGCCTATATACGCGCGCTGATTAATTACTGTTCAGGCTCTGCTGCCCGGCTGCGGGCTGCCCTGGTGATTTCGGTACTATTACTGGCCGCTTGGCGTGTAGATGCCTGCTTTCTGACCCCCCCTTTGGCTGCTGGGATCCTTGGAGGTCTTCCTGTGCCTTTGGTAGGTATATTAGACGTTTTACTAGCTAATCTACTACTACTGGGTATCGCGGTGGTCCCCTGGTTATTATTATTAAGAGCTATATTTTCCCATACGGAGAGATCTTATCTTAGACCCAGTATAACGGCGCTACCCTAGCTCCGGCTTGCTCGGCCGCCCTAACCACCCTAATTACTTTAATTACCCCGGGAAGAAGCCAGTTAATTGCTAACGGGCAGCTGATTCGTTGGAACTATTAATTGGGTAGCTGGTATAACCCTATTGGGTTTTAGAAGAGGTGCTGTGAGTTGAGGAGCGCCTGGGTTAATTGTAAATGCGTTTAAGCCTCTAGGCCTGCCTTTAAGGTTTATAATATAGTTAAACTCTTGATACTAAAGGTACTAATTCTCGTTAAGGAGGCTTTTATTTAACTATTAGAATAGGTAAAAGTTTTCCTTTTCCAGCTATAGTTTCTTTGCCTCGTGCCTTCTTAAGAGCTTATAGCGATAGGGAATGCTGTATCGTGTTGTAAAGTAGTATAAATAAGGCTTAAGATTAATTAGATAAGGGTTGCTATTTGTTTTTATAGTGCCTAGTATGATCCTGTACTGGCTTATAATAAGTTTTAAAACCTTGCGAGAGACTGCAAAAGGTGCTTTTCTAAGCTAAGGAACCCTAAGATACTTCCAAGATATCCGGTCTTTTTATTCGTTTAAAGCCTCCCGAAATCGCTGCTTTATTGCTTTAACTATAGTAAGTACTTAAGAAAGCAATTATTTAATAGGGGTATTGCCGTTTATAATAAAAGACTTTAGGTAGTAATTAATAGATTTAACTGGGCTTGTGGTGCGGTTACCGAAGTTGAGGTTCTTGGTAATATAATAGTAGGCCTATTGCTTATGTAAAGGTAGTTAGTTTGTTTTTAAATACGCTAAAATATTGGTTTGTTATGGAAAATAGGTTTGGATTTTTTCCCAGGCTAGATTAAGGTCCTTTACACTTGCTGTGTAGATTATATGCACCTATAGCTTGTAAAAACCGGCTATTGAATATTTAATAACCCCCTAAATTGTAGGTAACGGCTGGCCTTGATCTTAATTGAGGTTGATGCGGTTGGCAATACGTTTGTTGCCCTTGAGAACTGGATTTTCGGCATTAACTTCAACTTCGTAGTCTTGGTATGGTTGGGCGTTTGGAGGTGTGTTTATGGGCGGTATAAATTCGGGGTTTAGGTTGTAAATAGCTTTATATTTAGCTAAGGTTCTAGTAACCTTGTAAATAGCCTATTTATTCCACTTTTTGGCGATGTGGAGCTTTACGTTCTTATTAAGGTGGAAAATATAGATCTAGGGTTTGGTATCTGGATATACCTTCGCTACGGCGTTTCTTATAGCCGTATCGTAGTTAGTTACGGTAACCCCTGGCCTTTAAGCCCCTATTCTTTTTCGTACCGCGTTAATTATATTTATAAGCCAATTAAAGCCTTCCTATTTCTTATTATCGATAAGTTTAAACCTATAAGAAAAGCTTATATTAAGGTGGTTACAGCTAATAACTTGGAAAAAAGCAAGGCCCTTATTATTAATTTTATAAGTATTATTATATATTTACACCTAGGGGTAGCGGATCTATTGCTCTTTGTACTATTTGGTTGTAAAAAAGACCCCTTTAGGCTTCCTAAGGGTAATGCTCTCGCTTTTAAGAGGGGACTTATTTTATAGAACTTGGTAGGAAATTTCCTGCTTGTTAAGCATTTTTATTATAACCTGGAAAGGCAAGTACCCTCTACGTATTGCCTTCCAGATGCAGTAGCGCGTATTGCGGAGTTGTTTTGACGTAAAAAATAAACCTGGAAAGCGCTTTTGAAGCTTAGTAACGATATTCTTATTCTAAATAGCCAGCTAGTCGAGATAACTGGCGATAAAAGCCTTGTATTTGAGTAAAAAGGGTCTCTTTGTAAAGAACTCACTACCCTTAGTAGGCGTAGGGTAGTTATTGTGGCAGGGAGGAGGGTTCGGGAGCTTAAATTTCCATTTTCTACCATACTTTTTAACCGCTTTGGCAACTGCCTCCCACTTACAGCCCCATTTTGATATAGAAACTAACCGCAAATGGGCCTTAGATGCCTGAACTTTGCCTTACTAGTACGCAAGTTCTACCCTTATATAGCCAAAGCCCTTAACCTAGTTGGAACTATTGCGCTTGATAACTAAGAAGTGCGCCCTTGCAGCGTAATTGTTAAGGTCTTCTATTAATTCGTTAAGTATATCGTACTAGGTTGTAAAGAGAGGGTGGCCGGCAGGTAGGTTTGAGAGGCGGGGCAGCGGCGGCTCCAAATCGCCATCGCTATTGCCGTCGCGCATCTAAATCAATTGATTAGCGATGGAAAAAGGATTGTAAAAGCCGTTTCTGACCTTGGAAAAATGGCGCGCGCCCCAGGGTGATTGATTTGGCTTATTTTCAGGGCATTGCGGGCGTTGTGATCGATTGCGATGGATTTGGGTGATGGCGATGGTGATGGTGGATTGCGCGCGGGGCAGAAAGACTGGGCGGCGGGGGGTGCTGCGCCGGACTGCTGGCGGCTGGCGCAGCTGTCAAAGTGGGGCAGAATTTTTTTTACAGTACGGGGGGGCGCTTTTCACAGTACGAGTAGACATGCTCATAAAATAGCATATCAAGTATTCGAACCAGTTCCTAAATACGCCCACGGATACCCGCTGCCAACGTGTCGCCTATCTGAACAAGGGCATGCGTTGTTTGATCCCGCAGCGACCCTGAGGGGTGGAGCCGGTCTTGACTGGGTTCGAGTTTTCTTCTAGTGTTCGTGCGTGCATGTCAGGGTCTGATTTGGTTTTATGTTGCTTTTCTCCCTTTCATTTCTTTTTTTCTTTCCCCTTTCCGTTCCCCTTTCCGTTCCCCTTTCCGTTCCCCTTTCCGTTCCCCTTTCCGTTCCCCTTTCCGTTCCCCTTTCCGTTCCTTCTCTTTCTGCTTCCTTCGACAGACTATCTTCGTGTTACTTTTCACTTTGCACTTGTTATTGCTTTCCCCACGTTTCTTTGCTCGAGCAGTTATCATTAGGTAGATAGAAAGTTCCTCGCAATCAGCATTCCAAAAACTGAGGCCCGAACTGTCTCATCTGCAATCAAGCTACCGGGACGTCTTGACTCAGATATGCAACCCAGCCTCGTGGGAGATTCCAATGAGTGAAGCACGGCGACTTGGCTATCTCATTTCTGATACTCGGTCATGGTCTCAAACTCTCCTTGTGGCGCAGTTTCCACCATCATCATCCCTGGTGTCTTGAATCGCCCCTGTAAACATGCACTCACAAACTCCAGGTATGCAACAGACGCGTCGCGCGTTTATCCCTTGAAAACCGACCTGGGCATTCCGGCCCGCCATGTATTTTCTGCGTATTTGTGTCGTCCATGTCCTTGTATTTTCCTGGCCTGCAGAAGCACTCCATTCATCCATCGAATCCAGCTGCCGGATCAGCCACCATCATGAAGTTTTCCGCCTTCTTCCCGCTCCCCTTCCTTATCACTTGCACTTCCGGCCGGCCCGGAATATTAGCAATTCGAAATGTCGCTGGCGTGGTCACACCAACACCATCCTCAGTCTCTTCCCCTGAATCAACCTCGAGCTCGCCACCCCATGTTCATCATGCTCCCATGTTCACGGTCCCAACTATCGACGAGTACCACGACGTTGGGTCGTGAATCGCCCCGACCACCGTGTCGTTAGGCCTCCGTCCCTAAATAAGAGACTCGCACCCACGCGCACCACTGGACCATACCCAGAGGATCTCGAGACGGAGGGACCAGGTTCAAGTTTGAGACTTTTGCAGGAAAGCCAGCCTGAGCTCGCCACCAACAAAACCATTTCCTCTCTCGGCCGTTGGAGCCAGACTACGCCATTCGATCAGAACATACCGCAGTTCTCCCAGAGGACCAACGAGAAAAACAGAGCAGGATGGAGCGGAAATGGCGCATTCACCATCACGCAAGTACGGAACCCCAACTTCAACGAGGACGATGATAGCCGCAATGGGCTTTTCGCCATGATGCATGCCTACGCCAAGTACGGCACGAATATGACCTCGGCGATTCGGCTTGCCATGAGGTTGAACCCGGCATTTCAGCGGTTAACCAAGCGTGAGTTTCTGCTTTTTCTTAACAGCCGTTTGTGTTGTCGAAAAACTGAGAATGGAACCCACAGGAGGAAACATCAAGGCCACTGTCCCCGCTTACCCGCAAAAGAACGATTTTGAATACCTGTCACCGATCCAGATTGGTACTCCACCGCAGACTCTCAATGTAGCAATCGACACTGGTTCCGCTGATTTGTGAGTCTCTCTCCTAGCCTCTCTTTGATTATGGAAACTGACAGTGGGAGTCTAATCCATCCAGCTGGGTCATGACTTCGGAAACTCTCCCTCACCAACTCCAAGGGCACACCACCTACCTCCCTTTTCGTTCCAACACCTCATCCCTTTTGCTCAATCACACTTGGTCCATCACATATGGGGACGGCTCTTCTGCTTCCGGATCAGTCTATACAGATCGCGTATCCCTCGGTTTCGGGAATTCCTCCTCTTCCAGGGCTGCTGTAGTAGTCTCAAACCAAACAGTCGAGTCAGCAAGACTTGTTTCCCCCGCATTCACCTACGACGCATCCTGTTCTGGGATTCTCGGGCTCGCTCTCTCAGGGAATTCCGTGAAGCCCGTTCGCGCGAGGACATTTCTTGAGAATTTGCAAGAACAGAAAATACTTCCGCGAGCGGTATTCACTGCGGATTTACAGAGTCGGGCACCCGGGAGATATTCCTTTGGATTTATTGACGAAAAAGCCTATACGGGGGAGATGGGATTTGTTTCGGTCTCGCCAAGGGGGAGTCCCTGGTGGAGATTCATGGCGGGGGGGTTTCAAGTAGGAAATGATGAGCAAACAGGAACAGGAAGAGTGGATATGGCCTGGCCGGCCATTGCGGATACAGGGACATCGTTGTTGTTGGCGCCGGTTACGGTGGTGACCGAGTATTACGCAAAAGTGAACGGGAGTGCGTTTGATCCGGAGTGGGCGGGGATGGTGTTCCCGTGTGGGACGAAGCTGCCGGATTGGAGTTTCTTTCTGGGGGAGTATCGCGGGACGGTGCCAGGACGGTATTTTTCGTACAGTAAAATCAACGAGACGCACTGCTATGGCGGCATGCAGAGCTCGGAGGATATTGGGTTTGGCGTGTTCGGCGATGTGGTTCTCAAGGCGCAGTTTGTGGTTTTTGATTTAGAGGAAAAGCGGCTGGGGTTTGCAAACAAGGTGTTGGGAGAGAGTGTTGGGTTCAATGGTATACCTTAGATCTGCTTCAAAAGAGACAACGGACTTTACTATCCCAATAGCACAACCATACGGTATCAGATTGCCAAGCCCAACGAGCCTCATGAACCCCGCAGAAGTTCCATTGTATCCCATACCCCTCTCCTCAGTGGCCGGCTGTTCGGGTGTGGTCGGGTATGTATGTCCTGTGCAGCGGGTATTAATGGAGGCCTGGAAATACTGAAGCCAAAGCCACCGATTCCCAAGCTGAGAAAAGCTGCCTACCTATCCAGTCTCAGTGTCGTCACCCTCTTGACACGCCAGGCCGGCATTCTGGCACAACTATCGGCTGCCGTTAGCAATCATGACAAGACCGAGCCAAGATTGTATCGAGGTGCTGTCATCAATCTCCAGACTCACGGCTAAATCTGGCCCGCAAGTCAGGGACACACACATCTTCGCCGTGCCGGATCGGCCCAGAGCATGGTACCTGCATTTTGACAAGTACCGTAAATCATAAGCCCGTGAATATAGGCCGAAACGGGGCGGTCCGGAACAATTGAGGTCGACATCCCCTCCTTTTGCGGTCTCCGCCTACAAAAAAAGCCTGGGGTCCAGCTCTCTCTTCGATAAGCATTTCCGGGATCCTCCAGGAAGACCAAAAAAATGCGATCCATCGTGTTGGCAGGTTTAAGCCTCGCGGCTCAGGCCTCGGCAGCCTGCACCCGAGCTCAACTCCAAGAGGTTGTCTCGGCGTATCTCGCAGCCCAGACGACCGGCAAGCTCAGTGCGTTGCCGTTCGGCACGACCATCACCTATATCGAAAATGATATGTTGACCGACATCAACAAGGGCGTCTTGACTCAGGCCCAAGCCATTGACTTTAGCCGCAGCATCCTCGACACAGTCGACTGCGCAACCTTCACCGAGATCAACACGGCGTCGTCAGCACATCCCTATGTCATCCACACGCGCATTGGCGTGACCGACTCCAAGGTTACACTCATCGATTCCGTCATCTCGGACGCTGGTGACTGGATCTTCGACGCCAAGCTTCACCTCAACTTCACCAAGTCAGAGATGTGGGATCCAATTCCAGCCGAGAAGCGTGACTCACGAGCTGTCATCAAGGCTGCCGGGGACGCGTATCTTGACCAGTGGGGCAATGTCAACCTGACGGTGCCGTTGGGCACACCCTGCGCGCGTCTCGAGGGCGGTCTTTACACGGGATCACGCGATCCCAAGGCCAACACGTGTCGCATGCCGGCATTCCCTCAACCGCTCAAGGTCGCCAAGCGTCGCTACGTCATTGACGAGGAATTGGGTGCTGTGGGCATCCTCAACGATTTTCCGTGGTTGGAGGCGAGCATTGTCAATGGCTCGACGCCAAGCAGCAACATGTTCCGCGTCGAGGGTGGATTAGTCCGTTACATTCACGAGGTGACGATTTGTGCCACGCGCAACTGTGGGAGATGATGTGCAGAAATGCAGCCTTGATGATGGGGGGATCAAGTGGGGCGAGAATGTGGTCGACAGGAACAAAAATGGAAAGATTCTGCGAGACAACCATTAATTTTCACCTTTCCTAAGAAGCTGTGTCCCTTCGTGCCCCTCTTTCGTGTGTGGAAAGCCCTGTCATCCATCACGGGAAGCTGCAATGCCGAATCCTTCGCTCCTTCCCCATCCAAGTGAGCTACGCCGTTCGAGACCACCCTCTCTCTCTCCCGCTTCCACACTCCTTTGACTTTTTTTTCTCATGCAGGTGAATGCAATGTCAACCCATTTATATACATTTATGTCCCCCGTCGGACCAGCAGTGTCAAAGGCCGCGGCAGCGTTCCGGCGCATGCCAGCAAGGATGCGATTCCTGAACCACCGAACCAGCGTCACATCAGCGACGGGCCGCTCTGGCCATTCGTTTTTGTCCCGCTGATGTTCAACAGCTGAAGTCGCTTCCCCGCGGATTCTGGTGGCTGCCATTGGTCGCAAGTATCGCCGTCTTCGACACACACCAGACACACACCAGCCGACTTCCAAGACTCGATCGCAGAATGCGGTTAGCCTCACCCGCGCAACACACCATGCAGTCTTCATAATGCAGATGCGATGCTGCAGGCAATCCTGCGCTTGTCCTGCGTGGGGGGGAACCGTGCAATTGGGTTTCTTGTCCAATTCAATTTGTACCCCGCTCTCGCGCCCAGATAACCCTCTGATCACCCCCGCCCTTCTTAGTCGTTTCTCCTGTGTTTCCCCAAACACTGTGTCACACAAAAGAGCTTGAGAGGCCAATCGCGTAACCGACTCGACGCCATGGCTGAACAACAACAACAACAACAACCCACTGAAGCTGCTTCGCCTGTTCCCGAGCAGCCTGCGGATATTGGTCAACTCGTTCCCGATGATGATGGCGATTCGGCATACGAGGAAGATGTAAATATTGACGTGAATGTTTTTGTGTTTTGGAGAACTGACTTTGAGTCAGACCGGTGGAAGCGACACCACATCCCTCAAGTCCAGCATTATGAGATATCGTCAGGAGAATGGTCGGACGTATCACGCATACAAGGATGGCAGTATGTCAAATTTTCAATCCCTTGCTTGCAATTGAATCTTCAGTCGCTGATGACAATATCCAGCTTACCTCCTACCCAACGACGACGTGCGTTTTACTTTCCCGGCCCGATGCATTACATACACAAACTGACGCTGATGATGATCGCACAGAGAGAAACGGAGCGATTGGATTTCCAACATCACATTTTTGCCATGACTTTTGATGGGAAATTGCAGATCGCACCCCTTCCTGAGACTCTGAACCGCGTTCTCGACATTGGCACGGGTACGGGAATTTGGGCAATTGACTTTGCCGATGAGAATCCTGACACACAGGTTGGTACCTAGATGACACGTGAAGTGGGTGATTCGGCCAGCGCTAATAACTCTGGGTAGATTACTGGTCTCGATTTGAGTCCCATTCAACCGCCATTGTACGTTTTCCCCTCACATCCTACCAACAAAAATTTCACGTGCTGATTGTCGCTCACAGTGTGCCCCCGAACGTCGAATTTTCCATTGATGACATCGAAGATGAATGGGCTTTTTCGACAAAGTTCGATTACGTCTTTTCCCGCTTCATGACCGGATCCGTGGTGGATTGGCCCAAGCTGTTCCGTCAAGCTTACGAGTAAGTGGATTCCCCACAAGACCTGTCTGACCTGACCCGACGATATCGGCGGCAGCGGCGGCTAATACTAAAGATACCTAGCAACCTCAACCCCGGCGGCGTCATTGAGCTGCAGGATATCATCTGGACAATTGCCTCGGACGACGACACGGTAGACAAGGACTTGGCGCTCATTCGCTGGGCCGATACTCTGCGGAACAGCATGGCCGAGTTCAAGCGGCCCCTGGACTCTGCGTTATTTTACAAGGACCAGCTTGCCGCGGCCGGGTTCGTGGACATTGTCGAGATCAAATACAAGTGGCCAACGAACCGGTGGCCCAAAGACCCCAAGCACAAGGAGATTGGTCTGTGGAGTTATGAGAACATTTCCAGCGGCATGAACGCTTTCAGTCTGGCCATCCTGACTCGACCCAAGACGGAAGGGGGACTTGGGTGGAGTGTGGAGGAAATGGAGGTCTTTTTGACCCAGGTCCGCAAAGATCTGAAGAACCCCGCCTATCACGGATATTGGCCAATGTGAGTCACCGCTACTATGTGGGGAAGAGAGTGAGACTGACTGTTGCAGTTATGTGGTTTATGCCAAGAAGCCCGAGTGAGTAGTTCTGGGAGCAGAGTAAGCACGTACAGTTGTCGGAGGCCTGGTTGATTGGATATACGTGAAAGTGCTGCAGTACAAAGTCTTTGATTCGCAAACAGCCTAGTGGTATCACGCAAATATTTCCCCATATGGAATTAGTATTTTTCGTTATCTCTCATTTGTAGCCAAATGGCAAGGTGACAAGGTTTGATAGAAATTTGTCTCTTGAGATCTGTGCGGGACGTTCCTATGACGCAGAATCCGGCGCACTTTCGCCAGGTTTGGCAACTCCAAGCTCTGTGATGTCCCCATTTTTAAAGCACGAAAGAGGCGGAGGCAAAGCAAAGCCGAAAAAAGAAGAAGAAGAAGAAAAAACTGAGCGGGGGTATGGGCAAGCCTGCGCAACTTCTGGCTATGACTGACTCTGAGTCAAAGCATTTCTTAGTTCACCAGAGAAGTGAGAAGTGAGAAGTTAGAAATCAGAAATCAGATCTTGGCATGCCAACGGTGATTCATTCATCTGATCGTACTCGTACTCGTACTAATTACGGAAATTGAAACCCAAAACGCAAAAATGACTAGCCAGTCGAACTGACAACAAAAGAAAGAAAGAAAACGCCTAAACCTAATCCTAAACAATCCAACTCGATGCCACCAGACAACGGGCAGCGACTCTAGAATACCTTGTCCATGCAGCTCCGCTACCTTATCGATACAGGATACAGTTCTGCACAAGATGATGGTATACAGGTTTTTTGGTACAACCAGTCCACGACCCAACCCTGGGCGAGAGTCTCGAGAGATGGAAAACTGAGGCGAGCTCAAGCAGCATTTCATGAAAATGTCCCGCTGCGAGCACACAGCCCAGTCTCCACTTCTGCACAACCCCCCACCATAATTCAACAAGTGAAAAAGGAAACTCCGCCGCCTGCCTGCCAATATCGTCACGTCCACCGATGTCCACCCAGGATACAAAAATGCCAAGCGGCTTAAAGAGGGCCAGTCCGAGCACAGCGCGCAGCTGCAAATATGGTAGTCGAGAGAGTCCAAGGGGCACGCGGGGACCTCATTAATTGGCGGACCTGCTTCGAGCCGTCAACCGCATAGCATTATCCAGGTGTTGTCGTTGTCGTGTTCGTTGTCGTCAACATTAGCGTCAGTTTCCGTTTCTGTTTTGTCTGTGGTGGCGTCGCTGCCGTTGTTTTTTCGAGTGGAGGGGAGGGCGTATTGATCCAGAAACGCCCAGTCCTCATCTTCCTGTTCCGACTCTGCTTCCATCACACAACCCTCTTCTTCTTCTTCTTCTTCTTCTCCCTGAGGTTGCGTCTCCTCGTCGTCTTCGTCCTCTTTCTGATCGCACGCCTCATCAAGCTCATAAACCACCATGAGATCTCCCCTCTCCTCTCGTCGGACAACCACTTCCCTAGTCCTCTCCTCTTCCTGAGTCATAACCTTTTCGTCCTCCCCCGGCTGCAAAAGCCACGCCGCCAAGGCGTCATCTTCTCCGAGCGCTGCGAATGACAAGGCTAGTTCCAGTGTGCAAAACCCTTTTCCTTCCCCATTTCCATTTAGATTGAGATTCCCATTTTGGTGATTGTGTTGGTGTTGGTGATGGGACTTGGATTTCCGACCCCTTTTTGCCGGCCGAAGGTTAACAGCCCACAAATCTTCTGACTCATGAACAATCTTGTCCAAAGAAAACCCTTCTCCACGCTCATGCTCGTTGTCGTAGAGTAGGCCTAGTCTGTAAAGCTCTTCGTCGTCGGCATATAATCCTAGCCCTAGCGAATCCGAATCCGATTGTGATTGCGAAGGAGAAGAGCGTTTTCGAGAAGTGCGCGCGTCGCGGAAAGCATCTTCGCGAGTTAGCGATGGGGGACGCCGGCACTGTAGCTGATAATTATATTCCCCTGGAAGAGGCAGGTTGGAACGAGCAACGAGGTGGCCTTCGGTGATTTCACATGGATAATAGGAGGGCGCGTGGGCGGCGCTAGGGTTGTGGCATGGGTAAGAACGAGCAGATGGAGATCGGGGCTGGCGATGTCGAGCGACGTTGGCGTTGTAGAGCGTCACATGGTGTGGACGAGGAGGAGGAAGAGGGGACGCCGAACCCTCCGGACCCAAATGAGAGAGCCGCTCATGGCGGGTTTGGCTCTTCCATTGTGACCAGCCAAAAGGTCGACGTGGATGTTTGGCTCGCGGGTTGGAATAGGGGTCCCGACCGGGAAGGTGTCGGTGAGAAGTTAGGTACGTGTCGAGAAAGTCCGGATCGGACGGGTTGGGAAGGACAAGCCCCATTTTGTCTTTGTTGTCGGATGGCTGGAGGGCTTTTTGTAGGAAGTCTAGGGACAAGGGGGTCGTGAAAAGTGATGAGTGCGCGCGCCCTTTGTTGTGCAAAAACGTGTCGCAAGCGAGAAGGCAAATTAGGCGACCGTTTTGAGGACGGTGAGTTTGACTTTTTTTTTTTCTTGTCCTGCAGAGCACGGCTTTGGAAACCGCAAGAAGCAAGGAGAGCACAGCGTGTTTATTATACCGGGGTGGTCGGCGAGAGTCAGAGGGCTGCGCCCATTGGTTCCGTTTCGGACCTGTCTTGGAGTCACCCTCACCCATCTCTTCGCCGGGATGGATTGGGGAAAGTTGGGATCATGTATTGGAGGGGTGGACTTTGGTGCGATTGGTGCATCGCTGTAGGTGAGTCACAAGTGCAGGGGGATGCGCCCAGGGCTGCCGTGGCAGGGCTGTTCGCTAGCGCCCAGGCAGGCCCAAAGTGCTGGGCGGGACGCACGGGACAAGGCAGAACTGGGCCTGCTGAACTGCGTCAGATGATGCCTTCTGGAAGAGTGTGGGGCACTTGATCGCGCGGGATGCGACTTGGCTGCAACCACGATGGAAAGTGCCAGCGGGATGCTGCCTTTGCCTGGTAGGCACAGTAAAATTCCCGACGGCGGACAACAAGACCCAATTGGAGAACGGACAAGACTTGAAGAGTGGACACGATTTTCATTTGGCTTGCACTCGTTGCATTTATCGCCCTCCATCAAACAGACCACCTTCCTTCACGATATCGAATCAATATTGGTCTGAGTGACCTCTCATTCCGGCTTCCCGCCAACCGGCCCTCCTATGATGGCAGTAAGCTTGGGAGCAAACTCCTTCATAAAGGCCGAGTCGACAAACTCGCGCAGCAGTGTGACCTTGTCGCCCGCCTCGTTCAGGTGAAAGACAAACATGTACTCGTTGCTGTATTCCCCAACCACGGTCTCTCCCTTGGCTTTGGCCCAAAACGCCATCTTTCTGTTTTCGGGGTCTTCAATCATCTCGAGAATTTCGACCTTTAGACCGTGGAAAGAGGGTTTGATTTTTCTCTGGAACCCTTCATAGGCGGCGTTGTCCATTATCGGGAGTCCGATGCTTGCTGAACACCAGTCAGCAACATATCTTATCAAGTAGTTGAATTGGCACAAATATACCCGGGCAGAGCTGGGTGGTGCACTCGGGAGCACGCAGCGCCATGATCTGGTCAATGTCCCAGTTCTTGTAGGACTCGGCGACCTTGACGCAAGTTTCGTGAAAGACGGACATGGTTGTGGATGGATATATGATCGGTGGGTTTATCTGAATGTTGAAATTCAATTGAATGACACTTTCAAACCTGAGTCCATCGCAGCCCTTAATATAGGTTGAACGTCGGAGTTAAGCGCTTTCTATAACCGGACATTCATTCATTGTATGGTTAGTCGGACCTCTCTCCTGTAGAACTCGAATCATCAATGCGGGCGAATGCGGATGACACGCGCTCTCGGATCGGAGCAAGTTTCCGAACTCTAGAAAAATCAACATCGGCTCTGGGCCATCTGTGAGTCCGATCTGCAGCATCTACGGAGTGTCTCTGAAGGAGGATTGGCCATAGCAAAAAATCCTTGCGTCTTACTTCCGGGATATGTAGGTAAACTCGTAGCGGGTGTTCCCGAAGCAGGATCAATCTAACCCGTTTTCGTATCATGCAAGATCAGATTGTTATCAGATTTGGGACATATGAGTGCTCAGTCGGCAGAGTCAAACATCAAATGAATCAGCTTTGTGGCGCAGCGGAAGCGCGCCGGGCTCATAACCCGGAGGTCACTCGATCGAAACGAGTCAAAGCTAGCACTCATATTTTTGGAGTTGTCGCTGTTCCTTTTTGCCTGCGCTGTGACACCCTAAATATCTCCCGGATACGAAATGGACCCTAAGATCAGCTGTGCTGTTGTTAAAAGTGCAGTGGCAAAAAGCCGAGTATGTCTCTGAGAAATAATAGCCAAGGTCGGTAGGTAGGTAGGCATGCATGCGCTTTGTTGTGCATTACATTCTTTTGCATTGATAAGCTGCATTAAGAGGAAGCAACCCGGATTCAAAGCGCCAAAGTAATCCTCTCATCATCCTCTCTAAGCCGGTTGCAATCATATTCCGGGGTGAAATGCCTATCTATCTATCTCATTGCCCCGGTGTCATTACAGGCGTTGAGTCCATCTCAATGGGATCTCTCTGAGCCAGTAGTTCAACTGGAGGTTGAGAAAGTTGTGGTTCAACATGTAGACTAGGCCCCGATCGTGTTTGTGTCTCAAGTTCAGAGATTCGTGCCTCCAAGGCTGCAATCCGAGCTGTGTCAGACACATTCCGAGTCTCTTGCTGAAACACCGCAGGAGACGCTGCATCTAATTCGGGCTTCTCAAAACGATTCTGACCACCTATTCGGACATCATCTCCGTTGAAACGCATTCCCGTTTCTGCTGTGGATCTGTTGCGAAGCCGCTTAACCTCAACGAAGTGTCGGACGAAGAGGGTGAAATGCAAAAACACTAGACACGCCATGAATACATTCATGACCACCTCCTTCTTAACATCCTCTTTGAACACCTGAGAGTTTGAGTAAGAGTTGGTATGCAATTCCACTTCGTAGGCCAATAGTCCTAGGCAGACTGTGCTTCCAGACCAGATGAGCAGGTCCATAGCGAGACTTGTCGGGTAGTGCATCGGGCGACCCTTTCTTAGCCGCAAGGTGATAAAACGTTCTGTTACATCCCAGATAATCGCAACGCAAGCCTTTCAGCCATTTCGTGTCAGTGGCAACCTCTTCAAAGTAAATAAATGCATTGGTTCGGTACCGGAATAATCGAGGTGATCCAATCCAGCTGGACTGCTCTCTGTCGCGCTGCAACCTGAGCCACGGCCACGGCAAAGAGTCCGAGACTGGCTAGGATGGACAGGATCCGAAGGACGGATTTTCCAGGCTCCATCG
>Ga0247760_1002192_pt1 | contig 15501 bp, 7 predicted proteins | sample UWRJL171409R4_FD_179936 | JGI IMG/M metagenome (GOLD analysis project Ga0247760, IMG submission 179936) | Plant litter microbial communities from Arlington Agricultural Research Station in Wisconsin, United States - UWRJ-L171-409R-4 | ecosystem: Environmental > Terrestrial > Plant litter >... | reverse complement strand
CCGTTTTCGTCATCCCCCCCCCCCCCCCTTTTTTTTTTTCGCATTCGGCTTTACTGCCAAAAATGGTTCCATTTTAGGATTTTTCTCATTTCATGACCCAACAGTGTGGACTATGGATGGGGAGGTGCTCCTGGGTGTGGGGGCGGCGGCTCAAACCAACCGCTTGTTCAGGAGCGCAATTGAAAGCGCGGCAAGGGATGTATGTACCTGCCGAATCTGTCAAGAACGAACTGGAGGATTCAAGTACCGAGGAGAAAGAGCATCAACAAAGTTAACTTGATTCACACATACCACGCAATATTGAGGGGTGACATGCGTAATGATGACACCCTTTGTCATGGCCTGGAAGGTGCAAGCTAAGTACCAACCTAGGTAAGGTATCTATGGACCTCCTCGAGTGCGAGGACTGTGTCTGGCCTACCTCGGCGATCAAAATGCTTTAAGAATCGATTGGCCCTCCATCATGATTCCTCTCCAGCTCTTACCTACCAGTATTCTTGGAAACAGAAACTCTCCTCATCCCGAGGTTGCCTTCCCTTAGGCTGTCCATTCTTTCATACCTACTTACAATGTTAATTCAACATCTCCTCGGCCTCGCCATCGGCGCAACCCAGGCCAGCGCAGCCGCTGTCTTCGCTCACTTCATGGTACGTCCTGTCACGCCGCATGCAGGCAACGCCGCTAACCCTCCATTGCAGGTCGGCAACACTGAATCTTACACTATCGACACCTGGCGCGACGAGATCCGTCTCGCCCAAGCCGCTCACGTTGATGCCTTTGCCCTCAACATTGCCAAGGATGAGCCCGTCAACCGCCCCCAGCTGTCCAACGCCTTCTCGGCGGCCAACGCGCTCGGCTTCAAACTCTTTTTCTCGTTTGACTACGCCGGTCGCGGACCCTGGGACAAGGGCGCCGTCACCTCCCTCCTCAGGGAGTACGGGCCGAACGGTGCCTACTACCGCGAGGATGGCAAGCCTCTGGTCTCCACGTTTGAAGGTGTCGCCAATGCCGCCGATTGGCGTGATATCAAGCGTGATATTGGCGGGGCGCTATTCGTGCCTGACTGGTCGTCGGTTGGCGCGTGGCCAGCGTACGATATCGGCAAGGGTATCATAGACGGCTTGTTCAGCTGGGGGGCTTGGCTAGATGTCGACAATGCTATGGGCGGAGTGGATACCTACACGGACGCGTCGTACAAGTTCTCGCTCGAGCGTGATGCCTCGGCGAAGCTGCCCTACATGATGCCCGTGTCGCCGTGGTTCTACACGAATCTGCCAGGGTACGACAAGAACTGGCTATGGGCGTCTGACACGCTGTGGTTTGATCGTTGGCACCAAGTGTTGGTGATGAAACCGCGGTGGGTTCAGATCATCTCTTGGAACGATTATGGCGAGTCGCATTACATTGGCCCGATTCGTGATGGGGCCCTGGGGGCTTTTACCTCGGGCAGAGCCCCCTTCAACTACGCCAGGGATGTGCCCCATGATGCGTGGCGGGCCTTCCTCCCACATGTCATTGACTTGTACAAGTCGGGCCGGCCAACCATCACGCGCGAGGGTGTCACGGCGTGGTATCGCTTGCAGCCACTCAATGGGGGCTGCTCTGATGCCGATACAACCACCAACACTGCCACACACCTGCAGAGAGAGCACTCAGCGGCCGAGGGTACCAAGGATGGTGTCTTTTTTGCAGCTCTACTCGGCTCTCCTGCAGATGTCGAGGTCACTATCGGTGGCCAGACCGTGGCTGCTAAGTGGACATGGTCGCCCCCTGACAACGTGGGTGTCTTCCGGGGACAGGCCCTCAGCAGTGCTACCGGTGCCGTGAGAGTAACCATACGGCGCGGTGGGAATGTTATAGCAACCATTGTCGGCGACAAGTCCATCGGCGGATGCACCGAGGGCAGGTTCATCAACTTCAACCCCGTTGTCCAGACCGGCTGGTCAACAGCAACCATATCAGCCACCCCCCCTCTAGCCGTTGGAAACATGGTCTGTGTTGAGGGCACAGGGAAAGGAGACTACAAGGAGCTGTGCGATTTCTCCTGCCGTTATGGTTACTGCCCCGAAGGGTCTTGTGTCTGTTCCAAGCTCGGTCGGGCTCAGACACCAAACACGCCTCGTGGTGAGCGTGGATATGCCCGGTTTGATCCCGGGTTTGACGGGCTATGTGCATTTTCCTGCAGCTATAACGTTTGTCCGAACCAGTTTTGTGACAGGGTTCGCCATGACAACCTGCAGAGCCCGCCCGTGTCCCCTTTTATACCGGCCGCATGCCGGGCTGGGACAGGTGACGGCCGTATTGCGCCGCTGTGTGAGTTTGGCTGCCGCTATGGGTGGTGTCCGATCAAAGCTGGATGTCGCTGTACCGAGACCGGTGCGCTGCGGCAGTTCCCAGCGGAGACAGGTCAGAAACCACAGCTTAGCTCGGATAATCTGGCGATCCGTCTGCTGTGTGGGTTTGCGTGTAAGTTGGGGTATTGTAGGCCCGATGGAATTTGTAACAACTAGTTGGTCAGCCGATTAGCTGGGTAACCTTTATGTAAAAAAGCAGAGTGTTAGATACCGATCGGCCGGTGAAGTATACCTGGCAGTGAATACAAAACAATGCAACCTTTTCAAGGAAAATAATCTAACCATTAATTAGATGTGATAATGAGGCAGGCTGAGCTGTGTGGCTAATATGTGTGTTTTTGAGGCTGTGTGATGGAAAAGGCTCGGAAGAGGGAGAAGGGACAGGGAATACGAAGGCTGAGAAAACTTAGCGTTCAATGTGATCTCGACGCGCCTCATTTCGTGATTCAACAGTGGGGCCCCCAGCCGTCAGCACAGCATGTTTCTGCCCTTTGGAGTTAAGGGGAATGGTCCAGTCCAGTAGAGTAGATATGCAGGCATCAATGGGGACATAAAAGGGCAGACCTACCGACCTACCGACCGACCAACCATCCCAGGCTTGAATCCCTGATAAAATAACAATCTCGATTTCTGACGAGGAGGAGGAGGAGGAGGAGGAGGAGGAGGAGAGAAGCTGTGAACTTGACCCCCAAAAATCTGGACCACGTCTCAAAAAAAAAAAAAGAAAAGAAAAGCCACCTCCTGCAACGAGCATTATGAATACCTTGCGAGATCCGTGCCCATATCTGATTTCCAGCAGCCCTGTTTCATATCACATATCACTCTTCAGCCTCACCGTTTCCGGGGTTCCACAACAACAGGCGCACCGTCCAGCGCCCAGCCGAGTTTTCGAACTTGCTTGGCAAGTTTGAAAACTACATGTAACTATGCTAGATTGATAGTCCATACGAGGGTGCGCGCGTGAACCCGTCCCGGGAGAAGGCACTGGGAAAAAGAACTGAGGTACATGTAACCTGGTTGTCTGACAGATATTTTTTTCTCCAGGAAAGCAAACCCAATGGCCTCACACCCCGATAAGTGTCCGGGTTCAAGACCCAGCAGTCCGAACTGTATGACGCGCACACGCTCCCCTGAATGGAGCTCCGTGAATCACTAGACATTGGCGGACCCCGTACGAAGTAATTCCGAACATGAGGCACAGCACCGTTAACTGTACGTTGAGGCGCCAGGCTAGGGAAACGAGGAAACAGAGAAATTAAAATGAACGACGAACTCTGACCAAGATTTATTTCCCGTTCCGTTCCGACTTGTAGTTAACCCCCTAAGAAGTATTCGTATGTTATGATGTCATGTGAGATCGCTCAAATGTGTCCTCAAATCCCCCACGGACTGTCCGCCGAGCGCAACCATACCGTCCATGCTTCAATAACTAACGAGGCGGCCGACGCAAAAATAAATAAAAAAAATATTACCGTCGTCAAATTTATACCTACTATCAATCCAAACGCCACATGCACCAACACCGGCGCCGGCACCTAGGGAAATTAACTCCGTCCTGTTCCCTCCCAAGCCTCTTCTTGGCAGAAACTTGGCACAGGATTTTAGCACTGTCTGCCCCGCCTTGTCTGCCCCCGGTCTCCCAGCTCTCCCTGGGCTGTGATCTGAATCTCCGATGCGGTGATGACCCTGGTCACTGGGTGGCAGCTCCGGGTGTGAGATGGGAAATGTCGGGGCCGAAGTATAATGGTGGTAACCGAAGGAGGTGATATTGGCGTTTTGTGGCGTTGAGTTAGCGTGGAAGTTTGCACTTGCTTGCCAGTGCGAGTTTTTTTTTGTACCGGCAGGTTGACGAGACGAGTGACGGCGCGAAAGGGTTTGGTGAGCTGTGCGCAGTTAACCAAAACAGCAGACAGTGCGCCAAGGCACTTTTCTCAGACGGGTCGCCAGCGTCGTGTTAATCGATTGAGCGGGAACGCAAGCAATATCGACGACGTAGATGGATGGGGCCTGTCAATTAATGCAGCAGCGGGAAGTCAGCTGATCGTATCCGTCCGTGAAATACAACCCCAACCACAACCACACCTGTCTCAACATGCAGAGTGAAAAAGAAACACAAAAGGAGGAATTAAAAGTTGTATTTCACCACCCCCCATCCTGAAAAGGCCCATTACCGATACCCACGCACTGCGGATGCCCATAACGTGGCTTGGTATCTCACACGGCGATGTCGATGACACATATCCCATTGACATTTCATGTCCATATTCCCCAGCCAAAACCCGACGATTAATTGGTATTCGAGAAAGATTCCAATCCCTCCCAAAAAGCACAACATCCAGAAATATTTATATAAACCCATACGCCACCGAAGAAACCCAAAAACCTCCCAAATCCCATAGTGTGCGGTGTAGTATGATGCGCGTGTCACTAATAATCGGCATACGACTTGGGCACCGTCGGCCAGTTGTCAATACCGTCCTGAAGCAAGACCGACATGCCACCGAACAAATGGCTCTGGACGTGGCAGTGGAGGAGCCAAGGACCGGGCTCGGACGCATGGTAGCGGAGAACCGTCCAGGTCGCGTTGACAGGTGTCGCCTGTGCCGTGAGGAAGCCGTCGCGGCGTGGGGGGTCGACAAGGTTAAAGTTCTGCGGAACGGCAGCAACGGCTTCCTTGACGTCGGCCCACTTAAACTCGCCAATCCCAGCACCAATCTGCCACATCTTGTTGCCGTGCTTGTGGATGGGGTGAGGAGGGGTGGGCTTGGTGGCGGTGATGATGATGAGATCATGCCACAGGTTGCTCTTGGTGGAGATGGTGACGTTGTCGTTGGCGTTGAAGTTGGGCTTGAAGAGCGCAATGTCGGCGCTATGATGATCGAGGACAGCCGCCGGGTAAGCCGAGCCGTTCAGAGCCCACTCGTAGCTGCGACCGTCGGAGCGGATGAACATTTTGGTGGTCTTGTCAGCGACAAGAGGAATGGTCTTGGGCTCGAGCTGCTTCTGCTTGGCCTGCGAGAAAAAAACGGCAGATGGTGAAGCGGGCAGACCGTTCTCCTTGATCCAAGGAGTTGTGGTTTTTGAGCCGGCCTTGCCATAAACGATAGAAGCCGCTGAAACTAGGATCTGCGAGTTCTGGGTCGAAGCAAAACGAAGAGGATATTTGCCCTCAGTCGTGAGCTTAACGAGGATCGAGAAGCGATCGCCGTTGGTGATCTGGAAAGCGCTAACTTTTTGGGGGACAATGAACTCGCCGTCGACGGCATAGACCCACGGCTCATGTTCATCGATAGAGCAGACGCCAGTGATCAGACTGAGGGCGCCAATGACGTCAATGGCAATGTAGGCAGCGGTCTCCTTGCCCTTTTTCACCTCAATGGTCTCCTGAGGACCGTTGGTAGGCTTGCACTGCTCGAGCACATCGGCGGGAATCTTTTCGGGGAAGGTTGGGAATTTGGGAGAAATGGTCTTGGCGATGAGTTGCGGCGGTAGGCAGCCCTTGGAGGTGAAGCTGGTAACGTTGTTGGTGGCGAGGACCAGGGCTTGTTGCGGGGTGAGCAGCGAGGTTGAGCTGGCGTTGGGGTGCTTCAGCTTGTTAGGATCCAGGCAGTTGACGCTACCCTTTCCGTTGAAGAGAATAGCGTCGAAACACGGGATCTCCATGCCCGCATCGTGTGTGATCTTGACAATCTCATCGGCGGTGCGATGACGCCAGTCGGATATGACAAGCGGGTAAGGGTCGGCAACAGCGGCGGCGATTGCCTTGAGTTCTGAGGCCTCGCTGGTGATCTTGCTAAAAGGCGTGGCCTGATCCTTCTTGGGGTGAATGACAATGGCGCCGAGAAGACCATCTTCCATGTGGCCAAGTTGATGACCGTGGTACCAGTAAGAACCGTACTGTGTCGCCTTGAACTTGTATGTGAAGCTACCCTTGGGCGGAATCGGCTTCTGCGTGACACCAGGGACACCATCAGACCAGGGGGAACCCTTCATCTCAATACCTGTCGGATAGGTCAGTCACCATACTGTCTCAGACGCGGGAGCAGGATAGATTTGTACGTACCGTGGTAGTGGATTGTGGCATTGAAGGGCATCTTGTTGTGGACCTTGACCTCGACATTGTCGCCCTCAGTGAATTCGAGCGTGGGTCCCGGGAACTCGCCGTTGACGTGGATGTGGTTCCGTGGGATGCCATCGGGGGATCCCTTCTCCCATGTGAGGGTGAGCTCGAACTTCTTGTAACCGCAATTTGGCCGGACCTTTGCGGTTGTGGCGAGGGCGGGGACGGCGGCCAGAGCCGCCGTAAGCCAGGTTAGGCCGCGCATTGTGAAATAATTATGAAGACTTTTTTGCCGTATCCTTCTCCGCGTAATAGGAACAGTATGAAGGAAAGTAGCGAATGACTGCACCGGACACTTGTCTCTAGTGCGAAGAGCGGTTGCTGCTGCGAGAGGTAGCACCAGAAGCATGCAACTGCAGCTGTGCTGCCTTATATGTATCCGGACGCAATCCCGGTCCCAAGACAAGGGGACGGGGGACTGTGTAGACAAGACCGGATCGGGCAGACATGGCTGTGCCAAATTTCCCTCACCCTCTCAGGTGATGGTCGGGAGTTGAGCAAGGAGTGTTCCATGCTCGCACGCTTCCAGACTCGTTGGGTGCAAGCCTTGATGCAGCCCCCGCAGCGATGTGATGACAAGATCCCGGACCTGGCTGGAGCCAAGAGCCGAAGCCGGTGCCAATCACAGTGCGCCATGCCAACACCGCAGTCCCATCGCCGAAGACTTGCAGATCGAGGGCGTCCAGAGCCTTCCCCCGGTCGGGCCTGGGCTCAATACAGACGGGTGTGTGGAGGAGGGGCGAGAGGCAGCACTGGTCGTCGCGGTGTGTTGTGGGTGTTGTGCTACCCAGAGAGGAAAGCTCTGCAGCACGGTCAATAAACTTGCGAGCTCACACCCAACCCAACGGGACCTGCTGACCTAACATTCCTCTGCGGCAACTTAGGGGTGGGCGTGACTGGGTCGACTTGGCTGTGAGGAGCAGGCTGAGCCCCAAATCCGCCAGCCAACCCACGATCTGATAGGTCATCTTGAGCGGGGGTTTCCAGCACCCAGAGGGCCATGCCCACCAAGAGTGACCGCTCAAAAGCACACGCTTCGGGCGGCTGTGGCAGTCTTGGAAGCGAGAAACCAGCAAACCAGGAAAGCCCAGCGCCCGAAATAGCGCGGTACGAGGGTCTGCACCCACCCGGAACCGGACAGGAAGGCTCTGAGACAAGATGACTCTCTGACGCCTTCCGCGGTGTGGCAACCAGCCCTACGGAAGAGAAGCAGGAAAAAGTAAAATGAAGTGTCACAGGAGATGATTCGAGTTGCTGTTTCCGAGCTTGGCACAAACCCCAAAAACGAAGCCTGCAATCTTGGGAACGCCGCCCTGAGATTTTAAAGTGGGTTTGCAATGCGGTGCAATTGGACGCTCCTTCTCGCAGTTGTCGTGCACAGTCACCTAGCATGAAAGTGGGGTGGAGGGGCTTGCAGCAAGGGAAGGTGCACCTTTGTTCTTTTCGTGCGGCTACCTGCTTGGGATGAGCTGTCCAGAACGTTGCTGTCATCCGTTGACTTTCGCACTTTTCCGATTCCGACGTCCCGTGTGTCGCGGGGAGTAGGCGGAAGCTTTGTTGCGTCCGTCGGCGCCAGATGCACATCGCCCAACACGCTAAACCCCACTGGCGATCCTACGGTTCGCTGATTGCCGTCACCGCCGATCTGTCGACCGTTGGTCGTAGGAGCGCCAAGATTTAAGAGAGTTCTTAGCACACAACAACCGCGACAGCGCAAGGGGGCCCGGCCGAAGGAACCGGAAGCCTAATCATCCTTCGGTATTGCGAAAACAACGACACTCAACCCTCCGCGGAAGCAACGAAGCAATTCTCGAAAAGATAGCTTCTGCAGCATTCCAAGTGGTGGCGCTCGACATCGGGTGATCTGGAGACATCGCTCTTGGCAGCTTGGGGTTTCATTTTTCTGAGGTGCAGCGAGGACGGGCAAACCACCTCGTATTTCCGAGGCGTGTCGATCTGGGCAGCTGCAGGTCTGACTCCAGGGCCTCTCTGATTTGTCGGTTTGCCGTCAGTTTTCTCGCAGCAGCAGCAGCAGCAGCAGCAGCAGCAGCAGCAGCACACCACACTTGAGGGCCGAAAGCGAACCCACTGCAGAGAAAGACCTTGTTTGTAACTTACATCAACTGCATCTCTCAAAGTCGGTAGCTCTGAGACTGACTTGAGCACAGGAGACACAAAACCATCAGGACAGTAGCAGAGTAACAGCTGCCACATGTGCATCGAATGCCGCAACGCTACGGAGTTCCCCAGGCCAAGCACCACCAAGCTTTTCCACCTCAAGCAAGCAGCATACCCACCTCAGCAACGTGCAGAACCCAATAGTCTCGAATTGGCAATGCAGGGGGGTCCAAAAAGCCTCCCATTGGACCCATCAATCCACGCCCGTCATACCGCCAACGGCTCGGATGCCAAGCGACCCGACTGCCCGTGTTTTGATCTATCCTGCATCGCAGACAGACCTGAGGTGTGTTTACTGCGGAGCGACCGGACCAAAGATCTGGACATGCTAGTGTAGCATGGTCTTTCAACTGGAACCCAGTGAGCTTTACATGCACGGTAAGTGTTTGGACAGGTATGAGGGCTAACAGTCCTCCGGATGAACCAGTGCCTTCGAGCGTACAGAGAAGCTACATTGAGCTCTGGAAGAATACCAGCTCCCATTCCAGTCGCTATTTGTTTTTGCTTTTTCGGTACAGATCGCCCCCGACTACACCGACGATTCAACACCGTTACTTTCCACCCAGAATCCAATTCCAAACACAAGAAACGAGGCGCTTCCATTGCTGCCTCACTGCTGATAGGCTTCCTGCACGGTTCGATTCTTTCAAGTGCCACAAGCACAGCTGAATGCTGGCGCTAACGTTCTGCTGTGGCATGCTCTCTCTGGCAAGCCGGCTTCTGCCGTCCCCGCTCCAAGGGGCCGTCATCCCACCCCGGTGACCGCCCTCGCATCAGTGGCCCACTTGCCCTTTTCGGCTGAGCGCTGTCTGATGCCCCCAATGCAGCCAGTAGTGAACCGGTGGCGTTTTGATCTCACTGCAGCAAGACCGACGCTTGCATGATATCTCGGCTTTCGACGTGACATTATCGTGTGTGGCTTGCCCTTGCTGTTTACTCTCCCTTGCGTTTTCTCGCTTGTGCTTCCTCGTCATTGGCTTCATGTGATCCGATGGTGTCCATATTTTTCACGCGTTTTGAAGCTCTCTGGTCCCTCCAATCTGGACTCTGCACTAGTGAAGTCTCACAGCTGTCACATTCCTCACAACTGACAAGTTATGCACCAGGTACTCCACACGACCTGGATTTATCCCTAGTATATGCGGGGTTCATGGCCACCTCAACTATCGGGATGGGTCGCAAAGGTCACGAGCAGCCAACTGCAACACAGGTCAATGACATGATGGTTATTGATTGGCATTGCCTGCATTGAGCGCACAGCTGCGTCACCAGCGGCTAGGTCTTGACCAGTTATCGGGCCGTGGCGTTGAAGTGCATCTTGCTGCCGGTGACGCGGGGCTTGGCGGGGTTGGGTAAGATGAGTGAGCTTGCTGTAGGCGAGGTGACGAAGTGGATTGTTCGCAGCGGCGAGAACAACCAGTGGCCGGATTTCGCGTGATACTCCGTGTGGATGAACCAGATTGATGCACCTGATCACGACCAGAGCGAGTGGTGAGAATGCTAAGTTTGCCGGTCGCTCGCGCTGCGAGGTACGTCTCGGTGTGGCGGGAATGCATGCTGCGTTTTTTGCTGTTGACTGATGCTCCGTGGAGGCCTGCCTGCCTGCGCCTGCAGAGCGAGTGGGGAAGAGGAGAGGAGGGGAACCAACAGGTGTGAAGCCTCGCGACGATCATCTCTTCTTCCAGTCCAGTCTGTGTTCTTATCTCTCTCCCTCCTCAGCTTGCACTGCTGCCGCGCCGCATGCGTGATATCTCTTGGTTGTCTCGGAATGCGCTCACACCGATTGGCCGTTTGGGAGAACACGTTTTTTTTTTCGTCTCCTCTCTTGGGTTTTTTTTGTTCTTGTTCAAAATCTCGGTCGAAACCGTGAAATGGGGTCAGTGGTCAGGGATTTGCTCAAGCTGGTCGGCGATCATCCAAGACACTTTGCACAGCTCCCACAGACAAGTCGATCGGACAGATAGATAGACACCGATGAACTCTGAGAACAGAAAAGATCTACAACGGAGCAAACGGACCAACTCCGATGTACTAATATGTGGAGTTTATCACAAAAAATGTACATGTAGCATACGTTCAGTCATCCCCATACCAAGGAAAAAACATTCTGACGGGCGTCAATTGCACTCAATCACCCGAAAAATGTCTGATATTGCTGGCTAGCTGGATGAGTGGCTGGCAGGCTTTTTCCGGACAACGCATCAACACCTATCTGGGAATGTTATTCTCTGAGGACCCCAGCCTAGGAGGGTTCCGTCCGGCTCCAAAGAAGTACGGTACCTTAGGTACCTAGGTATGGAGGTATGGAAACCTCACATCTCATGAGGGCCAAGCCCCGAGTGAAGGGATTAGAATCGGAAACCGGAAATCGGGATTGATTTGGAACTAGACAAAGAGATGATACTAGTCCTTCCTGTTTTTTGGGTGGGTTCGGGGAACTGGTTCATACCGACGCACAGACTAAAGGACACACAGCGTCTCCCCAACATTCCTTGAAAGGGGGACAACAAAGAGGCTGGAGTAGACGGACAGATAGGTACCTAGTCTAGAAAAAAAAAAGGTGAATATCTGGTTTAGACCCTTCTGGTTGACTAGAAAAAGGGGGGGGAGGAGTCAGCAGACTTTCACTTACAGTTCAGCACGTCCTACCTCGGTGGATTTTCTAGAATTTGTGTGAGGAAAATACTGCTGTATCATGCATGTAGCATGTTTAGGTAGGTATTATTACCTCCCGACCGATCCGGTGGGGGAAGTATTGACTTCGGCTAGGGGGCTAACATGGGGTTGACAAAGTAAGTACAGTCCAACTAACCCCTAAAGGATTGTTCGTGCGGTACTTTACTGCTTGGCTGCCAGAAGCTTCTGGGTCAACGTACCTACCTACCTACCCCGGGCATTTCTTTTCTATTTTTGAGGGCTTGTGACGGAAACTTGAGGCCTCAAGGAGTAAGTTCAAGGCCCTGGGTGTGTAAGAATTAAGACCTAAATATTCTGGCTTGACCCCCTCGCAAAGTAGCCCCTCAGCTGTCCATCACGAAAGTGATAGCCTCACAGCCCGGGAAGAGGTGTGCAAGTCTTAGGATTGCGTCGTTGGCTGGGATACGACCTCGTTCAAATCCATCAAGAAAACCTGGTTCAAGTACCATGTCTTCCTCACCGAGCCCAAACTCGCCAATCGCTGGCATGAAGTATGTATCATTGATGGGTCGCCAAATTGCGATGAAACCTCCGATCGACTCTGGGAGCCTTCCTTGGGTTAAATCGGGCTTGCACCCAACCACCGCCCAAATCCCAGCAATATGCAAGTGTGCAGCGTTGAATTCGCGCGCAAGGTAGTCGCGGGCAGTGCGAAACTGGCCGGGGGTGACGTTTCGGACTAAGATGGTACCATCATCACCCTGGAATGAGATTCCGATGGGCTCTAGGGCGTTCTCGTACCAACCAACCAACATATGGCTCGTCGTATATGGGAGCTTCCTCCATTGGGAGATTGATGGGGGCGGCGACGGGGTGTGTGTCGATGCTACAGTAGCGACGATGTTTTGATAAAGAAAACCTTTGGGCTAGAACGGGAGGGGAACAGCATAGATAAAGATATCGAGTGTTGGTGTGGGGGGGCGACTCGGTTCATAGTAGCCGTGCGACTGACTCGGAGACTGGTTGACTCAACGTTGGGATGACGGAATGGCTTGCAGCTTCCAGGCTTAAAAAACCTCTCTAGGCCGGTACTTTGTTGTTGTTGTTGTGTCGGAAAATGGGAGACGGTGGCCTGATTCAAGTGAGGATACACATTGTTCCCTTAAAGGTCAGGTAGGGAGCGCCTTAATGTTTATTAAACGGAATTTTAGGCATCATCTGGCGAATTCATATTCCAAGAAACAGAATATATAATCTTGGCTTTCTACCTAGGTAGTTTATTGGCCTTCGTGTGCTGGCATATGATGCATCAAACCTGTTTTTCCTCTTTGGTTTTTTTTTGGGGGGTCTTTAAAATGAGCGCAAAATGATTGCTGAATCAGCCCCGAATGTCAAGGGGAGAAAAAAACATAAAAACAGAATGTGTTCAGTCACTTATGCTGTAGGGGTACGGGGGATGATACCATCCCATGTAAGCCTCAGCACACACTAGGCGGTATCCTGAACCTTGAGCTTCTCCTCTTCCTTCAGCAGCGCCAGCACTTCCGCAAACGCCTTCCTCACCTCTCCGCCCTTCTCCTTCTCCCAGGTCGCCTTCTGCTCGTCACCAAGCGCACCCTGCAGCATGGCGGCAAACAGATCGGGTCCAGAGCCGCCGGAAAACGCAAGCTGAGGCCTCGTGGCGGCGACCTTTAGGCCCATGTTCTCAAGAATATGCTTGGTCTGGTCCGAAGCAAAGGCTCCGCCCTTGATGCCGTAGCTCACGAGCGCGACGGGCTTGCCCTTCCACTCGTGCATCAGGTAGTCGATGGCGTTCTTGGTCGCGCCAGCAATGCCATAGTTGTACTCGTTGATCACAAAGACGTAGGCATCGTGGCGCTTGATCTCGTCGCTCCAGGCGATGCTGTGAGCGTGCGCGTACTTGGGCGAGTCGGCTTGCGCCGGCTTGATCATGCCGGGGATGATGGCTTCGTTGTAGACCGGCAGGTTGAAGGTGGCGAGGTCGACGGGGACGAGCGCCGCACCGCTAGCTTTGGCATCAGCGTCGAGGAGTGACTTGACAAGGGCCGCGACGTGCGGGCCAACGCGAGGCGTCCGCGTGCTAGCCGTGATAATGGCAATGGAACTGACCATTGTGTGGTTTTGCGAGATCACAATAATGGGACTGTGTGGAATGATGGGGGGGGATTTGACGTCTAGAATTTTTTGGATATTCTTGGGACAAGAGAGCACGATGGGAGATGTGCTATCCGTTGACGAGACTCTTCTCAATCGTTGTTGCCTTTGACGTTTATATAGGTTCTTCCCCTCTAGGCATTTATCAGCATCACGACCACCGGTGCCGCTTCAGAATACCACCGGCCGCCAGGCAGCCTGCGGAAATACGTGCTGGAAGCTTTGTCATGATGCATTTGTGATATGGTGCGTGGATGAGCTTCGAAATGCCAAGACCAAGGGACCGAAAGCATGCTCCCGCGCGGGTGTTGCCCCACTAAAATTTGTAGTGGAGAGGCTGTTATTAATCGATCTGTGCAAACCTTGTATTTTTATTTTTATTTTTAGGAGGGCGCTTATTGATATGCATGCATACACAAAACGTGCGACTGTTACGACTTTTTGACTTTTATTCTCACAGCCTTCCGTGATGTGCTAATGACTGACTTGACATGGCACTTCGGCTAAGCCTCTGTTAGGTACTAACAAGTTATTCCGGAGGGTGGTTATGTCTTGGTGATGCTGCTGGGGGACACTGAATCCTTGATATTGCTGGCTTTCTGACTTTTTGGTCTATCTATCTTCCTACTATTTATCTATCTATCTGTTGATTCCGTGGTCCTTTGTACGTTTTTTAGTAGTAGAAATAGCGTTTAGGTTATAAAATTATTATAACGTTACAATTAGAGTCAAATTGGCGTCCTATCGCTTATATTCTAAATGTAGTAGAGACTGGTGTCCAGAGGCACGGGTCCTTGCCCGCGGGCCCGGTAGTTATACGAGGGCTTCTCAGCAATGACGTCAAACCTGAACGGGTTGTCGCCGTAGATTCCCGCGACGTTGAAGCCGCTCGGTGCAAATGGCTGGCGGGGTGAAGACGGTGGTGAGCGGGCCGTAAACCAGCCGCGTGGTCTTGTTTGACAGACATGGCGGCTTGATTACTGCAGGAAGTCTGTGACAAAGGGGGAAAAAGGAAAAAAGAAATGAAAGAAGAAAAAAAACGGAATAGAAAGGATTGAATAAAGGGCGATGTCGGGCAACGGCCTTGGCAAGTGATTACGCTGCTTGCTGTTCCTGGTCGGGATTGAGGGACTGGACTGACTGGGGATCTGTCAGCGGGCAGGCGCTAAAAAGAGGGGTATGGTAGAACAAGAGGACGAAAATTAGGGAAGAATGGGTCGAGCCTGTGTAGAGCCAAAACACCAAAATTTCTTTTCTTTTTTTTCTTTTTTCCATCTTTCTAGTGAACAGCTTCGCGCCACGATCGACTCCTCCCTCGAAAAAGAGGCAACATGAAAAAACAAACCAAGCCAATTGAATCAATTAGTCAGACCCCCCCTTCATGGCCCTCTCCCTCTGTTCAGCCGCCTCGCACACGAGCCTGTCGCCCACAGCAATAAATTCGGCATCCACCTAGTCTTGCACGTTGTCCGTGGTAAAGTCGTAGTCGTCCAGCCAGGTGCGCAGCCGCTTGAGGGCGGCGAGGTCGCGCGACCTCCTCGACGTCGGAAGGCCGGCGAGGGGCCCGTTGTAGCGCGTCTCGGGGTCCAGGTCCAGCGGGTCTCTGCCCCAGCAGGAGAATCTGCAGAGGGGGGGCCTCTTTGTTAGTTTTAGAAAGAAAAAAAAAAAGTGGGGGGTAGTAGACCCACGGTTGGCACTGCAACATCTCCTCACCATCGGGCAGGGCCGAGCCCAGGTCGATGAGGGTGGGGGTGGACCCATCGGGGCTGACCATGATGTTGCCGGGGTGGATGTCGTTGTGGACGAGGCCGACGACGTGGTGGAGGTGGTGGACGGCCGAGGCGAGGGCGCGCAAAAAGGCCGGCTTGTCAGGGACCGTCTTGCCGGCCCTGGCGTAGTCGTCGAGCGTGGTGCCGCCGGGCACGCGGCCCAGCAGGGCGCCCGTGATGTGGCCGCCGCGCACGCGGCAGCCGTGGTAGCGGACGAGATGGGGGTGGGCCGGGTGGCGCGCGAGCTGCTCCAGGTTCCTGACCTCGC
>Ga0247760_1002191_pt1 | contig 15524 bp, 11 predicted proteins | sample UWRJL171409R4_FD_179936 | JGI IMG/M metagenome (GOLD analysis project Ga0247760, IMG submission 179936) | Plant litter microbial communities from Arlington Agricultural Research Station in Wisconsin, United States - UWRJ-L171-409R-4 | ecosystem: Environmental > Terrestrial > Plant litter >... | reverse complement strand
AGGAAACAAAAACAGGCAACCTCCAACCCCAAGATGTAGACATTGCAAAGTAGAAGAAATTAAATCCAGACTCGCTCACTCCGCCAAATTTGTGCGAAAAAAAAAAGACAAGATAGCCGCCATGCATTGCAAGCAACAACAAACCGCCCGTTCTATGCATGTATGTGTGCCGCTAATCAGAAAGCAGAAAACCTCCGCCTCCCTCCCTACTTATGCGTACTCCGTATGCCGAGCTTGAAAAGACGCATCATCGTGAAATGATGCCAAGTGGCGTCAAATGTTGATTCGCCCAAAAAGAGATCGAAATGAATTGTGGTAAAGTCGAAACGTCAGAAGTCGGCGTGACGCAATGCTGCCATCTCGGCGTCAAGAAGACCTTTTGTTTTCTCCGAGCGACTCGCGATATGAGCTCGAAAGGGGACGACAGTTCTGACTCTCTTCGTTAGTGACCCATAAACCACAATTCGTGTTCTAACTCGTCCACTTACGCTTGCCCCCTAAACGACCACTCGGGTTCAAACTCCTCCGGCTTTCCATCACGGCCCAACGGCCAGCCAATATCCACTGTTGCCAGCATCGTCGCTAACACCATCAACAGGCTGTTCTCGGCCAAGTTCCGTCCCACACAGATACGTCTGCCGAATCCAAAGTTTCCTACAGGATACGGCTCGCCATTGCCGCCCTCTTCCCGGGGCAGATACCGCTCAGGCCAGAACCGGTCCGGTTCAGCGTAAACACGCTCGTCATGCATCATGGCCCACACATTTTGGTAAACGACCGTGCCCTTGGGGATGAACATGCCTTCGTAAACGTCGTCAGCTACGCTGGCGTGCGGGATGCCTAGCGGAGAGAGCGGGTTCATCCGGTAAGTTTCTTGCAAGATGAGCTGAGCGTAGCGGAGGCGGCGGGCGTCGTCAAAGGTGGGGAGACGAGCGGGGCCGGGACCAAGAACAGCGTCGATTTCGGATTGGGCCTTGCGTTGGACGTGGGGGTTCTGCATGAGGTATAGGACGAGGAGCATCACCGTGGCGGAAGTCTGAAGATAAAGGTTAGCGCCCCGGTGAAAAGTTGGGGATTGAAGAGGGGCTCACCGTGTCGTTTCCGGCAATGAGAACGGTGGCAGCGGCGCCTTTGATGTCTTCGAGGTCGAACTCATTCGCATGGCCACGCTCGCTGGTTTCCTTGTAGATGGTGAGCCTGTTGTGGGTGAAGAATCTGCGATCAAGATGCGATGCCTGGCGGTGGTAGGGTTAGCAAGATCAAAGCTTGTCCCTAGAAAAGTACGCACCATTTGTCTCAACGAAGCTTGGAAAGGGAGATCGGTGATATTCTCAATAGCAGAGCGCCAAGTGCGCGCATACCGAAGGCGCTCCATGAACGGAAGCCATGCGGGTAGGTAGCGAGCTGCATGCGGGGGATTTTGTTAGCATTAGGTACTTGTGGACTGAAAAGCGTCCCTCACTCACTTGCGGGGAACAGATCCAGGATGGAGCTGCCGGGCGCTCCTGCCTTTCCGATTGCATGAGCAGAATCCTCGGCGAGTCCGATCCACTTGCTTTCTGGACCTTCAACGTCAAGTCCATAGGCGATTTTGAGCACCATTGCCACCGAACACCGTCTGGCTGCATTTACCCAGCTCTCAGGGTCATTGACCATGGCCTGACAAAAGATGAGGGCCTCCTTTCGCTGCAACCCGATGTACTGTCCGACTTTGGACTTGGCAAATGCAGGCTGCAGGACCCGTCGATGCAGGTGATATTTGGGGCCCCATCGCAGCCAGGTCAGTGTCGGTGACCATCCCATCCTATCACGAGTTGAAGGCTAAGTCAGCAGCATATCCTTGTGTAACATTGATATGCAGCAGCAGCCGCAGCAGCATTAGGGGAGGTAACAGAAACGCACTCCTCAAACATGACGAATCGCGGTCGGTCGGCATAGCGAGAGCCGCGCTTCTCGAGGAGTTCCGCGGCAGCTTTTAGACTGTTGAGAACAACCCACTTGGAGCCGAAAGTTTCAAAGTAGAGAACGTCGGATTCTGTCAACCCGAAAGTGCGCATTAGCTAATCCGGCAGGCAAACGAAAAAGGCGTGACCGGGATTCTGCACATACGGTATTGCTTCCCCCACTCAGCATACTTTTTGAAGGGTGCATCGACCGGAACCACACGGTAATGCCCTAGCAGGAATTCCCCCGGCGGACCTGGAGGAAGTGGTGGCCGTTTGTCTCTCCATCTGCGCAAGAACAGAAAACGATACAGAAGAAAGCCCGTTACGGCTGCGACGGCTCCGAAGAACCCAAAGACAGGACTGTCTCTGGGTATCGATTCTATGAGTGGCACCATGATTTCCACTGGCTTCGTCTTCTACACAACCTTGAGTGGGCGGAGGAAGAGGAAGAGTTTATTCTCCAGGATTCTGAAATCTTGCTAGAAATACTCGTCAAAAGCACGGTAGAGGATGGGGAAGGAAGGACACGGTGAATCCGTTTGATCATGCCAAGGATTCATTCACAGGTGTGTCAAGGTTGCGGTAACCGGGAACAGTGGGGGGAGAAGCAGCAGATGGGATGACAGAGAAGGGAGAGGGGGGGAGGGTCGACGACGATATGGTACTACTCGAGATGGTTGCTCATCAGGAAACCAGCAGCATCAAGCACGCCAATGGCGCACAGGATAGAGATGGGGCTAAGGTATACTGCACGTCTTAGTCCGAAAGAGCTTGCCTTCTACTCGTTCATTTTCCAGTTGTTCAAAGTCACTGACCAGTAACAGCATTCCTGCGGGACTGGGTGGCCCGCCGGAGCAAGTAGACCGGCCACTCAAACCCGCATCACCTTTTATTTTCTTGCCTATCGAACGCCTCGGCGCGTCTCGGTTCGCGCGGTGGGTTGGTTCCTCTTCCACCCCCCTCCCCCCCCTCCTTCCCACCCTTTTCCCTCTCGGCCCTCGCAAGGTGGGCTTGGTGCGGCAGTCGACCATTGCAGCTAAGCAGGTGCAGTTGCAGCTAGCAAATCAAAGGGCCGCTTCCCTCGGCTCCTGATGTGCTTCGGTTTGTCTCTCGCATGCGGTGGCTTTCGGCTCCGAGTGAATATGTGGGTGCGGGATGCAGGCCAGCAACCGGCCACTAGCAAGCAGGCAAGCCTGGTTTCTGTCTTTCCGTTTTTTGCTTGGTGCCACTTTGCACTCGGCGCAGGTCTAGCTCACAGTAGCTCGGAGATTATTCACCTAAGATTTACCCTGGCACCGTACCCAAGGAGCTCGAATACCCACCCCAAACCCTGGAATCTATCTGTTCCCCCCTTCCCCCCTCCCTTGCCCGAGCATCAAATCAGATCCTGCGACAGCCCCCCCGGAGGATCGGCGGGTTTGCTTGCCCCACTGGTTGACGAAGGTAGTGTTGTACGCAGTAGCTTGCGCTGCTTGCTGCTTCTGTGCGGATTCTCACCATTCAAGGTGCGCTGCCGTGCAGTTACTGCAATGGGCACTGCTGCTGCTCCTTGGGAATCCCACTTTCCGAATCAGTATTGGCGCCACCCATGAAATCGGCCCCCAGGTCTAGGAAGCCAGTGAAACCGGGAAAGCGCAAACCGCAACAGCGCAACCGACCGAACCCCCCCCCCCCCCCCCCCCCAATTGTCCATCCCTCTCGCGAGGAGCGCACTACCTGGTGGTTCACCCCCCGTAACTAGCCCGCCCGCCCAGAAAAAGTTCCCGCTCGCGATATGCCGCCCCGCCCGTTTTTGTATCTCCGGGCTTTTGATAAGAAGAAGAAAAAGATGGAGTGTCGTTGGGATTGGCGAGATGGGCCGATGTGGTGGAGAGGCCCGTGAACGGACTGAATGTAACCATCCCACTCTCCCCACCCCGGACTTCTCCCGCCAATTCTTTTTTTTTTTTTTTGGTCACTTTACCCCTCTCCCCTCCTCAATTCTTGCGTTTCCGAGTCCTCGGGTCAACCCTAACCCACCTTGGGGTCGGGTCGGTGCGTGATGATGCACACGACAGGTCACAGTGTGACCCAGGTAGGGCGGTTCTCATTTTTTTTTAGCGTGACAGAGATGCATCCGCAGATGTTTATCCCAGTCTTTTTCTCATCTCATCTCAACTTTTCATCAGCCGCAAAAGCCACCAGAAAATCTCCCAGCAGTTCCCCCCCTAGTAATCCCAGGGGGCCGGGCTGCACCGATCTTGCGCGCATCGAATCACGACTGGGCTGGGCTGACGCTGATCCCAACAAACCCACCCACTCCCGACCCAGGCGAGCCAGGTCATCAGCAGAGCGAGCGATGCACCGCCTCGCAGGTACAAGGGATGGATATTCCGTAATTTCATGACCATATACTCTTACGGCATACAAAGTCAAGTTAGGTATTAGGTAATTCATTGGATTGCTGGCCAAGTCAACGCCACTCCCTCGGAGCGCAAGAAACGCAAAAGCGGAGGCTTGCGGAGCCAATCAATTCCAATTCTAAAATTCCATGATCTTGCGCACTCACAATTAGTGACACAGCACCAGCCGTCAAATGGCGGCGGCGGCGTTACGAATATGTACCTAACTTGCTAACTTACCTCTAGTCCATCCCCGCAGTCCTGTCCGCTGGAACTAACCGCATTTCACGACGCGGAACGGACCAAGCATAAACAAGCAGTATATGTAGGTCTCTGCCCTGTCTCTGCCCTGCCCCACTACAACCTGTCCCGTCCCCAGAGGCTTCCCGGTTGCATTTGACACATCCAGTTTTCGCTAGTGGAAGAAAAAAAAAACAAAGCATTTGTTTAATCGTACCTACTTAGAAAAGCAAGGTACTTTTGTGTTGCACCGCGCCAACCGCCCCCGCTCCTCCACCCGCAGCCTCCGGGTTTCTCTTTATCCCCTAACGAACCCCCTGATTTCGAAGTCGAGTCCTTTCCGCACCCGCTCCGTAGGTCACTCTGTCACCACATAATCGGTGGCACTGGGGTCTCTCCTTCACCGCTACCACGCCACCACTCTCTCGCTCGCTTGTCCTGTCCAATCCGGTCCAGCCCTGTCCAGCCCTGTTCAGTCTCTAACAAAAAAGTGGCTTTATTTTGCTTCCGCTGTGCGTGCTGCTGCTGTGCTTGCAGCTGCGCTGTGCTGTCCGCTGTGTGTCCTCCGCCGATCCCCCCCCCTGCGTGTTCTAGACCCTCCTGCGTATGCTATTCCCATTTCATTCCCATTCCCATTGCCATTCCCGATAGGTTGTGGTGCGCATTTCCTGACATAGATACATATATAAATGTGCACACATACACATATACACACGTACATACATAGATAGATATATACATACATACTGCATGCATATATATATATATATATACGTCAGCTCAGGCAGTTCCGTAGACCAGAGAACCAGAGTGCGTATGTAATATGTAAAATGTTACAATTTACAATGCACGTCGAATTGAGTGAAGTTGACCTACATACATGTGAAATTGATGCGTAAAAATGTGCACATTGCACATTGCATCATGGCACAGCACATCACCTCACATTATTATCACATTATTATCACAGCACGGTATGTAGGTATGTAAGCTTCACCGCTACTTTTTTTGGCATTTCTTTTTGAAAAAAAAAATTGAAAAAAAATCAAGCCTCGTCCGGACATTGGAATCAAGCACGCGGCCTTTGATTGCAGAAAAATATCGGGCCGCGTTTTATTCCATGTCAGTCAGTCAGTCAGGGGAGGCAGTCCGGTCATTTGTTTCAAGTTCCGAGTTCAGTTCCGAGGTCGGTATACGAACATGATAATGGGAGAGGATCTTCACTTTTCACTCTACTTTTTACTGTACTATCGTGCTACAACCGCAACATTCACTAGGTAGGTATATAGTTGAGATTTATTCCGGTACATCTGCTCATATTCTAGCCGGGCAAGTTCCTGCTACCCGCCAAAGGCAACTAAAAAGTAGATCACCAGACTCTTATCCATTCTCTAGACTCTGATTTAGACTCTTGTCTTTCCAGGGTTATTAGAAGGTCTACTATAATACAAGTTCGTTTCTCTGCCATCTCTAGAGGAAAATCGTTATTATCACCTCCATATCTCTCTACTTTTATTTCCCTCGTTCCCGGACTTGCCTTTATGTCTTCCTTGTGAAACCTAAGTATGTAGCTGCCGTCACGGAGTATTCCACTTCTCTGCCCCTTACTCCGTGCACACACGCACGTCTACTCATCTTCCTCCGTCTCCGCCGGCTCATCCTCCTCCATTCACTCACCCTCATCCATCGAGTCGCCCTCATCCGACTCATATTCCCGTGAACAACTCCTCCACCGTCTCCTCCCAAGGCCGTTTACCCATGGATCTGGACCCGCCCAAGAACGTCTGCTCAAAATCTTTCTCAAGCTCACCGGCCGCTTGACGCAGTAAATCCAACCACTCGCGCGCATCACCGGCCCAGTCAAATTCCACACCACCTTTCGCAAACACGCTGTGAATATCGCCAAAGTGGGCGCGGAGAACATGTACGATGGCCCAGTCCGCGCAGGGTTGGACCGAACCATTATCTGGGGAGTAAGGAAGCCAGCGCGGCGGAGTGAACTTGATGAGCGCGCCACATGCATCCTGCTGCTGCCGGAAGAGGTCCTCCAACACTGGCTGATGAGTCGGGAAGGGCTTGTCCGCGCTGCCACCTCTGAACCAGGGCCGGGTCGTGAGCACCTGGTAGCTGAACTTGCGGAGGTGCGGCAGCGCCTTCTTGTCCCCTTGGCGGTCGGCCGCAAGCTGGAGGAGCATGTCCCGGACACATTGGCGGTAATACTCGTGCAGGTTGTATCCGGTGTAGTAGTCCTCGTCGCCCTGCGGAGGGGAATGCGGGATGGGAGGATTATCTTGCTCAATCTCGGTGCTGGAGATTTGGCTGTAGGCGTGTATGTTCCGGAGTTGCCAGTTGGCCGGCCACCCGAGGCTGCGCTGGTGGACCTGCTCACGAGCAACCGTGTCGATGGCCCACTCGTCGCGGATGATCAAGGTCTCAAGATTGGGCGGCAACATCCGGGCCAGGTTGGGCTTGTACTTGAGAGCGTCCGGTTTGCCAAGCAGCAGCTGCGTCTGGATGGTCAAGGAGGTGAGGACCTGCATCTTGGGGAGAGTAGAGATCTTGTGGCCAGTACCGAGGAAAATGAGACTTGACTGGCCGTCATCGGTAAAGTCAAAGATCAAATGCAGCTCTCTCAGGTCGGTCGCCCGCTCCTCGAGAGCCTCTTCCAGGGTGGGCACGACAATCTCGACGCGGTTCCTTGCCATGCGGCTTCTCGCCCGTTGTGTCACTGTCAGCTTCTTCAGGTTCGGCGTGAGCTGGGTCGAGAGTAGTGTCGTGATTGCCCTGGGTCCCATGCAGGTTTGGTGCATCCAGCACACCGACGCATCCCTGTTGGTTGGGAAGAAGAAGGGAGGCAAGCTGTCCAGGTTGCCCGAGTTATTGGCCACCTTCAAGGTCTGCAGTGCTGGGAAACTCTCCAGAAGCTGATGGTGACGCATCGGGTCGAAGTTGTAAAGTTGGCCCACCTCCCACTGCTGCGATTGCAATAACTCGTTGGGGTCGGGGCGTAATTGGAGCGTCTTGATCTGGGGAGGGCTCCTCTTGGTGTGGACGTGAAACATGGGCCAGAACGGACGGCCGGGAGTCGCGTTCATGTCGCTCCGGAACGGCATTTGCAGCGCCAGTTCAACCAGGTTGGGAGTATGAAGCAATAACTCCCCGAGCAACCCTTCAGCAAGATCCGCCGTTGTCATCCTGGGTGTGCCGTTTTGCCCCTTCGCCAGCGGGAGCCCCATATCCTTTGCCAGCTGGCCCAGCCTGTCCGCGGACCAGACAATTGTCGACGCAACGTTTCCGCCAACGGGTTCTTTGAACTCCTTCAAAATCCATCTGACAATCTCGTTGGCGACTTCTTGTCGATTGAGGGTGACGAAGACTGCTAGGTTTCTAATGTACAATCCCCACTGAGGAGTCGAAAGAATCATCCGGAAGAAGCGGACGAGCTGTCTGGGACTGGTAATAATGACCGACTTCAACAGGGCCAGCATGACGGCGTCATGGACGGGCGCAGAAACCAGGCGCAGGTTGCTGAGGACGGTGAGGTTCGCTACGTACCTGCCTTCCCATTTCGAAAGGTCCTGGCAGACGACGGGATCGTTCAAGCGTGGAGTCGGCCAGTCGATCTCGGGAAAGTCGAGTGGGAAATGGCGGAGGATGTTGGAATAGATCTCAGCTGGTAGGTTATTCAATCCAGCACGCCTGTAGTTGCACCATCTGGATTGGACCTGCTTCAAGGAAGTGGTGGCCATTTTGAATTGTCCAAGTGAGAAATGTGGAAGATTGCTTCGAGACCGGAGAAAGGCCCCTCGTTTATCTGGAAATTTGGGAAGGGCAGAAATGGGCATTCACTCGCAAATCGAGATCAAGTTGAAAGGGGGCCCCACTGAGGCGTTGATTGGGTGGACGAGGACGTCCTGCAATTCACTCCAAGCCAAGAGGAAAATAGTTGACCCACCGAACTCAACTAAAAGCTACTACTAGAAGCTAGACTAGGCCCCAGGCAGCCGCCATGTGGGAGTCCTAGGTCTTGGCATCTCCCCGCAACCCAACGTCCTCATTCCAACCCGAACTTGAACAAAAACCCAAAATATCGTCAAAGTCGAAAGGCCTCATCGAATTTCTGCAGATCCTAGGACTGATATCAATATATACGGCTGTTGATATCTTTCCGATTATTATCTTAGGACTTTTGGTCTCCAAGACTCACCCGTCTCAGCTGAGGTTGACTCGGACTGGACTTCGCATCTTGGAAGCCACCCGACAACCATTTGGTTGGGCACGCATGGCCACACAAAAGACCTGACCTCCTCTCAACGCAAACCAACGCAAAAGCAACCTTTTAATTTACTCATCGTCTACCAAACAACACAACACCAATACTTCTGTCGCCCATCATGAACAAACCCACCACCGTCTGCGCCCTCTGCAACAACCCCCCCGAAATCCCTTGCCCCACCTGCCAGGACACGCAGCCCCTCTACTGTTCTTCAGACTGCCTCACGCGCGACCACCCGATTCACAAACTCGTATGCGCTTCCTTCGCCACGCTTCCCGCCAAACCTAGCGGAGGAGAAGGGGGTGGCGCTAAACATGTTCTCGGCGTGTTGTTCCCTTCGTCGTCTCCTGATCCGGAGCTAGTGTGGGTACGGATTGGGGGGTTTACCGATGAAGAATCGGGAATCTCCTTTCAGGAAGCGGAAGTGGGGGATTTTCTTCAAGTTGACAGCAACCACAAGGGCGTTCCTGCTCCCGAATCGCTACATTCCGAGCGGAACCGCCTGAGAAATCGCGATACTCGCAGTATGCTGGAGATATGGCATGTCAAGTCGGACAAGCTCGCAGAGAATCTGTGTGTCAAGACTCTGGCTGCGACGACCACGGCTACTAGTGAAGAAGAGGAAGAAGAAGAAAAAGAGGGCAAGCCATTCTACAACTGGCGCGGCTCCATCCTCATAATTTTCATGACCAGATCCACAGGCTTCATGATCGACCCCGGCCTGTATCGAGACTGTCAACTTCAAGACTTTCGGGACGCGGTAGATTTTGTGGTAGATTATGGGAATGACGTCCATGATCGGCGGGTTCAAGAGGCGCTGGATACTCTAGGCACTACTACTACCACTACAAACACAGGCACGGGTAGCCAGCCCGAGGTTCTCCAGGAAAAAGAGAAGGAGAAGGAGGAGACCGCGGCGGGACAAGTGGAGCAGCAACAGCAGGAGGAGGAGTTGTTGTCCAAGGATAATATCATCATTGCCGAGATGTCTGGATAGAAAGTTGCAAGGGTCATGTCTTTGAGAAGTAAGGATGAATGGATGAATGTCAGGATATATAAGGTATATTTGGTACGAGTTTAAATCCAGAGTTTGTTCCAATCCAAGGTTTATCCAACACTAACTCTAATGCTGAGCATGGGATCTGAGTCTCTTGTGATAAAATGAGGTTCTATTTTAGTCTCAGTCTAATAATACTGTGGATTCTGTTACATGACGCAGTCCTGCTCTCTCTCTAGCATGCCCACCAAAAGTTTACCTTCTCCTTGCTACCACTGAACATCTTGCTTCTTCTTGCGCAGTCCTGTCCTGTCTCCTTGGCCTTTTTCACAAATCGAGCCCTACTTGAAACGCGATTTCTCCTCCTCCTCCTTCCCAGCCGAGACTTTTGGGTGGCACGGGAGCTGCCAACTTGAACGAGATGGCATATGTAACTTCATGGCCTGTCGTTCAACGCCTTGGTACCCTCATCGAACGAACCAGACTGTCCTCCAAAACTGTCCCGTAAAGGATCGTAACAGTCAAGAGTCGAGTGCTCCGCTGTGGATGGTCGAGAACTGATCCCAAAGGTACAACATACTTGATGTGGGAATCCACTTCAGCACAGCACGAGGTAATACCAGAGCCCCTATTATCGCGGTTTTTACAAATGCGCTCCCACTGCGCTTCTCTACCTTTGGGCATCACACGTGCATAGTGTGTCTGGTTAAAGGCCGAGGGCAGAGAGGGGCGGAACTTGAAGAGCGTAATGCCGGAATGAGGATGCGAAGAGCTGCTGCTGAAGCCAGACGTGGAGGGCGACGACGGCGGGCAGTTCTAAGAGCGCTCCAGCTTGTTGTCCTTGACAGTGCCGGTAGGGACAAGGAAGACCAATGACTACCTCAGACCATATCGGGAGACCAGGTGCCGACGGTCCAGATACATGTAAGGATCGCTGATGAAGCTGTGTCGTCTCGACGGGTGGGGGTTGCTGCAGCCCTTAGATTGTTCGCGCGGTGTACTTTGCGGCTTGGCTGCACATTCTTTTCTATATTTCCGAAGGGGTTATGATAGAAACTTGAGGCCTTGAGGAGTAAATTTCAAGGCCCTAAATGTTTAAAATTGAGGCCCAAATGTTCTGGCTTGACCTCTCGCAATATAGCTTCCCAGCTATTCATATTGCATAAATCCCTACTAGATACTTCGTACTCACCAACTCCCATGCTAACAATCTTTCAGGGGTTGTGGCGTACAGAGGGATTAGTTAGAATACACGATTCGTTTTTAAAAAAACATTATTCATGCGGTACTTTACGGCTTGGTGGCAATCCCTAGTTAGAGTCAACAAACCTGTTCGAGATCTCCCTATTGTTAAAAAACAGCCCCTAAATGTTAGACCTGGATTCTAGCGCAACCCCCTCGCAAGTCTCTCCCAGCCGTTCAAATATTCTTACAAGAGTTGAACATGAATTGCACTAGCCGCATCCCAACATGAAATGGCTCCTATCAAATCTCACCTTGCCCTGTATACACAAAGAAACGATCTCACTACGGAATCCTGGCAGGTAGAAAAGTGCTGCAAAAACTAGGAGACTAACACCAACTTGAATTGTCTATATTGTACCTAATAATCTAGCGGCTGCTTCAAACCTGTGTGACTCGATGATTGCCTTCGGTACTTGAAGTCGGCCCAGTCTTGAGCCAGAGACTCAGAACCTAGTCACGCCAGTGTGCTGATGGCATTCCCATTCCCCGGCACCACGCAACGCAAGGCAAATAAATGGTCGGGTCAGAAACGTGTGCTGGGTGTTCGCTAATCTCCCCACCCTGCCGCTCGACGAGATGCGCTGGCCGAAAGACAATGGAGAGGACATAAAAATCCTCTCTGGTCTCGATTCAATCTGCAAATGTACTCGTCTTTGTCCACCTCGTCACTTTGATGGGTCTCGCCCCTCATAAGGGGTTTGAAAAACCACGTTTTGCATATTCGCCTTGCGATTCTCTTGAGCTCGCGTCTCTTCCGGGGCACTGTTTCCAGCTCCATGACGATTTCCTTGACACTCAACGGCAAAATCAGGCAAAATGAATCTAGTTCTTTTGAACAACACCGCATGTTCGCATCACCCTGCCAACCGGACCGGTCAAAATGGCACACTGTAATCGTCACTTGGCGAGGATGAAGCACCTCTGTGATACGCCGGAATTCGGAATTGTCTATTATCGGCACCCTCAGCGCCGTGAAACGTGACACTCTCGTCGAGACAAAGATCTGCAGGTCTTCAACCTGGATTAGCTTGCCACCATTCATTTCGGATTGCATTTTCGTCAGGCTAGCCAATGTCATCCGGCTGTTTCGGCGATTACGTTTTTTGGCGGCTGGAAAGCTTGAGAAGTCCGCCAGATGGTATGTCGGTAGAAAGCAGCCGGCATTGACCACGTCTCACGGTAGACGGCGCGGCAAGTCCGTAGTAGACTAACTGCGCACCTTCGCGGCGCAAAGTAGCCGGGCCGCGCATAGGAGACGTGGGTAGGGTATCGGGCAGTCAGGTCTTCGTAGTCTGACAGCGCAAACTCAAAGATGGCGGTACGGACTTCTCCCGGTAATCGGATGAACAGCGGGCAATTGACTTGAGGCAGTGTGGGGGCGACCAAGGCTTCATAAGGCATGTTTGCCAGGAAATCGGCGCCCTTGCGTCCACGAGAATATTACAGGAGGATTGTTATGAGCAAGTCACCAAAGCAAGGATGCGTGTGCCAACATTGTGTTGTTCCTGAGAGCGTGTGGCTTGCAAGCCCTGTGTGTGTAGTCCGCCCTGTGTGCGACAGCGCCACGTTTTATGCTCCGGAATTGGCGGCGTTGACATTGTGTAGGATTGCGGACTAGGCAGCCATCAACGGGCGTTCGATCAGAATTCTGTTTTTGTTGATTTGGCGATGAAGCTGGCCTCGGGGCCGTGTTAAAATTGTATTGAGCGTCGCTGTGGTACAATGCGGTAGAAAAAGCTGCCTCGAAGGTCGACAGTGGACGTTGAATCCCGCACCGGTGCCAAGACCCGTGATGGTTCGATTGCACGCGAGCCAGTCCAAGGGAGTCCAAGGGATTGGCTAGCGTGCTGACGCCCAGGGTTCGCTGAATGTTGGCAATGTCAAGCCACCCCTCCCTTTCCCACGTTTCACGTTCCTTCTGATGATTGCCCACTGCGCGCGATGCAACCAGCAGGGGGGGGCACGCTGTCAGGAAAGCGCCTGAAAAATGTCGCAGAGCACTGACGGGGCGAGAAAAGTCAGAAACAGAAACGAAACATTTGACGAACAGCAATTGGCAGACAGTCCTTCTGTCGTCAGCAAAAAACAGAGTTTTGACGGAGAAGGCAGAAACGGTGTGTCGGGACACGGGAATGTCCTTGCCTGGAACGTGCCCCATCCGGGTGCAATTTGCAGGGTGTATATGCCCCTGCAAGGGGCAGTGCCCCACTGATTGCCGTTGGTGTGCATCACTCATGCCGCGTCTTCGATGGAATTTGCTTTGGCCCAAGCCATATTTCAACAGAGGAATCCCATCATCACTCGTTTCTTCCCTGGCCAAACCGGCACCGATGCTCTTCGGGAGCTTCTGATCTCTCCCTGCCACGACATCCCATTGAGCCAGTTCTCAATCCATTCGTTTCTCCTCCGTCACTCCTTTTTTTCTCTTCTGCTACATCAGAAGCTGGCCAAGATGCCTACCAAATCCCACCATCGGTCGCGTTCCTCAGTCGACCAAGTCATCAGTCTGCTGGCAGACCTCCCCGAGCACCAGATCGCCTTGCTGTTGGAAGATTTCAACAACACCACGTCTAGCAATGTGCCCGTCTCCAAGGCAATTGCACTCTTTGATCCAGCCTCTCCGAAACCCAAGCGCATCTTCAGCCAAAAAGCATCGCCCGTGAAGAAGCTCGAAGCGGAATTGGTGCGACGACACAGCAAGAGGATATCCTCAGCACCCGAACCAGTGATGCGCCCAAGGGCAGCATCTCCACCCCCGACCGTCGAAAAGCCACAACCCACTTTACCTGCAGAGCCCGCAGAAGTGACCGAGACTAAAGACCTTCCACAAGAACGCTCGATTCGTCCGTCCCTAAGCCTCTCGCCGCCAGACTGCGTGGAACGCCCACAGACGGCAGATGGACCAGCACGCGAATCTCGGGCCCGGTCGTACAAGAGGATCAGTCGACCCTTGATCCTTTCCCCAACAGCAACAGCTGAGCTCCATCAGCTACTCCTCGCATATCTCTGCGAGACCCCCTCATCAGGAAGCGGGAGCTCGACAGCCACGTCGTCTCCTGTCACACCGGACGCAGCAACACCTTTCTCATTCTTTTCTCCCTTGGTTTCTGACAAGGACATCCCCGGCCTCGACCTACTCGAGCCATCGCCGCTGCGCACACCGCACTTTACATTCGGAAGAGGAGGCAAGAGGTCGGTCGAGAACATGAGTGGCATCTTTGAGGTCTTGTCGTTTGACTAGCAAGCACGTATTGGATTTATGGAGTTATTTCTTTTCTTGGACGGGGCGCTCTGCGGGATACCAGATTGTACGTGAGATGCAGCAATCACAATGGAGTTTGGCATTATTTTCTTCTCAGCCGTCGGCTTCTTGCATGCACGCCGCGTTTTTCTGTTTGTCATTGTGTGACGCGGCTGGCAAACACGCTTGGCAAGCAACCCGTACAACATGCGGCTGCGTTTGACATGTACCTGCAATCCCGGGTAAAGCTCTGCTTGTTTTTCTCCAGTCTCGGGAACACGCCGGTTTGCACACCAAGCAAACACCAATGTTATTGGCGATCTGAGCGGTCATCAAACCGTCACAAGGACAATCATCATCTCGGGACTAATAATAGCAGACAGTCCGGGTCCGGCAGCGCAAAGAAGCAATTCACCGAAATCTTAACCGTGATTGCCGACCGTGCTGTATCATTCAGGATGCATTGCAAGCCACCACTACTACGCAAAGGCACCACTCCCCAACAAACACGCCACCGCTTACACTCCGTTTCCGCGCCGTTTCCCACTCTTTCACTTGAGCGTGAACCTCCATCCTCGACCCTATTACTAAGGTTCCCACCCCCCACCAACTATCGATGCCACTCTGGCTGCTCTGGCTGCTCTGGCCACTCCGGCCGCTTCGACTGCACCTGCTCAATGGTCCGTCTCTTGATCTAGGCAGCGACCAGCCCAACCGTTGCATTTACTAGTTCACAAATTATCGGCCCCAAAGTTCAGCTTGGACTTCTGTCCTGTTCGCGTGATAGGCGGGCATAGGTTACTTTGGTCAGACCCGCCCCACATGGATTGGCTGTAAAACCTGTGGTGGATTTCACTTCCCATTCTGGGGGACCGGGGGTATCACAATGCGCCAGGCAGGTGGGTGGTTGGATGGGTTTCTGATAGCAATAGGTAGCATAGCATAGCATAGCGTAGGGTAGCGTGGACTGGGGAAGGAGGGGAGGAAAGTTGGGATTGGTGATGGGGGCAGAGTTCACTGTCCGACTATGACGACGACGAGGAGGACTAGAAATAGTCGGCGCAGTGATCGAAATCGATGAGGTGCTGGCTGGGTGTGGCCGGTTTCGTTGGCACCGTTTCCGTTTGGGAATGGAAATTGGGGGGGGGGGGGGGGGGTGGGGGGGGGGGGGGGGGGGGGGGGGGGGGGGGGGGGGCGG
>Ga0247760_1002189_pt1 | contig 15535 bp, 17 predicted proteins | sample UWRJL171409R4_FD_179936 | JGI IMG/M metagenome (GOLD analysis project Ga0247760, IMG submission 179936) | Plant litter microbial communities from Arlington Agricultural Research Station in Wisconsin, United States - UWRJ-L171-409R-4 | ecosystem: Environmental > Terrestrial > Plant litter >... | reverse complement strand
CCCTTGAGCCCCCCCCCCCCCCCAAAGACCCACTAGGGCCAAGTCTGGCGTTTTCACCTTGCGCTGACGGGAGCAGCATATTCCGGCATAGCAGATCTCGCCTTGGCCTTTTTACCTTGGAAGATTATATGGTGCTTACCAGTTCAACGAAGAGACAAGATCGGATTGGTGACAGTGATGAGCTTGGGGGTTTTGTAGGCTACCTGCTATCCCTAGTCTGATCGACGAGTGCCGATTCTCTAACCGTCAGTGATAGCGCGGCGGCCGCGACTTTTATGAAATGCGCCAATATCTCGGTTATCGCGGCTGATGATGACTTTAGCTGTGTGTTTGCAGCACCCACTTCCCGTTCCGTGTGTGAGTGATCAGCTAACGGCTTAAAGTTGATGGGGGAAGATTGGTTGTTTGGTCAGTAGTCGAGCCGAGTCTCACCATCATTGCAGCATGTATTCCGGTGGTCCGCACCTTTTTCAGGGATCTACTTCGTTCCCAGTTGTTTGGGACGGAGGCTCGTATTCAGGGAAGGATAGGGCGGTTACCGGATATCGTGGAGAACCCATAGACTGGCAGGAGCGGGAAAATAACGTCAAAGTCCACCTAGCTATGAAAAAAATTGAAAAATTGAAAAACAAAAGTGCTAGTTTGGGTACACTGGGTAGGTATCAACCAGAGGGGGAGGATGAAGTTGAAGCGGAGCAGTAGCTAAGTGCACCGTTTGCGCACTCGGATCTTACTTGTGACCTGGATGATTTCCGTCACGTAAGGCTAGCCATTATCGCGCATTACCACTGTGCTAAAAAACACGAAACGTTAATTACTTAGGCAAATGGTGATTACTGTAATGTTTCTTTACAAGGCGTGTTGTAAGCCTGCAATTCCCGCTGCGGGAGGCAGTGAGGTGGAAGCATTAGCCGGGCTCTTTTGTGTGGGGATGAGGTATTGTGGTACATTGGACTTTTTAATAACTACCTTATCTATCTGAGGCACCTCCATGTGTACTGTAAGATTGTGCCCCTGTGTGTTGGCTGCTTCAACAGGGTCATGCAACAAAGCTGGCCGGCCTTGTTATTTGTTGTTTCTTGATGGGTTTTGCGGTCTCCAATCATTTCTCATGATGTAGCGAGTAGGTAATCTGCTAGTAGAGAGAAAGAATGCGGCCTGGAAACTACCGAGGTATAAGTCGGAAGCTGCAAGTGGAGCTCCAAGCAGGGGGTGATCGTGACTTCCATTGCTCGTTGGGCCACAGGGCCACGGGGCCACTTGCACTGAGACGGGACCAACGGCCCGTGATTGACGGCCAGGTCTAGGCCTACCAACCGCACATGCCTTGCTCCTGCCAAAGAAACCTGTCCTCATCTCAAAAAGGACCAAAACGCACGCGCCCGCCCCCCAACGGTTCACGAAGGGCTAACTATCACCGGAGAACGAGTCCGGGTACGATCAGTTTAGCAATTTCAGCGGACATTAGCAGGTTTTAAAGGAAGGTTATGGTAGGAAGGAGTAAAGCCGGGTTTGGCCGGGATTTGGGCATGATTTAGAAGGAACTTGCATCGGGGTCGATCCGTTAAAACGCTGCCCCCTAATGTTGTAAGGCAGGCGTGAAGCCTTAGGCACTAATTGAAACCCTACCCCACTGGTTACAGGGCCTTAAAACCAGTCTCAGGTACGGGAGACTGCCGTCGCCCAGATTGTCGCTCTCGGGCAGGCCGCACTCACAGAGGATGACGGGTTCTCACCGATCTCTGGCAATACATTTCCCCGTCCGCGACCAACACCGACCACGATAGCTGCTCTTTACTCCCTCGGCCTTTCTCATGGTGTTCCCCGGAGAAACATCCCCTCTCCCACGACAGCCTGCCGCTTCTCGATGATCTCCATCGCGCACTCCCACGGAGACGCCCCTTGTCGTCCTCGAGAGCATCAAAGAAGGAGACCCTAAGAGACCGACACACCACGAGAAGGCGTTGTGGACGGAATAGGGATATGTCCCGGAACATTTGTCCCTGTCAGCATCTTGCGATGTCCCAAAATCGATCCCGCTGCTCTTCTCGTTGAGGCCCAAGTCTAGGAAGAGCAACTAGACTGGATCAGGGCGATCATAAATCGCCACATCTGCCGGCGCTTTGCCTGGCAACTGCCCGCTCTCCTGTTCCCTTCCTTATTTGGGGCCGGGGTTTTGGAAAAGGAGCTCCGGGAGCAACATTCATATTTTTTGGCAACAGCCAAAAACACCCTCCATTCGATGCACGAGCCACTACTCGTCAATCGAACACGTCGTTGTCAATACTAGTAGCCTGGTACACATTTCGAATCGTGAACAAAGCCACCAGGCTTGCACAATGAGCCCCACAAGACGTTGTAAGAGCGAGCTCGCGATACCGGATCCGGCCAATGGACCTCTCATTGCCCCATTGAGAAGGCAGACTTTAAAGAAAACTCGCCAGATAAATCTGTCTGCCCAAGGCCAAATTTCGGACCCAATAAAGCTCGACAAATTCCACCCATACCAATACCCTTTTGGGACTCAATTAGATAGCCAACATGTCTGGCGGACGATCTACTGCTACTAGAACCCACAATTTGAGGCTCCCTCTTGAAACATGGATCAACGTCTTCCACCAAATGAGCGATGAGGACAACGGGCTAAACACCAACGTATTCCACGTTGTCCACGAAGCCGAGGGCGGCAGGGACATCAAGTTGCCAGCTTTTCAGCCCCCCAACTTCAGTGGCGTGATCGATCCCCCAGAATCCTGGCGCCAGTTTCTCTGGTCACCGGTGCCGAACCGCCACCAGGGGATCATACGAACCGCCCAGGGTCTCCGGCGAGCATCGCTTCGACGCGGCGCCTTCCTCTTCAGCCTGGATGGGGGTGAGTTCCCCGACGACGGCGCCTACTTCCGCTGGGACACCGACATTCTATTCCTGGACGACGCTTTCTGGAGGACCCATGACATGTACTACACTGCGTGTGTCGACAAGTTCCGTCGTGACGAGCATGATTGGCTCCACAATCTAAATCCAGAGGGCCATCGGCCAATCCGAAGACACTACTACCCGGAGATTCTCCCTAATATACAACGCGACCACAAAGCGCGGATCCAGCACATCGGCCTCCCACAGACCTTGGTCTAGAGCCCAAGACATTACCAACTCCTCTTCGAAACCGTATACGAAAACTTCCCCAACGTCCAGTACTTCTGGATCTACAAACAAACCTTTTCCCAGCGGCCGCCCGGCGTCCCAGACAATGTCCACGCAGAGGTCTCCAGGCTTTCCGTCGGCGAGAAACACCTCTACTGCATCCGTAAATACATGTACATCAGCCCGCGACCTGGTGGTTCTTTCACGCACGCGTTCCGCGAGACGGAGCAGAAGGCGATGACGCTGAAGCACGCGAATCAGCTTAAGTACACGGGGTAGCTGCTAAGGGATCTAGACGTAATACCGCGTGCGATTCGGTTCAGGAAGTATACAAGCTATAGGCCGTTTAATAATAAGAATAGGACAAACAGTAAGTAGATTAATTATAAGGATCTAGATAATAACTTAGATATAGACTCGGATTATAAGTCTAAGGAGAGTAATAATAATGGAGATAAGGATAAGGATAAGGATAAGGATAAGGATTAAGATAAGGAGTATAAAGAGCATGAGGATGAGGAGCAAAAGTAGGCTCTAGAGGACGATTATAAGGGGGATCAAGATGGAGACCAAGATAAGGATAAGGGTCAGGATCAGAATCAAGATAACGACCAAGATGAAGATTAAAACGAGGATCATTTTATAGATCCATATGAAAATAAACTTAGGGGTGATTGGTAATGGAATCTTTTACTTAGGCAATCCCAGGAGTTGTGGTGATAATAGAGACTAATTTTAGAATAGATCATGGTTTAATTAGACTGAACCGGCTGTATCTGAGGCTTGTGATTGAGCCCTGGCGTTTCTAGCTGGTTGGCTGAGGTGCGTGCATTTCCCTATCATGACCCTGAGTCATTCATTGCACAGGCTGACTGCAGAAATAAAAAAGACGGCATCTCTTATGAGAAATCAAAAATATTACACAAATGCCCAATAACAGGATTGAACTGTTGACCTTCGCATGACTTGATACAGAAGATCTGTATTAGTACGACGCTCTAACCAGCTGAGCTAATCAGGCTTTTCTTGTTGAAGTTCCGACCCACAAACGGGGCTCGAGGACGTCGTGTCGCTAGACGAGCTCCGTCTTTGTGGAGTTCTCTCAGTACCTCGTCAACCCCGCCCATCTTTGAGCTCCCCTCAGTAAGTCGTCAACTCGGGCGTTCCCTCGGCGCGCGGGAAGGAAAACTTTGTCTGCACAAAGACCTTCTGCATGGCATCCTCTTTGGCGTCAAACTTGTAGTAGACCTTGTCCAGGTCCTCCATGCGCACGCGGTGCGACACCATCTGTAGCGGATCGAGCTCGCCGGTGCGCACCTTTTCCAGAAGCTCCTCCCAGTATTTGTGGACTGGAGCTTGGCCGTTTCCGATCAGCCGGATGCCGCGCTGCATGAGGCTGCCGACGTTGAAGTGATTTGTCTGTTTTGAGTTAGCAACCCCTTTTCATCGACGCGATCCCCCCTGCAGCCTTTCGTAACCAGAGTGAGCGAGGGAAACTCACATAACCAACATAAACCCCCGTGATCCCACATCGACCATAGTTCCGCACCCCCTCAACCATCTCATTGATAATCTCGCTCGTGTCCGTCTCGGCCCCAAGACTCATCTCCAACCAGTGCATCCACCCCTTCGCATACTCGCCCGCCGCACACTCAATCGCAACATCGGGACCGCGTCCGTCACAGAGCTCCTTCAATTTACTAACCACCGTCTCCTTAGTCGTCACACCGGAGCTGAGCGTCTTGAAGTCGACCAGCACGAGCTTGTCTTTGTGCTCGGCGGGGAAGCGCGAGGCTACGAAGGAGAGGCGGGGGGCGGTGTCGACGAAGATGATTTTGGAGGCGCCCGCGGAGAGGGCGTAGGACCCGGCCATTTGGCCGATAGGTCCGGCGCCGAAGATGGCGACGGAGTCGGAGGGGTAGACGGCGGTGTCGTGGACGGCGTTGTAGGCTGTGGGGAGGACGTCCGAGAGGTAGAGCGCTGGGAGGGTTAGTTCAGATGTACAGCGAAAAAAATGGAAAAGGGGAAAAGGGGGAAAGGGGAGAGTGGAATACCTTTCTCGTCAGGGACATCGTCGGGGATGGCGAGGAGGTTGACGTCGCCGAGGGGAACGCGCACGTACTCTGCCTGGCCGCCGGCAAAGCCCCCCGTGAGATGCGAATATCCAAAAATACCAGCTGTGCGCCCGCCGTACATGGCCTTGGTCATGGTGTTCGAGTTGGTCATCTCGCACTGCGACGACAGTTTCTGCTTGCAGAAGAAGCACTCCCCACAAGCAATCTGAAAACTAGCCACATATCTGCCCCCGACCTTCACCCCCTTCACGCCCTTCCCCACACTCTCCACAACTCCACAGAACTCATGCCCCAGAATATCCCCCTTCTTCATCTGCACCACGTCCCCGTGCAGCAGATGCAAGTCGCTCCCGCACACGGTCGTGCCCGTGACCTTGAGAATGACGTCCCGGTCCTCGATGATCTTGGGCTTGGGCACGTCGACCACTTCGACTTTCTGCTTGCCTTGCCAGACGAGCGCTTTCATGGTCTCGCCCGACGAGACGTGCTCGTTGGCGCCGGTGTAGGAGGAGACATCTTGCTGGATGTGTTCGGTGTCGTGGCCGATGGCTTTTTCGAGGGCGTAGGCGCCTTGGACGGCCATTTTGGTGGGTTGTGATTGTTGCTTGGTGTAAGTAAATCAAATGCTGGTGTAGGATTGAAACGGTGGCGTGTGTGTGCCAGAGTGGTTCATAGGGAAATTGGGCTGACAATGGCTGAAAGAGACATGCGACGTTTTTAAAGGCGGCTCTGGCCTTTTACAAGACTTGTTGGGAACGCTGATTCCGACGGCACCGTCTCCGCGATGACGACTGCTTTCCGTCATGTCGATGCAGCGGGGCGTAGATCGGTCTTCTGCTTTGCGTGGGAAAATGGATAATCGTCGACGTCATGGCCGCCACCGGCTCGTTGCCCCGCACGCGGTCGGCCCCCGCAGACCCACCGAAGCCAATTCCGACGACAGCACTAATCGGGGAAATGGGAACAGAACGGCAAAGTCAAGTACAACAGCTAACATTCTTTTCCCGAATACTAGAGAACACTATTCCTACAATAGCTATCTGTGTGAGCCCACAAATCCTTGTGAGAACAATCACAACACAACGGCCCACAAGACCCAACCCAAACCCAGCAAGGCTGACCAATCAGAACCTAGCCTAACCCAGTGTAAGCCAACGGCGGGAGCCAACGCCATGTGCAACATAAAAGACACATCAAAAGGACAAGGACGCTCAGCGAGGTCTACCTTGTCCAGCCTTCCTTTCTCGTCCGCTGTGGTTTTGTCGAGTATGGTGTGTCTTCCGTCCAAAGGGATGTCCTTCATGAAGTTGCCGCATCATCTCAACAGGATCCGATGACAGTGACATTGTTGACAGGGCAACTCCGGGGAAGTCCTAAACATATATTTCTCGCATTCCATGGCCAATCGGGCGGCCAAGTAGCGGATTCCGACTCAAACGAATTCGTGAGCATAAGCGGAGTTGCACCCTGGAGCGTCGTGGTCCTGCTGTTTGCAGCAGGTATACTGGTCCGGCGTCCCTTCAGGGAATTCGATAACGGGGCCATCGAACCTTGTATTGCGTGATATTGCGAACGCGGGGTCCTGCATGTGCTTGCCCGTATGCCAATTGCACTCTCTTGGCGCCTCCTCGTGGCTTTTGAAACAATTCTTGCAATGGCCCGGGGGGACCTGGGCCGAGGAGTTGTTTGGGGTCTGGGAGGGCTGAGCGTTTCGCGCTGGGCGTTGTCGTCTGGGAGTTTTCTCAGGCGCTGCCACGAGGAGGGATGGTCGAGGATATAGGCCATTGCCTTTTTGCGATATTGTATGGGGCCGGTCGGATCGATGGATCTCCTCTCTGGTCACGCCTGAAACTACCCGGGACCCCCCCCCCTAGAGACCCTGCCAAAGCCCCACGGGTTGCGGTTGAGGCTGTTGGAGGGAAGCGAGAGGCTTGCTGAAGAGTATTTGAGGTGTTTTGAGAACCGCCAGACGCCATTTTCGATGCATCCGACGTCTTTGGAGGCATGTTCGAGGCACCATTCTGCTTTGTGGGTGACATTTTCTTTCCCGAAGAAGGCCTCGCGCTGCCCGAATGTGGCGTGCCGCTGTCTGAATGGGGCCCCGCGCTGCTTGAATGTGGCCTTGCGCTAATTGGATGGGTGCTTGAACTGAATTAGAAGACTTCAGAAAAGTCACCACCTACTTAAATATCTCGAATTCGGTAGATACTTACGAAGACAACTTGGCAAATGAGCTGGAGCGGTTCGTAAACCCAGGAGGCAAGCTTGTGCTGCTCTGAGCCGGCGGCTCGGCAGGGCCAGAGTCGGACAGCTGCGTGCCATCGCGAAGGTCGATGCCGCGAAGGCAGTCTGCTAAATCCTTGACATGCGGATGCTCATCCTGGAGTTGGCGAAGTCCGTCCCTTGAGCACTGCTCCTCTTCGCCAAATGTGATTAGATGAGCGAAGAGCCTGTCCATTGCGCCGGCAAGGCGGTCGTCGAGGGTCATGGCAAGACAGACGGCCATCAGCATCTTATGCGGCGCAGACACGATGTATTGTCGTGTCTCATCCATGGTAAAATGAAGATCAAAGGGGTCAGATATTTCGTGGAAACGAAATCTAGGAGACAAATGCAGGATTGTGATGGTAATCTGGGATGGAAAAGGTGAAGAATTTCAGAAGTGGCGTGGAGCGAAGAGAGCAATCAGGAAACACCACGGCGCCGATAGAAAATTTTCCAACAACCAGCTGAGAGAAGGAACGCACGTCGCACGCATCGCTCGTGGTCGACACGGGTGGATGGAGACATTGGATGGAAACAGGGAAACAGCCTACCTGAGGTACACGTGGGGAGACTCAGCTCAAGGCCGATGTGTGCCTCCTTCCCATTTCGCAAAATTGAAGCAGTCTCCCAACCACCATGCCCCGATGGCATGATTTTTGATCGCGAACTTCAAATTCATCAAGGGCATTGTGGGGGTTCACGCCAGACAGACAAGAAGCAGAAGAAAGCCGGTTGCCTTTGCCTCTGAGAACCCTCTAAGAAACTTGGGCATCAAGGGCCTTCGGGCAGCTGATGGCGATTGCCACCGTTTGGATTGACTGCATGGATGGAGCATCACCAGAATAGCAGAAAATGGCTCTTGTGAAGTTGAAGTTCGATGTGACTTGTGTAGGTCAAGAAGTGGCTGAAGCGCTGGTGACGAGAAACAGGAAAGCAAGTGGCATAGAGTTAGGCGCGACCGGGTGGAAAGAAGGAAGGAAGGAAGGGGCCTGGCGGTTATCAGGCCAATTTTCCAAGACCCAGAGCACCAAAGCCTATGGTGTGAAAAGAGAGGGAGCAAGTGGTGTAATGTTAACACACTCTGGCGAGCCCTTTGTCCTGGAGAGATTCCTGGTTCGACCCCAGGCGGTTCCCCTTTGTTTGCGTTTGGCAAACCGCCATAGGCTGAGGTCTCATTGGTTATACTCCAATCTGTTCTCCCAACGAACCATAGCGTGTTACGCGACCAGGGTGGGGTGGCGTACTTGACGGCTCCGAGAAGAAGTCCTATCTCCGATAGGATCGGCCCGCTCCTTCAATGGGGGTCCTGGAAGGTAATCACCGGTAAGGTGGTCGAGAGGTTGCAATCTGGGGGTAATTTTTTGGGCCTCCAACTTAATTTAATAGCAAGCTTTCCCATTCTAAACTATCTACCCATCTTAACCTATGGTCCATCACTATTAGATAACTGTGCAAGCTGAACTCCCTCCTCTCCCGGGCCAGCCGCTTGAGACTCATTATCGCTCTCACTCTCGCTCCTGCGCCCATCAGCCCCGCCCTGTTCGCCAGATGGAGCAACCTCCAGCGGCCACGGTGAAATGTCCTCTAGACTCCAGTTCTCCAAGCGTGAATGTGCGATCTTGTACGACAGACTGCCCTCCCGCCATGTAAGCGACCTTGTCTTCTGGATGCGCGGAAACGCAATGCCCCACGGCTCAATCCAGACAAGAAGAGCCATCACAGCTAAGACGACACAGAAAATCGCAAGAACAGCGACAAGACCACCCTGGCCTTTCCCCGCCCGCTTGATGATACCACGAGCGATGATTGCGCCGAGCTTCCCAAACGCGGCGGCAATGCCGTAGCTTGTGCCGCGAACCTCGGTGGGGAAGATCTCAGCGGCGAGGATGAATGTGAGGGTGTTCGGGCCGAGGTTGAACAGCACCTGCGCGAGGACGTAGAACACCATGCTGGCCTGGTGGGTGGGCTCGGCATACGTCTGCGCGACGGAGATGGCCATGCAAGCAAAGAGCGCTGTCAGGCTCCATGTTGTCCAGAGGTAGTGTGTCCTTCTGCTGAGACAGTCGACAAGCGGGATGACGGCGACACTGCCGACGAGGGCGGCGATGGAAGAGAGCTGGAGGGTTCGCACGAGGTTGCGGTCGATTGTTTCGATGATGGTTGCGTTGGGATATGCCGGGTCGTCGTTCCAGTTCGGCAGCGGGCTGGAATCAGAGATCGAAGGAGGGGCCTTGTCCAACCAGAGAGCTGCGAGAGTCCCTGGGCTGTCGAGCCCGACGCCGTACCAAACCACGTCCAGAAGGAGCCATTGGATGGAGATAGCTGCGAGCAGTTTCCATCCCTTTGCCGGGCCGAAGTAGTAGTCGCCGGCCATCTTCCTCCACGACCTACGCTCCGTGATCAACCCAGCATCGTCCGGGCCGGCGATCATGATGCGCTCGATGTCGGCTATCATCTCAGGCGTGCGAGTACCGAGCATGGTGAGGGACTCGCGGGCTTTCTTGATGTCGCGCTTGACGGCCGAGTAGAAGCGCGGGGTCTCGGGTATGAACAGGCGGAAGACGAGGGCGAAGACGGCGGGTATGCCGGCGAGGCTGAGCGCGAGACGCCAGAAGATGTCGAGAACGACCTTGGTCTGGTCGAGCACGTCTTCAGCTGCGGGGTCGAGCTGGCTGCTGAGTCCTCGAAGGGTGCCGACGCCAATGCCGTATGCAAGGAGGCGGCCGACTGCCTGGGCCAGGAACACAGCTGCGAGCATGACGCCGCGCCATCTTGTCGGGGAGAATTCGGCCGCGATCAGTGCAGACATGGGGTACTGAAGGGAGCGACCGGGTTAGCGCTGCGGTGTCAAAAACAGCAGGAACGATTAGTCCCTGGGATTTGCCAGGGCCGGGTTTTCAAACGCGGAGCTCGAAACTTGCGGCAAAGTGGCAGGGACAACAAGGGAAAGCACGACAAAGCACGAACAAAGCACGAGCACGGCAGCACGCACTCACCTCTGCGCCAATGCCCAGCCCAAGAAAGGCGCGAAACACGAACAATGCTGTGTATATGTCCAAAGAACCCCTCTCGTCTGGCCTGCCCTGGTGGATGATGAAGCCTGCGCTGGAGAAGGCGGCGCCCCCGACGGCGACCAAGACGATGATGACCTCGATCCCGTACAGCTTGCTCCTGCCCAGCCGGTCGGCGAGGTGGCCGAAGACCACCATGCCCAGAATGGTGGCAGTCAGCGTGACCATGTCCAGCACGAGGCCTGCGTCTCGGTCGAACTGGCCATGGCGGTCGTAGATGAAGTACAGCGCCGGCGTGATGATGGTGACCGCGATGAGGGACCAGCTCGACGCCAGGAACCCCAGGAAGGCCACGAGATACACGCGCCAGCTGAAGCCGATGCGATCGAGGATGATGGAGATCCTGTCGTCCCGACGTTCCCGTTCCTGTTGCGCTGGTTAGAGGGGGTTAGGGTTGGTTGCGCTGCCTGCTGGGCGTGCCTGCTCACCCTGATGTGTTCGACATCCTGCGCGACCACGTGGCGCACCCAGAAGTCCCGGACTTTGTTCCAGACGCCGACCATTTATCTACCGCACAAAGAACAGCTGAGACGCGACAAGTTGACCCAAATGATCGATAGCAAACACCAACCGACCCGACCGCCAGGTTTGCATCGCAGGAGGACCTGGCGCGACAATATTTAACGAGAATGCAGTTCGCGCGCGTACCTATTTCCGGATGCAAACTGCCTTGTCGCCTCGGTTTCGTCGACCGGCGTGTGTCGTGCAGCTGGTGGTTGCCCCCGTCTGCCTCGGCGGCTGATTCCGAAGCCTATCACAACGCTTGGATCGAGCACGCGGTCGAACGCACCCGCGGATTCGCATCGCCAAATACGCCGCGGCGTCGCCCCTCTCAAGCGATGCGACGCTGCGCCCCTGGCACCGACAGCGCGCAGGCCCTCGCCCGCATTCCCAGGACCAGGGACGAAAGAGCCTCCTCTGACACGTGGGGCACGTTGCAGACGACGGCCATCACTTCTCCATTCCTCACCGATTCCTTTCTGCCATCCGAAACACGAGCCATCCTCCCGGGTACCTCACGCGACACAGCGCGGCCCGCCATGGACGCGGAAGAATCCTAAAAATCGCAAATCCCGCCGAGAAACCAAACGCATGGCGACGGGACTCGAGATCCTTGGCGGCGTTGCGGCCGCCGTGCAGCTCACGCAGCTCATGGCCGGCTTCATCAAGAACTTCGGCACCCTCCAGAACACCCCGCGCCAGGTCAAGAGACTCGAGCGCGTCCTGGACGATCTCAACGATGTGCATCTCATCAATGCGGCGTCTCCCAAGGAGCGGAAAAGGCTGTGGGACCTGGTTCTTGTTGCCGAGCAGACCCTGCAGCGCAGCATGAACGACCCCCCGAACAGGCTGCTCCAGTTTTTTTGGCCTGAAGAATCTGAGAGACGGCTCAAAGATCAGAACGATGAGATACAGAGCGAGCTTATCACCCTCGGGCTCCGCGTAGACCGCCGTCGCTGGGCAATAAGGTACCGCCATCTCCTCGCCGCCTTCTCACCGCCGGCCGCCCTCAGAGCTTGCTGACCTTTAGTCCTCGTCCCCTTCCCGGCTTCCACGGCACCCCAGTATCGCCCGGGGGGACGGTGGTGTCGCCGCCCCCGTATCCTGTTCAGGAACAGACAGACAGCCAATTCCCGAGCAGTCAACAAGGTCACAACCAGACGATACTCGACCCGAGCGCCAGTTTACCGGAGAAATACAAGTTACCAGCGATCCTGTACGTTGCCACTGAGCGGCGATGCACTCGCGTCCGGTCTAGCACTGATTGCAAGTTAGATATCTTCAAAGCAGCGCCGGCACCGTTGTTGTTGGGCCTCTGGAAGTCAAGTACCTCCGCGTCCTAGAACGGGACGAGGAGACACGGCTCATCCACTACGAGCGAAAAACCGAATGGCACAACCTCCATGTCACGCATCGAAGTAAGCACCCCGCACCCCATCGTTTTCGTCTCTCCAGCGGTCACAGAAACCCATGAGCATCCACTGACCAACCAAACCCCAGTCCCCCGCGGTTGTCTCCGCTTCGAAGACGACTCCCTCTCCGACGACGAAGTCCATTTCCTCGGCGCCCACCCCATCACCGTCGTGCGTAGCGGCACAGGCCACGAAGTCTACTTCCTCCACGCCAAGTACAAGTTCTCCTCGCTCGAGCACCGCGAGCAATTCCTCGCGCACATGCTCGAGCGCACGCTGCTAGGCCGCTTCTACGCCGAAGAAATCCGGTACAACGACCAGCTGCACGCCCAGGGCAAGGTGATCCGGCTGTGGAAAAAGAAAGAAGAGATGCGGTCCGGCGCGACAAGAGACGCGGTGAAGCTTACGTTCCTTGCGAGGGGGGAAAGGCAGTTTGAGTGGGACTTGGGAAGGCTCAGTAGGCGCGTTTTGATGGGCGAGGGCGGCTGGGTTACCCTCACAGAGTGTAATACCGATGGATTTACCAAACAAGATGCTGCGACGGTTAAGATAAAGTTTCGGCAGCCGGAATGGGAGATGGAAAGCCTGAGGAGGCAAGCGAAGAGGCGGAGGTCGTCCGTTGCCGCGGCGGAGCTGCAGCTACCCGTGGGGAGCGGTGGTGCAGATCACCCAGAGGTGAAGAAGGGAAGCAGCAGTAGTCCGTGGTCGAAATTACGCAGGCTTTCAAAGTCGGGGGCAGGGGGTGCTGCAAAGGAGAGAAACACGAGGAACTCGAACACGCCAAGCTTGGAATACTTGCCGGAGGCGTTTCCAGGGAGAAATTCAACGGGGAAGCTTGTCGAGGTTGAGGCTGTGGAGGGCGATGATGGGATATCGATTGCAACTACGGCTACTAGTGCGGGGATGGATGGTGGGAATCCGAAGTCTGATGCGGAGGTGTTCAGGGAGGTCTTTCAGCAGTTTCATCCGGAGTTGGTGAGCTCGCTGTTTACACCGCTGCCGCCGATAGCGACGGCAAAGGCGTGGGATCCGGGGGACTTTGATGGGTTGGGTGTGGGGATGGGGATGGGGATGGGGATGAGGTGATATAATGTAGTGATAGGAATAAGATGGCAGGTGTGTGCCTGGGCGTCGCCCTTTGTGCAACATTAATATGGGCGACACATCTCGGTCGTTTCCTTGCCTTGCTACTTAGAGACTCACTGATTTACCCCTGTGTGTATGACAGGAGCGTCGTTGCGACTTTCCCGACGCCTTGTCCCCAGGATCAAAACAGTACCGCATAGGTTCTTCACGGTCAAATCGAACATCCTGGTCAGAAAACATCAGGGCTCTTTGGATGCTCTACCAGGATACGGAGCAGGTACCTCAGCTGCGAAAATCACCGTGGAATGCTGTCCCCCCAATTAAACGCCAGATGCGGAGAATATTGGTTACACACCTTAATCACATCCTCGTCCTGCTCCTTGGAAAACCGCCGATTTATGCCTATGTACTCCCTATTAATGTCTTGGAAATATTTGGATTTGGTTTCGGCGTCGGCGACGGGAACGGGAACGAGTTCTTAGGAAGTCCGAGACTCCCAAGACCAATCGAGGAATACGAAGGTGATTGGAAATGCGGAGAGATATACGAACTCCCTTTTGGCCGGGATACCTACACATATAAAGCCCACGTCCTGACACCATCGGCCCTTTGAAATACAGCGCCCTAGAGCGTAACCTACCTCCAAGATGCAGTTCCCCCAGACCCTCATTGGAGCCATCACGCTCTTCACCACCGGCTCATCGGCCGCCTTCACTGCCTCATGCCATAGCTGCTCATAGGCTACAGCTGATCCCTAAGCCGTCATAGCTTACGACTGCCGCGAGGTTGACAGTTCATACAGGAGGAGTGAGGCTCCACTGGGGTGGTGTTTTGGCAACATCAATGGCAACATCCAGCCACAGTATCAGTAAAGCTTCCCTTCTACCAAACACGAACCGCTACAACTTGCTTACTTATCTACGTTGCGGTTCTCTAGAGGCTTCTTCCTCCAAAGATGCACTCGGAAGGATACTCCTCTTAGCGGAGGTGCCGGCAGGGCGGTGTGGATGCAGGTTAGATGTAGACGGAATGACGGGTCTGTCAACTCGTATGCTTATAACCTTGGTATGTGCTTGTTCACCCTTGGTGTTGTGGGCTTGCAGTTGGACATACTGACCTGGGTGATGACAGCGTCCACCGAGACTGTTTATAATGACAATGGACAGCTTAAGTGCTTTGGGGTTGGGGGCTGAGAGGGTAGGTGTGATGACTGGGCGATTTCAAAACCAATGTATCCACGAATTTCAAGATTCCATCCTCAGTCCAAGACTCATTTTGTCCACTGTGTTGCCATTGCCTACCCAATCCGTCCAGCCGGTTCACCGTGTCCATCCGTCCATCTGGCTGCTTCTCAACCTATCCACCCATTCATCCCGCCCAACAGACCCCCTCACAGCGTCCTCACAATATCAACCGTCACCCCCATCGCCCTCGCCTCAGCCTCTTTCCTCACCTCCCTCTCATAATAGTCGCGGAACTCACGCCTACAATGCCTCCCGTCAGCCCCACCCTCTCCAACATCCAACAAAACAACACAGAAAGGTAACTCACCCCTCATCCCAGCACCACCCCCCCCTAACCTCCCTTTTCGTGCCATACTCCATCCACTCCGTCCTCTCACACCTATTAACCACCCCCTCGCTCGGCTCCCCGCACAACCCATGGCCATACACCAACCGATGCGAATCCTCCCTTAAACTCCCGGGACACACCCACTTGTGATCCTCGCTCACCCTGCGCTTGACGAGCTGCGTGCCCTCGACGGAGGTCCAGGTCTCGGTGCCGAGGCCGGAGTCGGAGAGGCGCTTGTACGAGGAGGTGTGGCTGATGCAGCGGTGGTAGAGGGCATGGGAGAGCCAGAGGGTGAGGAGGGGGGTTTGGAAGTAAAGGGATTCGGGGAGGAGGGCGGTGTAGAGGAGGAGGTCGTGGCCGGTGTTGGAGGGGGGGTTTGAGTTTGGGTTTGGGTTTGGGTCTTTGCTGG
>Ga0247760_1002188_pt1 | contig 15537 bp, 20 predicted proteins | sample UWRJL171409R4_FD_179936 | JGI IMG/M metagenome (GOLD analysis project Ga0247760, IMG submission 179936) | Plant litter microbial communities from Arlington Agricultural Research Station in Wisconsin, United States - UWRJ-L171-409R-4 | ecosystem: Environmental > Terrestrial > Plant litter >... | reverse complement strand
TTTCTGTCTCTGTTTCTGGCCTTTTTATGTTATCTCTCGCGATTCAGATGGATCTGGAGGGTTTGATCTCGGGGGGCTGGGTACTCGAGACTGGAGAGCAAATGCTGGTATGGAACTGAGGGCACTGACTGACTGATATTAGGCACCGGCGCTTCCGGCCCCGGACCCACGACAGGATCGGGAGCGAATTCCCCCGGAGGCACGGCCGCACCTTCGGGGACAGCTAGTGGTCCGGTTACGGCGAATGCGGGATGTCGGGTGGCACCGTTTCAATTTTGGTGATGCTTTTGAGGAATCAACTTGGCGGAAAGCAGTGGGACAGAAAGGTGATAGCTGGGTACGTAATTTGTGAACCAGGGAGGGTGGTAGGATTATGATGGCTGGGTAGGTAGCCTGGGGCTGTGTCAAGGAAGGCGTCACGGGTTGGAGTGAGGAATCAAATTTGGGAGTGATGAGAGGTGTATTCTATGAGTAACGTAGTGGCTACAGGATCCTAATGTTGAAACCGGGGGAGTATTTCAGGTTGCTGTATCTGTGTGTTAAGCTCTGCTGTATCTTTGTGCTCAGTGTCTCGAGGCAGATATTCAATCCCGGGAAAAGGAGGAAAGAAAAAGGAAAAAAAAAAGAGCGCCAAGATTGAGACACAGAATGATAGCGAGAAAAATGCAGGAGATGATTCAGAAGCAAAGTAATCATGTTATTAACCCCCCAGTCTACCTTGAATCGAAACACCGCAAAGTACGAGTGACCATAGTAACCTCTACCCCATGCCGCAAACAGCAAAATGCCAAAGCTACCTTTTCTAAGGCACCAAACGCAATACTCGACCACCAAAAAACCTCAACTTAAGAGCTCGCCAGCCCGCCAACATAAGTTTTTCAACCCTCCAACCCTCCAACCTTTCAACCTTTCAACCTTTCAACCCTTTCAACCTTTCAAGTCTCTTCACTCACTTAGACTTCTTCTCCTCATCTTGACCCTGATGGCCCTTATCCTTTCCTTTTCCTTCTCGGTCTCGTTCTGGCTCTTGTTTTCAGTTGAGGATCTCAATGTCCTCAACGTTACTAGCCTCGTCGCCAGCTTCGTCTTCGTTACCGGCCTCATTGGCAGTCTCGTTCACGGTGCTGGACTCGTTCTCGGTGCTGGTCTCGTCGGTGTTGGCCTCGTTGATAATCTCGTCGCTGCTGGCCTCGTCGCTTGCACTGGCACCGGGTGCGCCGTGGATGGCAGAGCAGGAACAGCCTGAACAGGCTGAAGTGGAGCGTTCGACTTCTCCTGAGGTAGAGGTAGACTCAGAAGTAGCACTAGACTCGACGGGGCTCTTTGTAGAGGTAGACTCGGAGGGCACGTCAGAGGGAGACGGCTTGGGAGGGGTGAGTTCTAGCCACGACGACGACATCTTGTGGAAAAAGGTCTGGCTGGAAAAGCTTTCAAAGTTGTTGGTTGTTTTTACTGTGTTGTTCGTGCAGTGTGTGTAAGTGTGTAAGTGAGGTTGTGATGTGATGTGGAAAGCAACAACTGAGAACGGGGGCAGACAAGTGGTTTTTATACACACAAGTCGTAAACAGAGAACTGGGATACGAAGACCAGACTTACACGTAGAATCGGGTTCGGCTTCCGATCCATCTGTCACGATCCAAACGACCTGCTACGTATGCGTGTGCGTGCGTATGTGAATGAAAAGAGTCTGATATCAACTCTAGTCTGACCAGAGAGATTGATCAGCAGACCTTGGACTCACGCCCCCAGAGATGGGCCGCACAGCTGTGTAACAGATGGTAGTTGTGTCACCAGATCTCGACATTGCAACTCAAACAGCTCGATCTGACAAAACCATGACATTTAAAACTGCATCATACTCGAACATGAGATATCCCATATATATACATCTGATAAATCTATTCACAAGAGCTCGTTCACAATCCCACCAGGACACCCACCTCAGTGTTGCTCAAAAGTGTCGCTCACTGGCAAGTTAAGCCGCAAACACCTTAAACCCCAACGACCGCCTCCTCATCCGATACGCAATCGCCCGCTTCCTCGCCGCCGCGCTCTGCGTAAACGCCGCACTCCCTCCAAACGGACCCGCCGCCGCCCCGTTACGCACCCGCACAATACAAACATTATTCACCCCCGCTACTGTGCCCTCGCACGTCATGCCCGCGGGCATCTGTACTGTCAGCGGGAAATCCCGATTCGTCGCCAGACTGATCCCTTGGACACCCAGACCGGGAACATCCTGCGTGACTTCGGCGGTCTGGAATGCTGCCGGGTCAGTGCCGCCCGAGGTTGGGTCGATGGCTGCGTCAAGAGGGCCAGCGCCGTCTTGGTTGATCTGGAATTTGTTAGCTTCCCTGTATATTTGAGTGGTGAGATTGGGCCGTTAGGTACATCGATACATACCTGATGAAACACCATCTCAATGGAACCGTCATCGCCACAGGTTGGCAACCCCGACGATGCACCCACACCAGCTGTCGACGCAACATTGCTCTCCGTGGCCTCTGTACTGGCGGTTCCACCACTACCAAACAGCCCCTTGAGGAACTGCCGTGCAAAGTTCAACGGGGTTCGACGGACTCGATTCCGGTTCCGCCCTCCTCCACGTCCCGAAACGGCACCGTCGATATTGTCCTCGACGCCAACCGATGAGTTGGCGCCGTTGTTGGTTGGGGCAGGAGCACCGCCCATGAAGTTGGTAATCATGGTGGCGGCGTCGATGGGGCCGTTACCCTGGGTGCGGCCGAGAGGACCGGTCTCACCGCTGCGGATCTCGCGATCTCGGATGATGGCCGTGTCGGCTTGAGAGCCACACCGGTTGGAGGAGCAGTCGCGGGGGGTGCCGTCGGCCACTGAATTTGTTAGAACAGACCCTACTAGAAGAGACCAGAAGAGAAAATACCTGATAGACCCGGCATATCCACGCCATTGGCGCCCTTGATCATGGTGACCACGCCATGACCCGATGTCTGAAGGACAAAAAGTGAAAGCACAAGAGACTGAGTTGTATGCATGATGACAGAAAATTGCAACGCCAGCGGTATAGAACGAAACAAAACCAGCCTCCTGGGCTGAAGTAAAAAAGACAAACTGATGAGGGATGGCTGGAGACGAGACTGAATGTCCACGAGTGATGACAGCTACCAAACTCTCGTTCCAAACCTACGATTATATACGTAAATTCACCATCCAAAAACCATCTCCAATCCCAAACCCGTTCTCGCAAGGACCGCCAAAAAAAGTCAACTCCTCCGCCAAACAATCCGATCTTCTGAAGCAAAAAGCCCGTATCGCCAGACACTAGCCGACGCCATACACTTTGAACCCGAACTCATGAAACCGACGCACCAGCACCAGCACATTTTCACATTCCAGCCCCCGCCAATGCGAAATCCGAGCGATAACCCCCAAAAAGACCAATCGCATCCCGGCGTCACATCGCGGAAGATTTTCCAGACCTGCACTGCACGGGTGATCGATGAAACCATCCCCCAGTCTTGGCGTGCCCAGGATCGAGGCTGTGCATGTTTCCGGTTTGGGTTTTGGAAGCCAAGTCGCGATAGGCCTCGAATCGCATCTGAGAACAAGACGCTAGTGTCGGATCTGTGATGCGGTCGGTGGTTTCGTTTTGTGTGAATCCGGGTTGGGTGGTGGAGTGGTGGTTTCCAGGTCGATGCAGGGGAGGAAGGGGAGCACCGCACTCAGTCGAGGAAGATGGAGGGCGATTGGGTTCATGGGAAAAAGACACTTGGAGGATTACTTTGGGATACCTTAATGTTGCTAGGAAGTTGGTGAGAATGTGCAAAATAATTACGTGTGGTTTCCTGACTTAGAGGCGTCGTGTCGTGTCAAGCATGTCAAGGTGACATGCTGGTGCCAAGTGAAGCTTCGGCATAAAGGTTAACATGGTTCATGAACACCTCCGGAGGATTGGACCCATATCCAAGGTTACTCTTTCTTGGTAGTCGATTCTGCCAAGTATCTCCGGAGCTTCTAGTGGATTTGTAGCTATTTACAGACCTCGGTGGATGCTGTCTTCGGCCTCGTGCGGTTAATTGCGGTCCGGCTATGGTCCAATGCACAACGATGGGCTACTGCACACCGATCCGTTGATGCAGCCGAGTCGGCGTGACTGCAGCTCCCAGTACATATGCGGGGAACGGTGTTGTGGTGGCGAGTCTAGAATGGCGGGTCAGGCGGAGTCCAAGATAAGAAACGAGTTTTCCTTGTTGGAGAACTGCTCCGTTCATGCAAGTCCATCGTGAGCCGAAACATCTTGGTAACAAGGGAGGTGAAAGATCTGATACAAAATGCCAACAATTGTTGTTGTCGGGTAAGTCCTGCTTGATTTCGGCCGGAGATCGGAGGCTGACAGGTGATACAGCGCCGGCGTGACCGGACTAACCTGCGCATTGCTGCTGGCGAAGCGTAAAGATGCTGCCGTGACAATTGTTGCTAAACATATGCCAGGTGACTACGATATCGAGTACACATCGCCATGGGCCGGTGCAAACGTGTTGCCGTAGGTTTCTTAGCGACAGACATAGTCAGACCCCTGCTGAAGATATCTAGGATGGCAGTCGAAGAGAGCAACCGGTGGGAACGGCGGACTTGGCCTGAACTTCAAAGACTCGCAGCTGAGGTGCCCGAGGCTGGCATCCATTTCCAGAGTAAGGAATCCAGCTCTGCTCACACAGCCGCTCTAACCCATACGTACAGGGGCGCGCGTGTTCCGGCTGGCCAAAGACGAGGTGAACGAGTTCAAGGGGCCGTTTTCTGATGGCCTCTTCATTCGGAACCCCTGGTACAAGACCCTTATGCCGGATTTTCGTGAGCTCTCTTCAGATGAACTGCCCAAGAATCCTGCCGTGCCTAAAATCGCCTCGGGCTGTGAGTTCACGTCTGTGTGTATCAACACAGCGGTATACTTGATGTGGCTCCTCGGACAGTGTGCTGCCAATGGCGTTGTTATCAAGCGGGCAGTGTTGAAGCACATCTCAGAGGCAGCTGGCATGAGCCACACAGGGAAAAAGGCCGATATCGTCATAAATGCTTCGGGACTTCTTGCCTGTCGGCTTGGGGGAGTTATGGACACGACAGTGCAGCCAGCACGGGGTCAGACAGTGCTAGTCCGCAACGAGGGCACACAGGGCATGATGGTGACAAGCGGCTGTGATGAGGCCGATGATGAAATGTGTTACACCATGACGAGAGCAATTGGCGGAGGGACAGTTCTGGGTGGAACGTATCAGCTCGGCAATTGGGAATCCAATCCCGACCCGAATGTTGCAGTGCGTATCATGAAGCGGGCGGTTGAACTCCACCCAGACTTGACGGGTGGGAACGGTATCGAAGCGCTGGACATTGTGCGACACGGAGTCGGACTGCGACCGTCAAGAAAAGGCGGGGTCCGAGTTGAGAAGGAGCGCATCGACGGAAACTGGGTCGTGCACAATTACGGCCACGCAGGATGGGGGTACCAGGGTAGCTACGGTTGTGCTGAGCGTGTGGTTGAGCTGGTTGATGAGATATTGGCCCAGACACCCAGGTCGAAGTTGTAGCGACCGAGCCGAGTTGTTGTGGTCACACTGGAGCGCTGGCGGGGCTTTGCGTTGCGGGATGGAGGGGCAAAGGGCTTTGAGACGACCGTGGCGTCCTGCCACCTGGCGTCACCTGTCTGTAATCAGTGGGTAGCTCAATCTCCAACTGTGCACGCATCTCGTGGTCTGATCCCAGCAACACCACCATGGCCGACAGAGCACAGCCAATCCACCAGCAAGCCATTGGGCTTGCATTGGATATTGCCAATGGACGTCATTTTATTTCTAAGCTCGTGCCTCCGGCGCTCCTGCTGGCGGATGCGCTGCTTTGCGGCCTGGTGATCTGGAAAGTGCCATGTGAGCTAGCTGTTTCCCTCCATGCTGAACCTCCCGCTGAACAAAACCGACGGCAGATACCGAGATCGACTGGGTTGCTTACATGCAGCAAGTTGCCCAATTCCTCTCCGGCGAACGTGATTACACGAAGCTTAGCGGCGATACTGGGCCCCTCGTCTACCCCGCGGCGCATGTCTACATTTACACTGGGCTGTATCATTTGACGGACGAGGGCAAGGATATCTTCCTCGCACAGAAGCTCTTTGCCGCGCTCTATCTGGTCGCCTTGTCCGTGGTCATGGCTTGCTACTGGCAGGCAAAGGTAATATGTCCGCTGTAGTTATCTGAGCCAAGCTGACAGTGTAGGCACCTCCCTACATCTTCCCGCTGCTCATCCTTTCGAAACGCTTGCACAGCATATTTGTCCTCCGCTGCTTTAACGATTGTTTCGCCGTGCTATTCCTATGGCTTGCGATATTCTTTTTCCAACGGCGGTCCTGGCAGCTGGGTGCGCTGTTCTACACATGGGGGCTGGGAGTCAAGATGACACTGCTGCTGGCCCTTCCGGCCGTAGCAATCGTCCTTTTCCTCGGGAGCGGCTTTGCCTCGAGCATTCAGCTTGCAGTTATGATGGCCTTAGTGCAGGTCCTCATCGGCGTGCCGTTTCTCGCCGCAAACCCGGGCGGATATCTGGGAAGGGCCTTCGAGTTCTCACGTCAGTTTTTTTTCAAGTGGACGGTCAACTGGAGATTCGTTGGCGAGGAAGTGTTCCTCAGCAAGGGATTCTCTTTTCTGCTTCTCGGCCTACATGTAGCCGTCCTCGTTGGCTTCATAACCACGCGATGGCTAAAACCTGCTCGGAAATCGTTGGCGGGCTTGGCCTTGCCAGTCTTGAGCGGGAAATCGCCCTTCACTGTTTCGGAGCAGCAAGCGGTGGCCCGAGATATCACGCCCCAGTATATTCTGACTACCATACTATCGGCAAACACCATCGGCCTCCTCTTCGCCCGCTCTCTTCACTATCAGTTCTACTCGTATCTCGCCTGGTCCACCCCGTTTCTCCTTTGGCGCAGCAGGATTCACCCATCGCTCCAGTTTGCGCTTTGGGCGGCACAAGAATGGGCATGGAACGTGTTCCCCAGTACCCCGGCAAGTTCGGGTATCGTGGTCTGTATTCTCGCCACCTCGGTGGCTCTTGTATGGTGGGGGGCCCGTGAGACCTGGGAGCCACGAACAACAAGCAAGGACGAAGCGTCAAAACAGTAACGCTGTACTGACGCTCATGAACCTTCATCTTCGGAGTCGCTCGGAGGCATCTTTCCTACGTTCGATTCTTCGTCGTCGGAGTCACCTTGCGCTGTTCTAGAAAACTGTTTAGGCCTGACAAGGTCAGCGTCGAGTGATTCGAAAAGCGCCGGATTCACGAACCAGTATGGCTGCTTGCGCCACAACTTTTCATCGCCCACCACATTGACGATTTCGCCTACCACACGGCTACTCGGGGGTCTCTCGTCCATCGAGGCCAGGTCGATGAGCACGTAACCGCCACGCCTGATCCATACCGTGTCACGGAATTGTGGCTCGAGTTCAACGAGGATGGTTTTCGTGTTGGGTAGTGTGCAGGTGTAGATATGGTTGCCTTCAGCCTTGACGACACGAGCGATGGATTGCGAGTCTGTCAATTCATCGGGTGGCGTTACGGATTGCTCCACTGCCGCTGCAAGGGCATTGCGCTTAGGTTTGCCCATGGCGTGAGTTATTGGTGTTTGGCCTGTCTGGAGCCGCTCTAGCTCGGGAAAGTGGAAGAAATGGGGTGACACGGCTCAGCTCTTGGAAGACCTGGGTTTCTGGAGTCTAATTAGTAGGCCGGAGGACGAATTTTCTTCCCTACTCAGGTTTGCGTCCCTTGTTGAGGCTTGAAGAAGCGTTGCGCCTTGAAGCTTCTTCGAGATCTCGACTTTCATTAGTGGGGAACCCCGCCATCAACTCAGACTTTTGATGTGGTGGGGCAAACTCTGCTTGATGCATAACCTCAGAATCTGCATTTTCCTGTTCTCCTTGAACATCTGATGTGCAGCGGTGCTTTGGGCAGACTCGAAGTGCCGCGTCTCAATATCATGACTTTCTCAATAACAAGACTATTCACGATGACAGCGTCAGTTGGGCGGCCGGGTTCGGAGGGATGGCCCGCTTATGCGACGGGCGAAGTCTGCCGAAATCTACCCCGGATTGCGGAATCGCCTTCAACGTCTTGGCCACTTTCAACCTGCAACTATTTCACCCAATTTCGATTCGCGAGCTGAATGCTTCTCCGCCAACTTTGCGCAAACTAAAGTCTAGAATAGACGCGCCTGGAACCGATTTGGGAGCTCTTCACTTGTCCAACTCTTCACCAAAATGGGCTCAACACTCCCCGCGCTCCAGACCAACCCCAAGTTCATCTTCTTCACAGACTTTGATGGGACCATAACGCAGCAGGATAGCAATGACTTCCTCACAGACAACCTCGGCTTCGGGGCGGAGCTGCGAAAAAAGGGCAATGCTGATACTCTCTTCGGACGACGCCACTTCCGGGACACATTCGAGGAGATGATGGACAGCATCAGCACCCCTTTCGACAAGTGCATAGAGACTTTGCTCCAAAACATCACGATTGACCAAGGTTTCAAGGAATTTTTTGTGTGGGCTCGCGAAAACAATGTCCCCATTGTGGTGCTGAGTGGTGGCATGGAGCCAATCATCCGGGCGCTGTTGGCCCACTTCCTAGGCAAGGAAGAAGCCGAGACCCTCCAGATCGTGAGCAACAACGCTGTGCCACGTCCGGGGAAGAGTATCAACGATGAGGGGGGTTGGAAGATTGTGTTTCATGATGACAGCGGTTTCGGACACGACAAGTCGATCGAGATCAGACCGTATGCCGCTCTGCCGGAAGGAGAAAGGCCAGTGCTCTTTTACGCCGGCGATGGTGTCTCTGATCTCTCGGCCGCCAAGGAGACAGATCTGCTCTTTGCCAAAGCAGGACGCGGTACGTCTGAGACCCCCCCCTCCCCCTCTGTCAAAACATGACTGACAATTTGCAGATCTTGTCACCTACTGTGAAAATGAGAAGGTTCCCTTTACCACGTTTGACAACTTCTCGGACATTCTCTCCACCGTCAAGGCCATCGTGTCCGGTGAGCTGAGTGTCAAGGCAGCGGCGACAGGGAGGAAGTGAGCGGCCCGAACGCGCGGCTTTGTGGTATCGTTTAGAATAGAGCGGTAGAGGGAATCCTTACGAACTTGAAGCAAAAGTCGCATTACTCGGCTCTCTTTGGTCTCTTTGGCAAGCCGTACCAACAACTCATCATGACACCACATAGGGCGATGGTAATGGGATGCAACACAGCAGGGCCGACGAGCTCCGCTAATACCCCAACAGTAAAGGGGGCAGCCGCACCACCTGAACTACCGAAGGCGGATATGACACTGATGCCGCCTACGCGCTCATGGATTCCCATGCTGCGCATAAACACAGCCGTAGCACAAGGGTAGGCTGGGCCGAGCAGAAGACCTACGACGGCCAGCGCCGCGGTATCACTTATCTTGGAGGGTACCATGAAGATCAACCCTTCAAAGACAGCGGCTCCCACGACCGCCACATAGACAACCTGCCTGTCATCGAGTTTCCAGGCCGGCGCCCAGAGCAACAGCCTGCCAACAGTTATTCCGACCCAAAACACCAGCCCTGAACCCCCGCTCCTCGCCGATGTCGATGTGCTCACCTCAACACCCCGATATGCACACATGAACAGCGCGCCCATGAGAACCACCCCGGTAGACACGGCCGTGAACATGCCCTGTAGATCGTGCTTGCTCTCGACCCCGTCCCCACCGGCTACAACCTCTTCCTCTGACTCTCTAAATGCCAAGGCGGCAATCACCGCAGAAGATAGCGTCAAACCCAACAGGCCGAGATAATAACCTGGCCATCCCCACTCTGACCTCACAATGACGCCCGCCAGCAATGGCCCCAAGCTTGCCCCGGCCCCGTAGGCTGCATGCATGACGCCCAGCATTGAGGTTCCCTGACGAAGAGACCCGCAAAATACATTGCCTAATGCGAGGTTGAAGGAGGCGCCGAAACCGACGAGGAAGAAGGATAGGACGAAGACGGGGAATGGTGCCGTCGTCGCCATGGGCATGTATCCCGCTGCCATAATCAGCTGGCAGAGGGCATAAGTGCGAGCGCGGCCGAGACGGTCGGTAACCCCTTGGACGAAGAGGGCGGCGATGATGAAGCCGAGGGCGTTGGCGACAAAGGTGAGAGAGAGAAGAGCACGGGTGGTATGGTAGTGTCTGTTGAGCTGTGTAAGTGTTTGGGCTAGACATACGTTGGCTAGGTTTTGGGTACCTTACCTTGCCATGGCGGGAATGAGAGCAGTAGGCGCGACATCGCTGAGGGCATTGATGAAGCTCATGAGACAGACGGCGAAGAAGCGGGTCCCAGACCGGGATGATGATGGGGGGTATTTTGACATGGGGGATTTTTCCGGGACAGCAGCAGCAGCCAGAGGCCGGCCGGAATCGTCGGCTGTGCCCATTTTTTGCTTAGGTCTGCGACATCAAGACGTTTTCTTGTCGATGTCAACGATTTGACCAGCAAAAAGTCGGGACCAAGTTGGGGTTTTGTGTGTAGGTTAAGAAACACACGTTTTTTGAAGAGACGGAGAAATCGGGATTGGGTACTGGGACTTGGTGGAGTTTAAGCAATTCTCCGGGAAGGGGGGGGGAGGGGGGTACAAAATACAAAGCACGAGAAATAGGGGGCGCAAACCGCCGTGTTGACAAAAAACTGGCCGGAGAGACACCGAGCCTGCCTGTCTGTTGTCCAGTCCAGTGCAGTCCAGTCCCACCAGACCAGACCAAACCAGACCGGACCGCGCGCTGATAACATGCAAACACACAAGCAGTATTTATGTACAAGACAAGGTTTAGTTTTGTTTGGGTAAGTAACTACTTGCTAGTGCAGCACAGTGCAAAGACTCTGATCATCAAGCGCCCACGGCGTCGCAAGTTGCAACCGACCAGAGACCAGACCCGAGCGGGTGGCCCCGCCGTGATGATATCTTCAACAGATCGAGATAGGAAGCTCCGCTATCCATTTGATACTCCGCTATGAACCCCACCACATGCGCCGTCCAAAGCGTGAGCTCAATGATGCAATGAAGGTGATGCAACGCCATGATTATGAATGATATCTCTCTGGGGAATGACCCCCGCGGAGGGAATGACCCCCACGAAAAAACTAACTGGCGGCTCTGCATGTAGAGGATTGGAGGAGGAACCAAAAAAGATCCGAAGAGATTCGAGGGCAGAAACGGATGGGATACACGGGAGAAAAAAAGGTTTGCTTGGGGGGGCATTTACTGGGTTACATTCTACATTTTGCATTCTGCATTCTGCGTGCATTCAGGATCTCTCTGTTCTGCTCTGCTCTGTGGAACCCCCCCCAAAAAAACTAAGCTCTTTGGTTCTGTGTTTAGATAGGTTTGGGATTGGCTTTAGGACTATTCTAGATTGGCTCAGTCTGGGTTGGCTTTGGGTTTAGGACAGGATTGAGATTGGGACCCGGTCGGCCGTATCCCCCCGTCTCCTCCTCCGAACCGGGCCGATTGCACATGTTCATCATCAATCAGCACTGCGCTGCACTGCACTGCACTGCTATGCACAGCGCTGCAGGTTTGCGCGTTTGTGAGTTGGCGTTGGCGTTTGCGTGCGGCGGGTTTAGCGGTCAGGTCAATCCGGCCAAAGCCCAGAAAGTGAGACTGTATGAACTGTACGAATGGCGTGGTGTGGTTGGTTTGCAGTTACAGTTGCAGTTGGCAGGTGAGCGGGTTGATGGGTGGGTGGGTGACACACAGTTATGGTTTAGGAAGTTCCGCTATTCGTCACGGAGATCTTTTTTTCTTTTTAGATCTTTGGTTCGGCGGTTTTTTACAGAAACAGACTCGGATCTTCCCCCCGCTGTCATGATGATTTCGGAGATCGGCCGAGATGGAGGGGTGGAGGGGTGTGTTTTTGACAGGGATTAAAGTTTACGATTCATTATGACCTGGATGGCGGCAATTGGTTGGTTGGTTGGTTGACCATGTTTAAATGTCAAAGGCATGTCAAAAACATGTGCATATGGGTTTGTCAAAAGGGGCATTCAGCTCGTTGACGATCACTGCAAGAAAGAAGACAGTTTGGCGGTCACTTATACTTTATGTACGCTGAAGTGCAGCGCAGTGTTTTTATTAGCGGCTGGCATTCACGGCAGTCATGGCCGGCTCAGGGCAAAAAAGAATTCGCCCGTCACTGCAAATTTGACCCTGCTGGAGGGGATAAATGAACCAGAGGAGTTCGTCAGCCGCACTTTAGCAAAATCACTGCAATTTTGACCCTGCCGGAGGGGATTTTCCACGCAGAAGCGCAAACCGAACAGTCACTGCAATTTTGGGGGGATGCCTCTTCAGCGCTTCTTACTTCTTCTCACTTCTCACATGCAGCATCCACACACAATGCCCTGATCAATCACATGCCACCTACGCTTGAGCTCTCTAGTCAGCCATGAGAAACTTCTGGGTTACCATCAACGCAATGTAAATATTGGAACTTTCACATTCTTCACCGCAACGCTCAACTTTAACGTTACCTGTTGTTTTTCTTGGGTCTCAACGGCAAGGAATGGCACCATACCGTACTTCCACACCGGTTGAGCGGCCGTTGGTTGTAACCAGACCAAGCAGACCGTTGCGCGTGCAACCCTTTGTCAGAGGCGGTTGCGTTCGAGCTCAAGGGTAGGTAGGTAGGTATAATATGGGATGTTATAGTTGGGATGTGGTTGAGACGTGGGACTTTTGCCATCCAGGATCGGGGGCACGTACCCGAGTGAGTATCTTCCTTTTATTTTCCTTTTCTTCCAGTGCAAAGAACCGCTTTCCTCTCCCACGAGGATGTGGGCCATAAGCCACCGTACTGTAGACAGCATTAAGTCATCTCCGAATGGACCTCACAGCTTCGAATCCGTCCAAACCGGCTTCCTCTTCTCGACAAAACTCCTCACCCCCTCGCGCATATTCTCTCCCCCATCCATCTTCTTAAACAGCCCCTGCAACAACACTTCCGTTGCCTTTTCCATACCTAGCCCATCCTCTCCGAGTCTGACCCCTTCTCTCGAAACTATCACCGCATCTGGAGAATTCCCCGCAATCTCTTGCGCGACTTTGACGGCTTCCTTCACTACGTCCTTCCCATCCCCATCATCAACTAAAAAATTGACCACCCCCCACCTATACATTTCTTCTGCACCATAAATCCTTCCTAGCAACGCCATCTCTCCCGCTCTCTGTCTTCCCACCGCGCCAACTAACCGCGGCAGAGCCCCCGCCAGCGCCACAACTCCGCGCGTAACTTCTGGTAATCCAAACCGTGCAGAACGCGTAGAGAGGACGACATCGCAGTTGATAAGCATTTCCATTCCGCCGCCGAGACAGAGTCCGTTTACCGCTGCGAGGATAGGCTTTTTCCCCCGTCGCCGGTTCGATAAGCCCCCAAAACCGGCGGGGGTAATCGTCACTCTCTTTTCTCTTTCTTCTCTTTCTTCTTTTTCTTCTTCGTCTCCTTTTCCTTTTTCTTCTCTTTCTTTGGGTTCTTCCTCCCCATGGTGGGGTTGGGAAGAAGAACCCGAGTTCAGCTCATCCCATTCCCTCAGGTCAGCTCCCGCGCAAAAGGCCCGGCCCGTCCCGGTCAGAATCGCACACCGGAGGTGGGGCTCGCCATCATACCAATCCCAAAGCGCGGCGAGCGGCGCATGTTGGGACGACGGAATGGCGTTGAGTTGGGCCGGACGGTTGAGCGTGACGAGGAGGACATGTGGCGCGGGAAAGGTGATGAGGACGTTGGGAACCGAGGGAGTTGGGCATCTGAGGACGGATGGAATGGTCATTTTTTCTCCAGCATCACATTGAAGAAAAATAAAATAAAAAGGAAAACCGCAGTACTCAGCCCCTCTGAGGGTACGGTATCCCCTAATAAAGTAGGAACGTGAGCTGCTTGGAACCACTCATCAGACCGTGGCTGAGATTCCGTGAGGTTGGGGTCGGTGCGGGGAACACCACCCCTGTTTCCACCCCGGATGTCCATCTCCGAGCAGCTACAAAATATTGCTAAAAGATGAACCTGTTGACAATGCTGCACCATACTTGTACACAAACGACCAACACCACACGTAGTCCAAGTGACATTCCCTGTTGCTTGCGAGACCATCTATGAATGACAAGACAGATCTACCCTGCAGCCTACGCCGGTAGACCACGCTTCTCGCATTCTGTAAAAAAGATCACCATCCGCCAGAGTTTCTTCACCAAATCCTCCGCATCCTCGTCGAGCGCCTCACCTAGCGTCTCTACAAGTTCTGCTGGCTTCTGATGCTTGCGTAGATGCTCCTCCACCACATCGACCAAAAATTCCTCTTGCACGCCAAGATACTCAACAACCTTCTTCTCAACAAATGGCCGCAGTTTCTCGCGGAGAATCGAGTCTTCCAGGTAATCCCATTTGACATCCCATGCCCAGAGACCCCCCTTGTCGCTCGGAATTTCGTGAGCCAATGCCCGAATCGCCTTCTGGAGATCTTCCTCCGACATTGCCTTGGTATCAGTAATGGGCTCGAACTTGATGGGTACCAATTGACGCTTAGTTGTCTGCTCCTGCTCCTCGTCATCAAGCAGACCCTCAACCTCGGCAACCGTGCGCCTCGACTGGGCCGAGCGCTGAGCTACCTTTTGGGCTGCTGCACCAAACGAAATCGTGACACGTTGAGGTGCCGCCGGCGTCGGTGCAGCCGGTCTCCTCTCCATCTCCTCGGCTTGTCGCTCCAGGAATGAGTCGGCCATGCCCCGAGCATGCTCCATGTCGGCCTCGGCCTTGCGCCGCTCGTCTTCTTCGGCGCGTCGGTCCGCCTCATCTCGCTGTGCTTCGTCGATCCTGTCTTGGGTCCGCTTCTTGATCCACGTAGCATGGTCTCGGTAGTACAAGTGATTTCGGCGTGATGACTCCCGTTCGTCGTCCCAGTTCTTTTCCCGCTCCAATTGTTCATCTCTCCTCCGGGAAAAGCTCTCTGTTTCGGCCCGTTCCCGTTCGCGTTCTCGATCGATGGCTGCTGCCCTCTGGCGCTCTCGGTTGACCCATTTGCGTTCCGCTTCAAGGTACAGCTTGTCGTCCTCTGCCCTTTGCTTGGCGAGTTCCCTCCCATGCAGTTCTTCGTCACTAGCATCTGTGTCGTCGTCTTCCCGATGGAATGAGTTTCCGTTAGATATACCACCATTGACGAAATCCATTCCCCTCTCTCGACCCCTGGGTCCGGATGGCGCATTGGGCACACCGCGGGGGCCCACGGGGACATTACCCGTCGGGGGTGGCGAGTCCATCCGCGAGTCCATCCGCGAGGCACGTGGTGCCCCGTTCCGCAGCCGCTCCTGTTCTTCAAACTCTTCCTCCTTGCGTAGGCGTTCAAGATCTCTCTGGTTGCTGCGATCCCGAAACGCTGCAATTTCCGCAGCGACCGTCTCGCGCATCTCGGCGGGAATGTCTGCCAATTCGTCTTCCTGAGCCAAGGGAATATTAATCACCTCGACGGCGT
>Ga0247760_1002187_pt1 | contig 15541 bp, 12 predicted proteins | sample UWRJL171409R4_FD_179936 | JGI IMG/M metagenome (GOLD analysis project Ga0247760, IMG submission 179936) | Plant litter microbial communities from Arlington Agricultural Research Station in Wisconsin, United States - UWRJ-L171-409R-4 | ecosystem: Environmental > Terrestrial > Plant litter >... | reverse complement strand
CTTAGCAGGTAACCATCAGAGCTAACCCTCCCCCCCCCTCCAAGGGCGGGTTCATCCGCAACGGGCTCTCTCAAAACGAAGTCGAAGGCGAAGCCACCCTACAGATCTTCGCTGGGTCTGAGACCACCGCCGTCGCCCTCTCCGCTACTATCATGCACCTCGCTGCAAGCCCCCGCGCATACATGCGTCTGAAGCAAGAAATTTCCCATGCTATCTCCAGCGGCCTCGTGTCCCGGGAATCACCCATATCTTTCGAGCAAGCACAAAAGCTGCCATACTTGCAGGCCGTCATCTGGGAGGGTTTTCGTGTAGGCTGTCCCGTCCACATTGGGCACTACAAGGTGGTGCCACCCGGCGGCGATACCGTGGCGGGGGTTTTCCTTCCGGGCGGCATCGCAGTTGGGCATAACTCGTTGGCACTAACCAAAAATACGGCCGTGTTTGGAGACAGCGTCCATGTTTTCCGACCGGAGCGGTTTCTGGAATGTGATGACGATACCCGCGTGAGCAGGCTCCGAGCGTTGGATATTGTGTTTGGAGGTGGGAGGTGGATGTGCTCGGGGAAGACTGTGGCGCTATTTGAGCTAAATAAGGTTACGTTTGAGGTGAGTCTGCTTTTTGTCTATCGAATTTACGCTAACTCATTAACCTCCAGCTTATGCGGGCGTTTGACTTCCAAGTGGTAAATCCGATGAAAGCTTGGGAAGAGAAAAACTACCTTATGCCGGTTCCGAGTAAGATGATGGTGCAGATCACACAGGCCAGTCAGGCTTGACAAGCTCAACCATGTTTCCTCGCAAACAAAAGAAGTGCAGTTCAATTCTCTTATTTCAAGCACGGATATGAAACAGCACCCTTAGGGCTTACCAGCTATACGGAGATTAATTATTAGGTCTTACTAGTGCTTATCGTACATAAGTCGGCGATACAGCCAGCTACTGAAGGACCAGCTGTTTGCTCTTAAGTCTTCTTCAAGTGATGTTCTAGGTTACATTCACTCTATTCGAGATATAGTGTGTGCTCTGCTAACTTTAGTATTTTTTAGGCCTCTATCATGTTATGGGATAACAGCCTAAGATTAGTTTTGTTGGGCAATCAGGCGCAAAAATATACCTTGATAAGACTTTACAAGTCCGCTATTAAGCTAAATTAAAACAGCGACTGGTCTGGTTCTGGTTTGTTTACCAGAATGGTTTAAGACTGAGAAACTGCGTCAGCAGTAAAACCAAGATGCATAACAGCCTAGTTATCTGAGACGAATCTGGGCTTACAAAATTTCCTTTTTTATTCGCGGACCTGAGCTGGGGTGAGTTAGGGTGAGCTGTGGCTGATTTGTCCTAAGCTTTCCCTGATTCTTTCCTACGCTTAGGTAGGTAGTCCATACACGGCCGCTGTATAGCCTCGGAGGCCCGTTTTCAGTTCCCCTAGCTGAGGTTTCCTGTCGATGGGAAGTAGATAACTGCCAGTTTTACACACCCGCAAGTAAAGTTCAAACCGAACCATGTGTCAACATCTCTCATTTCGGCTGATTGTCATCAGGACTAATTCTAGGAATCCAATTCTAGGAACCAAAAGTAGCCCGTTCGATTAATGACCAGTACTGGGCTTAATTATATATCACGTGTTCACCTTTAGTTCTAGGTGTGGGAGTGATGTATTGAAGTAATCCGTAAAATGGCCCGAATTTGGGTTAAGGGGTCCCGAATTTAAGCCCAGAATATACCAGTACATGCCCTGGGATGGCACATGACGTCCCAGATCGGAGTTTGGGATGGTATATATATCACAGTACATCGCTTATTACAGAAAAGCTTATTAGTTGTATGAGATGAATTTGGGTATAAGAGATTGACAGAGGTCTGTCACGTGGAAGTAGGGGTATGGGTGTAAAGTGGTAAATTCGATGGTGAGTCAGGAATCTACCGGGGTTCCAGTCCGCAGACTGACAGTCTATGGCCTGGTCTAAGCTTTGTCCCCACGGCCCACGGTAGGTCTTGAAGACGGCAAGACCCATCAGACGTAACGAAGAGTCACGTGACTATGAGTATTGGTAGTCGTCGATTTTAGGGTTGTATAACAGTCCAGCTCCGCTCAGCTCTTCTCAGCCCCTATTCAGCTCTCTACAGGCGCGGATGCCGCAAGGTCGGATACGACGATTGATGTGTTCAGGCCGATTCGGAAGCCAAGGAGCTTCCGGATCCCACAGCCGAGTTTGAGATAAGTAGGCCGGTGGCCGCAGAGGAAGTCCACGCTTCAATTGATCTTTGCGATTTCACCCAATCTTCCCAGTGCTTCCGATCCTAGCCAATCCTGTACCCTACGTTACAAGCTCTGATCAGCCGTACTCCACATCCCCAGTGTTACACCAGGTCCCAAATTTGGCCCAGAATATACCAGTACATGCCTTGGTATAGTACAAAACACCCCTGCTCGAATTTTGGGAGAGTACATAACATCCCAACTTGGAATTCGGGATGGTATATAATACCCGAGCTCAAAATTTGGGATGGTACATAACATACCAGCACCAGTGAGATGCCCTACAGTATACTAGTACATGCCCTAGCTTTGTGCAGAGAAATAAAGGCATTAAACTTCCCACTACTATAATAAGCGAACGATATTTGTCCTCTCTAAATTTATCTTACACTACCGATTCCCCGTGCGTGAACATTATAAAACTGTCTGGATAAGTCTATTTTACCGGGTAGCTGTCAAAAGCACGGCATCTTTGGTCCACGTGGAGCCTGGGCCACCACAGTGACGAAGGCCGAGTTCTATAGAAAGGTCTATAAAGCAGAAGGTTGTGGCTGCATGCCAGAACCAACACAAGCAATTCAATCAGCAGTCGCAGCCCCAATCAATTTCACAGAATCCAGTGTGCAGTGTTTCTGACACAACCCTCCCATCACCACCGAGGTCCTGTATCAACGGGAGCGCTGAGGAGGTCGCTGCGACAGAATACGCGCTGTACCCAGCACCGGATGTTGACAGCCCAAGTGAGAGGCGGCGGAAGGAGCACGGACAGAGGGCCAGCCTTCAATAATGATATCCACATCTGAGATTTGCATTACAACCTTTACTCGTCAGGCCTAAAAACGGCCGTCAGACGAAGTCGCAAGCTCCTTCGTCAGGGCCGTTGATTTGACGCACGACTTTGATCTGATGCATTTTTTCGCTACCGCCAAGGCCTAGTAAATTTGGTGGGAGCTAATGTATCTTGTATTTGCTGCAAATCTCGCTTATTCCGATAAAGGGGTTGGCCAGCCTTCTCTTTATGGCGATGCATCGCGTCTACCAAACGCGTGCGCCCACGCCCCCAACACACTGCCTACATCACGGCTGCAACGTTATACGGCTCGCTCCAATCGCTCTGGCTGCCGTGTGATTGATTCCGGGCGTTTTAGCAGTAATTTTTCCAAGCCCGCACCAGTCGATCCGAACTTGAAGCCATTCACAATCGCTGACGACGGCGAGCTTAAGGAAGTAAATGAAGGCGACCTTAAGGATTCTGATAACGATTGGGATTTTTCTGAATTTGCAAGTCCTGCGCCTTCACAGAGCAATTACGAGCCGGAGCATGATGTTAGTGATGATACAGGGGCGTATCAATTTAGTAGGGTTGATAATGATGTTATTTACGTAAGTGGGTAGATAATTGCATGAAATTAAGCATTGCTTGTTATATAGATTTTTGATGGCTTGTGACAACAGAGGCTGCCTCAACGGATTTACAAATAATTATTCGTTGACGAGATTAATTTTTGGAAAGTCTATATACAACGGCTACAGTACAGATTAGGTGGGCTTGGCGGTATCAGATACGCGTCAAATCAAAGGCTGCGTCAAATCAACGGCCCTGACGAAGGAGCTTGCGACTTCGTCTGACGGCCGTTTTAGGCCTGACGAGTAACCGTCACTGCCAAGTTCTTCGCCAGCGTCTGACACAAGTGAGGCGTGCTGCCGGCAAGCCACTACTCGGCTGGTTGCATTGCGAAGTGACCAGTTGGCGCTCTGGCTGTGATGCGGCTCCGGATTGGAGGCTTCGTCGTACATGTGCACAATGTATTGGGCGCAACTGCTTCAAGCCTGCAGCCACAGAAACCGGGCGCAAAAGCGAGCAGGCTCCCGGGCTGCCCCAACTCCAGTCATAAATCACGCATTAAAATCACGCTTCACCCCGCATCATGTTCCAGAAGCAGTCTCATCTCAGCCTTATATGCTGTGCTGTTCATCAGACAAACGAAGACCCATCCGTCACACAACTTCAAGCAACATTGCTATCACTCAGCGTAACTTCTTCAGCATGGACAACAAAACCAGTCCCATCTCTCTTCTCACCCTCCCGGGAGAGATACAGAACGCCATCATATGCTACCTCGGCCCGCTAGGATCTCAACTTCTCCGTGGGACCTGCCGTTACTTTCGTCGCATCATCCCAGCCCTTAGCTCCTACGAGCTCCTCCTCGCTGAATCAGATAAGCACGCCGTGGAACGCAATGCTTACTTCTGCAGCTATTGCGTCTCGCTCCGGCACGGTCGGCATTTCGCCTACCGGATGAAAACGCGCAATAGACGGCGGGGCGAGGACGGGGCCCGAAACCGATTCTGCATTGACTGCGGCCTCCAGCCACCGCGCGGACTGTACGGGTATACGGCCGGCGCTGTCGTGAGGATGGAGAAGGGCGTGTTTGTGAAATGTCGGAGCTGCGGGGGGTTTAAGCACCAGGAAAGCCCTAGGGAGAGCCTTTACCGCAAAGTATGCAACGTTTTCTGCCGGGAATGCTGGATGTCGTCACGGGAAGCGGAGAGTATGCGGTCCATAGAAGATCATCGGCGGGAGATGCGGACCAAGCAAGCACAGAGAGAGCAGCGAAGTCGCGCGGGGCGAGAAACTCGCTCAGGGCCAGAGGAGCGGTTGCAACAGCCGGGACCTTTATCATGGATGTCGACGACATACTCGACGTCCTTTGGATGGTACCAGCGAACTGGCTACCAGCCTTACCACGAATCAAGCGGCGATCGGGAAGGGAGTTTGTGGGGCGAAGATTGGACTAGGAGTCGGGGAGGGCTGAATCTTGAGTCTTTGAGTCTGGGAGAGCTGGATTATGAGCCTTTGAGTCTGGCAGAGCTGGATCTTGAGCCTTTAAGTATATATTGGGATCCGTATATTTGATTCTACTAGGGATACATTAAACACTAGAGCTTCTAAATTGCAAGGGGGTGGCTCGGCTTGGGAAACGTTGTAAGGAACAGGTTTACCAAATGAAATACTACATCCAAGTTGCAGAAGGATTTATAGGGATAATAATAACGCCGAATCGCCATCCGCCGACTCTTCGGGGGGGGCTAACCCTGGCCGGCCTTATGGAACCGGGACGAATAATATGTCCAGTCTGACTGGCATCCTATCTAACAGGAGTTGTAAGTAGGAGACTTGGAGCACAGAGATCTCTCGAGATCTCTAGCGCGGAAGGAAAGCAATACGAACACACGAAGACTGTTAGGTCCTAAAATGGGGCACATTCTGGCTATTTTTATATATGGGACTAGTTCTGGGCCTCCTCGGCTCAAGTTGAAACGTTTCGTCGGCTGCGCCGTAGCCTGCCGAAAATGGCAATTAGGGTGAGCAAAGGTGAGCCAGCCTGAGCGAATCCTGAGCAGCGACTGAGCCGAGCCTGAGCCAGGGCAAGCCGTGTCATGTGGGCATCTTACGGAAAAGGAAATTTCATTTGCCCAGATTCGTCGCATACAACAGATAAAGCTTCTTCTTCTTCTGCTTTTCGATTCTTCAGCTCAGAATTCCATCAATTTGGTAGAAGCAACTGCAACTTTATCTCTATCCCTTCTTCCATCGCCACGAAAAATACAAAGATATCGGCATGAATAGTATTAATGTTGGAGCTACGGCATTCGTTTCAGCTCTATGTGCAGTCTCTCCACAACCTTGGGGTAGTTGCTTCCGGACGCTGCTTGCAATGCGGTACAACCGTAGTAATCAGCAGGGCTAGCATTGATTTTGGCCCCAGCTGCAAGTAACCGCTCAACAACCTCCAGATAGCCGCGCCCGGAAGCTGCTTGTAACGCAGTACGGCCGTAGTACTCTGCAGGGTCGGCATTGACGTTAGCCCCAGCTGCGAGTAGCTGCTCAACGACTTCGAGACGGCCACCCTCGGAAGCTGCTTGTAATGCAGTGCGGCCATTGTACTTAGCAGGGTCGGAATTGACGTTAGCCCCGGCTGCAAGCAACCGCTCCACAACCTCAAGATGGCCACCCTCGGCGGCTGCTTGTAATGCAGTGCGGCCATTGTACTTAGCAGGGCCGACGTTGACGTTAGCCCCAGCTGCGAGCAACCGCTCCACAACCTTAAGATGGCCACCCCCCGCAGCTGCTTGTAATGCAGTGCGGCCACGGTCCTTAGCAGGGCCGACATTGACGTTAGCCCCAGCCGCGAGCAACCGCTCAACAATCTCGGAATGGCCGCCCCCGGAAGCGGTTTGGAGTGCTGCGGATGTGATTTGAAGCGAGTAGCCTCCTTCAAGAAGAACATCAAGCAGTTCGATATCACCTTGGGCTGCTGAATCCCAGGCATTCCGGTATTTTGCTGGTTCAGATAGCCCGCCACAGTCTTGAATCAGACGTATTAAAGCGTAGTGGCCTGATTGTAAGCTCCACGCCAGCAGGTCTGCGTCTATAGCGTTGAACTTTTGCTGCTCCGGCCAGGGTCTCTTTGCAAGATCATGCCCGCAAGTGACCATTCGAAGCCATATATCCCATGTCCTAGATATACCCTTCCGAAACTTGTCGGTATGTGATATCCAGTGTATCGACGCGTATCTGAGGAAAGGGTGACTTTGCTGTAGCTTTTCTAGGGCCTCGTCTGCGTTTCCCCTTTCGTAGCTAGATAGAGCTCTGATGATATCTAGCTGTGTCTTGCTGTTTTGGTGTCTTGAACTTGAGCTAAACATCGGCATGGCATGTGGCATCCTCCTCAGCTTGTTCGACAATGCCAATTTTGCGATCGCAATTGGAGGTACTGGCTTCATTGGTTGTGGTCGTCGAGCCAAAGTCGTTTTGAAGTCGTTAAAATTGAGATACGTGACGCATATTTCGCCGGCGTGATGGTGCGCATCTGCTAGGTTGAAGTGGAAGTCTGTGAATTGCGGCCCTGTAGGTCCCTCGACGATGAACCGGTGGATGGCCTGGTGGGCGAATTGCACCGTCTTCAGATCTTCATCAATGTGGACAAGATTTTCACACCATGACGCAAGTTGATCCATGCTGTTTACCAGCCGCTCGGGCATTGAGTACGACTGACCAATCTCGATAGGTATAGCTTCACGGAGCTCATCTAATGTTAGATGTCGTTTCGAGGTTGCGAGCCAAGAGAATGTTCTTCCAGCGACCGGAGCCTTCCCTCTAGAAATGATCCGTGAAAGAGCTCGACTAAATGTCTCTGTTAGAGTCTTTGGAAGGCATCCGAGAGCATTGCGAATGTCGCCGTCGCAACCCTGGGCGCAAAGTTCGTCTATCAAGAAAGTGACCCAGAGAAACCTTGACCATTAGCGAAAGATGTGGAGATGTGGAAAAAGTGCTATTCACGTATATCCCGTCTGCATGCTTGGTTAAAGCTTGCTTCATTTCAACGATTAGAGACTGGTCTCTAATCACGAGGTCTTGGTTCTGCATCCTTTCTTCAAGCGCCTCTTCGGCATAGCGATTAATATCAGCGTTTGCCACCGCCGACATCATCGACACACGTTCTATACCGGGAAGCTTTTCTTTAAGCTCACCACTTAGGCTCTCGCGGCCCGCGAGAAATACCCTGACGGTAAATCCACCGGAGCCGAGGGATGCTAGTAAGCCAAGAAGGGCGCGTCGTTCTCTGGGTTCAAACTCATCCAAGGCGTCGATAAAGATGTAGAATATTTCCGATTGCTTGATCCTCTGGTGAAGAAGAAACGTCAATTCACCAAGCCCGATGGACATTTTCTGATCCATCTCGGCCAGTTTGGCTTCTATCTCCTCAGAGAGCGCCACTGGGTCAAGCGACTGCCTGATGATTGATCTTATGACGGTTTCCGTATATAACGACTGCGGGTCATCGAACTGAGGGAAGAAGAAGGTGACAATCTCACCAGGCCTGCTCTTATGCGCAAGGACGTAGCTAATCGCACTCCCACTATGAATTAGGTTGTTAGCGAAACTCGGTGGTAGTTCAGTGGGCCACCCAAAATATAGGATACAAACATGAGAATCGTTTTGCCGGATCCGACTAGTGGATATTAGCAAAAAAAAAAAGAAAAAAAAAGAAAGCTAAACGCGTCTTTGGTAGAACCCACTTTTTCCCGAGCACCATATCCAAGGAGATGTGGTACCTTCTTTCCATCGACAGAACTCATCTGTGTCAAATATCCACTGTGCTGTATTACAGTGCCGTGCCTTGCAAGCGCGTTTGTATGGGATGAGATGGTCATGGCAAGACAGCGAATCCAGTAGGTGGCGCCGTCGGGCCCCTACAGGGCAGTCAGTTAGGTATAACGGGCAGGGGTTGAGTGGAGAAACTCACTCGACTGACGCTTATCCTGCTGCAATTGCCATTCTTTGATAGCATCAAGCTCGTTTCCCATTCGAGACAGCATATGTCCGAGCTTGTGTCTGTACCCAGAAGCCGCCTCTCTTTCCTTCCTCTGGAGCTCTTGGTCGTGGAGGTCGGCCTGTGCAGAGGCAAGGGCTATTTCTTCCCTTACCTCTATCCCACACCTCTGAACGTTGCCGATATCCAACTTGAATTCTTGCTCAACAGACTGCCAGAGAGCGTTCAAGAGCTGTGTTTTCCCTTGGATCTATTAGCGATAGAAATCCCCAGTACGGACGGCATCGGAGCGACAAACAAGGTCGTTTGGTTACCTCTACTACGTGCCTACAGCAGTGGATGATAGAAGCGTGGAAGTTGCACAAGGCTCTCTGAAGGCGGACCGAGTTCAGATACAGCATCTGGTATTCGGCGAACCGTGGGCAGTGAGACGCCAAACCATGAAGAGGTTAGAAAGCGCTTCATAGTAGGACGTGAAATTGAGTGCAATCTCATCCGAGTTAGCTAGCTCGATTGAGGCAGCGGAATTTCCTAATTGTAGCGTACCTGTATCGTGAGTTTGACACTTCCCCAGATCAGAGCGGCTATTTGTGGGTTTGATGATACGAATGTGTCGATTACTGCAGAGAATTCTCGGACTGACTGGAGGACCGAATGCAGTCGGGTAGCGATGCTGCGGCCTTTTCTGTGCTGACTGGAGTAGTCAAGTTCTGCCGTGAACACAAGCACGGCATTCGCGTCCGGAATGGATTTTATCTTTTGGAGAGCCATCCGTTGGTCCCCGGCCAAAATCTTCTGGAAATCATCAACCGCCTCGCTGAGCTGCGTCACGGGCGATAGCGGCGCTCTTGAGGATTGAGCCGATAGTGTTAAAGACATGGCGTCTGTTAGGCTGGATGCGGCCGATAACACCAGCAAAACAATATGTTGTTAATATAATTTAGAGATTTACTAACTTTAGCATGAGGTAGCCACATATTTAGATTCAGAAATACCTGCTGTAAGCAGTCACGGAGGCCCGTAGCACGAATGTTAGTAGACTAGACTGGAGTTGTTAGAATTTGCAGGCGGTTTCCCAGCTGGTATCACTAAACCCGGATGCTAGGCGTTATCCTTGGTATGACAGCTGGGTCCTTGGTTGGTTGATTCCTAGACAGCTGGGTCCTTGGCTAATTAGTGCCTAGACAGCGGGTACCAGCTGCGCACTTTCAAAACGTCGCCACTAGCGGCGTTCATCAGCGATGAAAAGAGCGATTATCCCGGGCACCACCCCTTTTCTGGCTGGGTGTTTCCACTTCAGGACTGGTGCACTCGCAACAATTCGGCACATGATAACCCAACGACTTGATGGCTTGGGCTTGCTCCTTTGTGATGTTGTAGTCTTTGGAGGCACTGGTATTATTGAAAACCCTTGTTAAAAGTGATTGTCTTCCCTTTTGCTTGCTTTAGGTGTGGCGATGAAATCCAGAATGATTGATATCCTGAATTCTAAGCACGAGTGTTAACTTCTTGGCAAAAGCCTGTTGACAACAGTTGTATTTTAACGGTTGAAGGCAAAAAAGATCCGTACCGGAAGACAACAAAGTACTGCTTATTGGCAACGACGTTGTAGGTTCAATTGCCAGCTTTTCCATCGTTGGTTCCTCCATGTCCGACGATAGCTTTCTCGGCGATCATATCTTTGATATCGTCTTCATCCTCATTGACGATCACTTCACATACGCCAACCTTGTGGAAGACTCTCCTACCCGTTCCCTGTTCATGAGCCAAGATGACCAACAATCGCTTATATCTCGCCCCCACAACCAGGCCAGTGTACTCAATGGCGGCTGACGGCGGTAAACCCCTGAGTAAGACCGAGTAGTCCGTCTCAGCAGTTCGCAGCGTACCCCAGGTATGCAGGCCGTTTGAGGTTTTGGGCCCTACCCGAATTATAACCTGGGCGAGTGAAACTTCGCAGCCCTGGGTAGCCAGTGCCATTGGCACCGGCGCCATCTGCCAGTCGGCCAATCGTGGCACCCGGTTGCCAGACGGGTCTGGTGCCCAGCACATACCCGGCTCACAGCAGATTCCATCCGATGTCATGACGTCCGACTTCACAAGCCCCCATTTGCAACACCTCCTCATTAGTTCGGCCCAGCTAATGCCATACTCCACCACCACCTTCTCCCCTTGGTCCAGCAGAGCCACCATGCCGTAAACGAGATCCTCCTGCTGGGTGCACTCTCTCCCTTCAGCCCGTTTCCAGGCTGCCCCTAGTGAGAGATTGACCGGGTCCGGTAACGATAAGGTATAGTTGGAAGGCCCGAATCCATCAAATCCCGGTACAAGGTTCAGCATTTTGCGCGTGATACCCCCGCAACGAATGTCGATGGCATACCATGGTGCGCGCTTGAAGGAGAGAGAGTCTCCTGTTTGCCCCATGGCCTTGGCCCACGACCCGAGCATGTATCCATCGATGAGTCCGTTCTTGGTGGCAATCAAGATTCTTCTTGCCAATAAAAATTCCTGAAGTGTCCATACCCTTTTGGCCCACGTGGTTGCCATGAGCTGGGAGTGCAGGTTCTCGCTGAACTCGGACAACGCCTTCGATGTCCACGCTTCTTTCAAGTCTCCCATAGCCTTAGCCGCCATCTCGCGATCGTATATGACCGTGACCGCGGCATTGCTATAATATCCAGCCATAAGTGGGATTTCCTCTGCCTTCTCCTCTGCAGTCATCATGCAGAGACGGTCTACCCACCAATATCGGATTCCCAGTTCCACCCTGAGTTTCTGCAGAGTAGAGATTGTCGTCTTCTCGGAATGCTGGGCCCACACATACGATAGAGCGGCATACTCCATCCCGGCCGTGTATTGAACGGCTGCATTAGTGTCCATGTCGAAGACCTTTTTGGGCAATGATCTTTGCCCTATGGTATATTCTCCGCCGGTTTGTTTTTGGATGCCCTCACAGTGCTGGATGTTTTTGACCATTTCACTGCCAATCAATATTGTTGGTCCAATTGACTCTCGCGACTCCTTTTCCCAAGGAAACCTGTCCCAAGACTCATCCCAGGGCTCATCCCAGCGCTCCGGCCATGACTCAGATGAATTACACATGACGAGTTTCGGGCCCTCGTATTGACTGAGTCTTTCCAGCAAGAGGTTACTCTCCTCATCGCTCAGGTTGTACTTCCGGAATCCGACGGGCCGCCCAGGAACATTGCTTGGTAGAGCCCATGGAATCCGCAACACAGCAGATTCCTCCCGAGAATCACGGAAGCGCTGTGACATGACATGTGAATCGACCAGAACTGCGTGCCGGCGGCCACAAAAAGGTGCCCGACACCATTCCACAATTGCCTTGGTGTTCGTCACTCTGCATCCTGACACGTACCGTTGCAGGATGTTCTCGTCCGTAAAAGACGCCTCCATGACGATGGCGGCGACCAAATCCACTTGCTGCGTAGGAGCTTGGATGACCTTCTCCGACATCTCCCATTGAAAGTCCGCCTTCTCCTCTCCGGAGCTCACTGTTGCATGAAGGTGATTTTTCATGCAGAGGCCCAAGGTAGCACCCTGGCAGTATCGCGCACTCTGCATCCGCCCATTGGCCCATGGCCCTGGAAAGAGCCAACCGGCAAGCGAGACATGGGTGACATATACCACATTGTCACAAATTTCGGTTGTCTCGTCTGCCGGCCTAAGCTTGGCTTGAAATTTTTCCCATTGCCTTTTTTTCTGTCTTTCTTCTGCTTTTCTCTCTTCCCAGCGTTTCCTTGCTTCTGGGTCTCTAGCAAAACGCTGCCGATGCCTCGCGAGAGCTAGCCCAGACCCCATTGCAATCACTGATGCTGCGGCGATGTGTTGAACTCCTTGATTTGTGTTAATATAATGAGCCGAGTGGAGATGGAATTCGACATACCGTACTTTTTGAGATCGTTCACCAGGCTGTAGGATGAGTAGAAGTCGAAAGGCCAAAAATGGTTATCAGACCAGGAGCGTGCACGTATATATCTAGGCCGCTATTTTAAGAAGCGGGGTAGTCACGTGGTATCCATATCTGTTAACAGCCCCGCTGTGCATTCTGCCCATTAGGCCCTAACGGCCTTTCCCGAGGCCATTAACGTGCATGATAAGCGAGTGAGCATTCTAAGCGAGTGAGCACTTTTCCACCAACAACACCACCCCTCGAATTGACTTCAGTTTTCTCCACCACCCAACATACCCTCTACTTCAAAAGAAAATATAATAGTTTTAGCCCTCAAAGCTCTTGAAAGAGATGCAACACTTAAGGTCAATACTACTACAAAAATCTACGGAGTTAACCATATGACTTTGACGCGACGACGTGACAGCAAACCTGCACGATACAATACACCAGCCAATTCGCGCAAACTTACAGATTTAAAGGAAAAAACGATTATTCAATACATAATTAAGCTATATACACGTACATTCCATCCCCGGCTTTATTACGTAGAAAATATAGCCAACCAATTACTACGCAAACGCAACGCGCCCCCTATTAGTATACGATAGGCTCACAACTTCATTAAGCACCAACCAGAACTTCGGACGCATTTTACACGTAAATACAACTACCAAAGGGCCAAATGCGAAGATCCAAAGGTTATTCGCGAGTAGTTTACCCTTATATATAACGTTAAGGTCAAATACAGTATCCTCAACAACAATTTATACAACTTTAACGAAACTGGCTTTATAATAGGCATTATCATCGCTACTATAGTAGTTACTACCTCGGATAGCCGCAGCAATAGGGCTAAACAGGCCCAGCCTGGCAATCAAAAGTAGGCAACAGTTATCCAAGGGGTGAACGCCTTAGGTTGGGCCATCCCACCATTCATCATCTTAACTAGGCAATACCATCTCGCCAACTAATATAAAAAGTACAACCTCCCGGAGACCTGGCATATTACACCAACCGATAATAACTAGACTACCAATAAGAAAGGCATAGATTGGATTCGGCACTTCAATTTCCACACAACATCTCGTACAAAGGGCAAATACCAACTATTAATTCTTAACGACCATAATAGCCACCACTCCGAAGAATTCGAAACCTACTACCAGGAGCACAACATCATCACACTCTATATACCTCCCCACTCCTCGCACCTACTTCAGCCATTAGATATTAATTATTTTACGCCTTTAAAAAAGGCGTATAGCCGCCAAATTAAGCAGTTGATGCGGATGAACATCACACACATCAGCAAGTTGGAATTTCTCTATGCGTTCAGGGAGGCGTTTTTTGCTTCCATCACAGAAAACAATATCCAAGGGGGGTTTACCGAAACCGGCCTTATACCGCACAACCCAGAGAGGGTAATATCCAAACTGAATATACATATTCGGACTCCAACACCCCCAACCTCAAAGCCAGGTACAGCACTACCTTGGCTCTCCCAAACACCCCATAACCCTCGAGAAACTACCTCACAATCAGAGCTTATTAAAACTCGGATATCCAACCACCAAGGTAGCTCTCCAACCTCGATATTAACTGCTATAAACCAATTAGCGAAAGGTACAATGGTTGTAATACACGAGGTAGCTCTTCTACGCGCGGAGGTCTCAGCACTACGTAAGGCCAATAAGGGACTTAGCAAACGACGGAGAGCTAAAAAAACACATATACAGCTTAGAGGGTCACTTACTATACAAGATACACGGGATCTACTAAATAGTAAGGCTGTAGGTAAGCAACTGGCTCAGGAAGAACGTCAAAATCGTAATGGTGCAGGGGGGTCTCGTACGAAGATTCAGTATTATAGCGTATACGGCAAGCCTGGTCATAATGCACGTACATGTAAAGAGGCTGCAGAATCATCTGATTCATCTATTTCCAATTCAGTTATTACTATTTCCTAGTATTGTAGTTATATAATTAAAGATAGATGTAATAAAGCAGTGGAAAAGTGCTCACTCGCTTAGAATGCTCACTCGCTTATCATGCACGTTAGTGTCTAGGTTTATAACATATGTGTTGCAAGGAGCGAGCTGAGGAGGTCCTAGCGCCAGCACGTGACACCCTCACATGACCATGACCTCTATTTAAGTAGCGCTTCTCTACTCCCTGAGACTCTTCTGAATAGACACTCTTCCCGAAATATCAGTGCCCCCCTGCCCTTGCGTATCGCAACACTTCCAGTGCCGCAAGCTGCGCTTGGATGCGAGCAATCTGAGCAGGGTCCAAGCTCCCCATTGGCTCATGGGTCCGATCTGATATCCAAAGGCTAGAGTTAAAGCGGCTGTGGATGCTGCGGCGCAGCCTTCCAGAAATGGTTCCGAGGATAAGCAAGACTGAGCAAGACTGAGCTAATCCTGAGCCAATCCTGAGCCGGCCCTGAGTCGGGGTGAGCAACGTCACGTAGGCGAAGTACGAAAAAGGAAGTTTCGCGTGCCCAGATTGGTCGCACAAAACAATATTATCAAATACCTCCTCTCATACATTCCTTCCATGGTCTTCCATCAGGCCGTCATGGGAATGGTGTCGGAGGCAGTCGCAAGGACGCTTTCAAAGTCGCAAGGCGGCTGACTGCTCTGACGCCTAGCGACGTACAGCACGGAGCGAATTACGATCCGAGAACAACGTAAGGGATTCGTACACAGCTACACTTCAATACTGCCTCTACTATATATTATTATTTATCTTACACCGTAAGAGCCTAGTATATATCAATAACATACTGTCCACAAATACCTTCGACAAATTCATGACGTTCGAGCTCACCGGGCACACATAATCCTTTTTCCAACATCCAAAAGCCGACTCGCACGTATCCGCCCAGAGCCCCATCGCGGTGATGTAGAACGAGCCCTTCCTCAAACCCCTGCGAGTTAGCAACATGCAAGAAATACAGCGCAGGTCTACCAATCCCAGCTGTAATCATCTGATTGGGCGGCTGGAACTTGAGGAATAACGCCTTGGT
>Ga0247760_1002186_pt1 | contig 15548 bp, 20 predicted proteins | sample UWRJL171409R4_FD_179936 | JGI IMG/M metagenome (GOLD analysis project Ga0247760, IMG submission 179936) | Plant litter microbial communities from Arlington Agricultural Research Station in Wisconsin, United States - UWRJ-L171-409R-4 | ecosystem: Environmental > Terrestrial > Plant litter >... | reverse complement strand
ATCCTAACCGTGCAACGATCCGGATAGCCTTGTGGTTGAGAGCGAGACGGGGAGATCCAGCCATGTACTCGCCAGGGAGGTCATCTTGTCCCTGCTTGGTGTCGAGAGCGAACCCACCCATGTAGGCGAACCAGCTGTGTGTTATTGTCCAGTCATTTTTTCGGCCATCAGAAGGGTCGGTTTCTGTCTTGGGGGGTGTTAACAGAGGGGAACAAAACAAACTCTCTTGAAGATGGAAAAAAAAAAAACTTACTTTCTCAAATATTTCGGCAAGGTCCCTGGACAAAGCTTTGACCCGTTGCTTCTGTCCCCAGGCGATATATACCATGATTTCCGGGGCAAATATGCCCACGACAATCCATTTCGCTTTTCTCCAGAAAAGGGAGAGAGGGGTCGCATTCCCGGGCGGCACGTTGAGGTGTAGCGCTGTATAACTGCACAAGGCAAGTGTGATGATGCAGCTCTTCAAAATAGAAAACGTCCCTCTGCCGTCCGGCTCCATTCTGTAGTCAATGTTAGCAGTAAGCAAGGCGTAAGGAGCATCAGATTTGCCTACACCCATCCAAATGTCTCCTCACTGGTGGTATCATTTGCCATGTTAGCCAGATCAGAGGTTGAACTTCACTGGGAAGCGTACACGCGTGTGACCGTGCCCATGGACCTGACCGTTGATGGAAGAAAGTGGGTTGGGTCGGCAAAATGAGTTGAGGATTGAGGCTGTGAGGCTGTGTTCATGTTTCAGCTGATGGACAGTTTTGCCCAATTATCTCGTAAAGGTGGCGGCGGGCCCGATTTTGGGCCGGAGCCCTCACACCAATACCATCTCGTCACTTACTTTTCAGGGCAAACTGAACAACTTTCTCCCTGCCTCAGGTTCGTTTATGAGGCTGCATACGCGTCATCTTCCTAGATTAGGCTAACTAAATCAGCGCCAAGGACTGTGTTTGTTGCCGCCCAAAGCGTGAGATTGATGAAAAGATGGTGATGCCCAGCCGAGGCAGAGATGAAGGGTGTGACGCTCGTTGTGTGGTATGAAGACTTACCTCTTTGCAAGAGAGCACGGCTTCGTCCTGGCCTAAACTGCGACGGGAAAGGGACAACATAAAAGACAGTAAGAGAATTAGCTGCTCACCCGGACTCAGTCCCTGCTCAGTCCTGCTCAGGATTTGCCCTGGCTGGTTCCAGTTCGGTGAGCTGCACGTCTAGCCGAGTGGCTTGAATCCTTCCCAAGTCTGCACGATTCGTGGCCAATCAAGGCCTCTCTCTCTGCAGATTCACTCCCAACCCCTTCAAACCCCTCAACTCGGGCGAAAATGAATCTCGCTCGACTCTGTCATGAGAAGCTGCACCAAAACCTGGCTCCCTTTAGCACCCATCGCGATCATCAATCATGACAAACCTTTGCAGTCTTCCCGCCGAGCTGACTGAGCAAATACTCGACGGGTTATGCGTCAACCACACATCACCGAACTCGTTTCGGGACCGTGCCTACTTTGACAGCTATCTCGGCAGCACTGATGGGGTGCTCCGAGACCAAGTTGTGAGCCTCGCGGCGCTTGCCAACCTCTGCCGGACAAGCAAGCAGTTTCAACGCTCGGCCACATGGCGGCTCTACCACACACTCGCGCCCGGCTCGCGCGCCATGCCCAACTGGTGGTGTCTCGCGCGCACCCTCATCACACAGCCGTGGCTTGCCGCTCTCGCCCGCCACCTGGTGATGCTCCAATTCATCAGGGAAAGCCCCTTTAAAGTCGTCCCCCCCGCCACGGCCGCCGCCGACTGGAGCATCCCACCCGAAGTGACAACCCATTTTTCTAGGCGCGCTGCCCTCGTCTTCCCCGATGCCATTGAGCTCGCCGACCACCTCGCCAACCCCTCAAGCAGTCTTCACTCGTCGGCGGTGCAGTCTCTCTTCATCATCCTCTGTCCCGCAGTGGAGACGCTTTGCTGCGTTGCCGACTTTGTCGACTTCAACTTCACCCTGTGTACCCCAGCCAGTCTCCCCGCGCTGCGGTCGCTCGAGATTCGGTCTTGGGATAATTCGTGTACTCAAGACGGCTTTGATGTCGAAGCAGCGTTGTTGCTCTTGGATGCCGCGCCCGGTCTGGTGCATCTACGTCTGGTGCAGCCAAGCGGTGAAATCCCACGTTCCAAGCCCGACAAAAATGGCCACCAGATGTTGCAGCAGGTCAAGGAGCTCGAGTTGCTGCGTGCCGTCTCAGAGACAGACGAGCTGGCCTCATGGATGAGGGCGTGTCCGGCCCTGGAGAAGTTGCGCTATGATGACGGTGGTGACCCGAACTCCAAGTACTACCAGTTCCGTCCCGGAGAGGTTGTCGAGGCCGTGGTGCAGCATGCACCCATGTTAACTGAGTTTGTGCTCGAGTTGGTCAGGTGGGGGCCTGCGGGTGACAGTAGGGGCTTGATCGTTGGGGAAATGGCCAAGGCCAAGGAATTGTTGGAGGCGAGAGGTGTGGTCTGCAAGTTTTCCACGATTGAACCTCATGATAACTAGAAGGGCTAGTTTATATGGGCGAGGACAAGACGAGGATGAACTTACAACGGACATGGTATATTGTGCCCCAGGGTGGAGAGGCGCTGAGTGGTCGACTTTATTGGAACAGCAATGAAAGTGAGAATTTGTGCATAATCAGGACGACGAACGAAAAGGGAAGTTTCGCGTGCCCAGATTAGATTATCGACCAAAGATGGCAGATTCTGATGTGTCTACACCACTTACAGCTCACGCAGTTCCCAAGGAAGGCACGACGCGACCCTCTAGGCAGGTGGTCATTCGTACCTAATCAGGTCATCTTCAGGTTATCTTCAGCCCGACAGCGCGCATTCTCATGATGACGGTCCTTGTGCAGCACACGTGACCGAATGTCTACCGGACTGGTTCGTGCCAGGGGTCCCGTTTCGGGGGTAGGCCTCGGTGCCTCTATTATCCAGCTGGTTGAAACTACGACAAATGTTGTGAGCTATATGAATGACGTCAAGAACGCCCCCACCAGACGCGCCGCGTTTGCCCGTCCGCCAAGCTTCCAGTCTTTTGGCATTGCTGATCAATTTGCGATACTGGATGGAAAAAGTAAAGTCTGCCTCGGATCCCTGATTGTTGCTCTCCGCCGCTTGGGTGCACCCGCGGGGCCGCTAGAAGAGGTACAAGCCAATATGGAATATCTCGCGACCAAACCCGAGCTACATGTAGTAGCCGGTCGTCTTGGGAATGCGGGAAAGACTTTGTGCTGGAAGTTTGACAGGAAAGAGGTTGAGGAGGCGCTAACGTAGGTGAAATGTGTTAAGACGCTCGTCATGCTCGCTCTGCAAAACGATCTCTTGTATGCCCCGTTAAACCTTGGGCCAAGAGAGGCCGAGTCCCGCCTATCAATGCTGACTCTTCTCTCTAAGGGACACGAGCCCATGGTATTCTTCCTCACAGAGAAGTGCAAGAGGACAGCTTGAGGCCTGACCGCTACGCACGGTACTGCCTCTATTCGAGTTAAGTCGAACCCTATGCTATGGTGGGTCTCAGCCCCCTTTCACCTGTACAGCCAACAATGGAAGCGTTTTTGTCTGAAGATCATTACTAACAAAAGAAATATTGTACAGTGCATAGGTACGTAATTCTTGGTCGTTAATTTTCGCCCTCTTGTTCTCTCGTCACACGCTCTCGCGCGAGAATCACAACTCATCCTTCTTGTCTTCTTTGGTGGCCTCCTTAGGGGGCTCATCCTTCTTGGCCTCCTCCTTCACCTCTTCCTTCTTGACTTCTTCCTTCTTTGTCTCTTCCTTCTTGGTCTCTTCCTTCACCTCCTCGACCGGCTCGTCAATGACAACACCAGGCTTGGCCTTGACAAACTGAGCCTTGATGGTGAACTCCATGTCACGACGGCCCTCTCTCCGCCTCGCCTTGGTCTTCTTGACGGGGTACGCGACAACCGAGCTGTCAGCCAGTTTAGGGCTGTACTTGGACAAGTCGAAAAGAGTGTCTGCCATTTTTTCGTCTCGTCAGTGTCTCAAAACTGAAGGCAATCGCTGATGACGGAAAAAATAGCTTACCCGCACACCCGCTATCCTCACCCACCCACAGAGGCAAAATCTCATACAGGGCACCCGGCGCAAACAGCACCGTTTTCTCCTTATCCGGCTCGCGCAGCTCCGGCGGAATGGGCATCTCGCCAACCGGTACCGTATCGGTAACCTTGGCGCCCTCGGGCGGCACTTTGTACACGGCAAACAGACCCTTGTGCTTGCTCTCCTTGTCGCGATACTGCTGCTCGATCCACTCGCGCACCTTGATCGGCACATCGGTATACTGCATCTGCAGCAAATTCCGATCATAGCCGTGGGGATCAATCCCATCCCAGCTTCCCGGGTAGGGGGTATCGGAAAACAATTTCTTGAGCGCCTCCATGTACGGCTTGAGACCATGCGGGGGGTCCTCGGAGATGTCGTCCAGGAGGTATTCCCTGGCGGGGAACGTCTTTTCCGTCTCACATGAGCTGGTAAACTTTGCGAGTTGCGTCTCCGACACGTATGGGTTGGCCCATTTCCAATTGGTCATGCGCTCGGGTTTCCCGGCGGGACGGGGAGGTTTTCCGGGAACGACGGGGCCGATGGCGGCGGCCGAGGAGGCCAGAATTGCGGCGGAGAGCCAGGCTTCGAATTTCATGGTGCTGGCTACGTCCCCTACCTTTACCTAGGGAGGATGTTGTGGGAATTGGAGGGGGGAGGGAGGAGAAAAAGGAGAAGGAAAGAAAAGAAGGGAAAAAGAAGGTGGGAAAAACAATAAATATGAGAGAGACGATCGACCGAGATTAACAACCCCATTGGAAAGCTAGGTAGCCAGCTAGCTACTGCTTCATGCTGTGCTGTCCTCCGGAGTGGTGTTCCCGCATTTCCGCAATTGGAATTTATGGAGTGCCCCGTTCGGAACCGGGCCGAGAAACCAAGCAAGCACTGGCAAGTTGCCAGTTTGGAGATTTGGAGATTATGCGACCGAAGCGATGCGATGCCGTGCGGGGAACAAGACCAAAACATGCCACTATGTGGGGACTCTGGAGAGCTGGAGAGCTGCTGTGGAGTAGTTACTGTGGAGAGTGGCACTGCTGGGTTGGGGTAAACCGGGAGCTTGTCGCCCTGGATAAATTGCTGAAAAATTGCTGCTGCTCCAATGATTTGTGATGCTGCTTTGCGCTCAAACAAACACCGTGTCGTGTTGAAAGTCGAAACTCAGACGAGGCCCGTTGTGGGTCTGGTGCTGTTGAGGAGTCGGAAGTACTAGGCAAAGCTATGAAGTACATTAATAAGGAGAAGCAGGATCATATCCTGGAGGCTCGAGAAGCGAGCGGCTCGCCCGAGCAATTGGCCCTGAAGAGCCTGGCCTTGGGGCGGGTGCTACCCCAACAGCAACAACACCAGGCCTGACCCGCTGCACGAGGTGGACATCATCAGTCCCCAAATGCGAATCGCAACCAAATATGAACACTCCCGTCCTCATCCCAAAGCAGCCGTCTGAGCTTGAGTTTTTCCCGCCACCAACATCACAACTGCGTCAGCCCTTACTCAAGTGATACCCCAAACATCCACCGCGTCGGCCAATACGTCACGTCCTCCGACACCCTCGGGCTCCTCAGCACTCCCACCCGCACATACTTCATCTCCGGGTCGTCATAACGAAGTCGGCCAAGGACCGCCTGCACGCTCTGTCTCTGAAGCGCTTTAGCAAATCTCGCCTTGATTTCCAGCGAAAAATACTTTTTCTCCTGCAGCACCAGATGGATTCCCGATACGACGTGAAGCAGAAACAGCGGCGTCCCCGGCGGCATCCACCCATCTCCCTCAAAGCACAAGACGTAGTCTGGATACCACTCCAGAGGTCGGTTGTCGGTTCCGCCGCCAAAAACCAGCCCATAGCGAAAGATGCTGTGATGCTGCACGCCGGAATTGTCCGGGTCGGGCTGGTACCGATACTGCAGGTAGCCGCAGGCCATTTGTCCGTCGACGGTCAGCGTTGCGTTGCGAATGGGTTCGGCCAGATGTTGATGGCCGTCGCGATCGACTTGGACGTGGCGAACTTCACACGGGGATAGATAGTTGGTGGGTCGCTCAGGAGGTCGCGGCGTGTACCGAATCTCGGGCCAGTACAGAACGCCTGTTTTAGCTGACACCCATGACCAAGATGGCTTGGGGCGACGTTGCTGATCCTGGAAGTCGAGGTTAAGAGTTTGGTAATGCTCTCGTAACCCCTGAATCGAAGACAACATCGTCTCTTGTCCGGGACACGACCCGGCGAACTGGGCCCCTCTCGAAACGGCTGCCGAGGGCTCCCCGAACCGACAGAGTTTTCTTGTCTCTAGGCAACTCGGCGAGCAAGCCGCCGAGTACGAATACTGGCAGCGAAAAGAATCCCCGCCAGTCTCGCTGGTGTTGACGTCAAAACACCGACAGATTCTTCGATCCCCGGTCTCCGGGGCCAATGAACCCGCATCGATCCTCCAGATCAAATTCAGCTGCAGCGACCTCTTCCACAGCCCCGCCACATATTCCTCGGTCATGACCAACCCCATCTCCCTCGCATAAAAGTCGGCAAACCCTAAAAGCGCGGGGAGTCGATCTTCTTCTCTTGTCAACCTAAGCGAGGTAAACAATTCAACCGCCTTACTCCACGCCTCTTCCCTCCCCCAATTCTCACGTTTGGGGTTCGCCCCGGCTGTATAGCCTTTGCACTGACAGTCGCCTACCTCTCTACATTCCCAAACTAGTTCGCACTGGGAAAAATGCACCACCCTTGGCGCCAAAAGCCGTTCTTGAAATACCCATGCCCGCGTCAGGAGGGGGAATACCGCCGCGGAGGTGGACTTCCAGAGCCGCTCCCAGTGTTTTATCGTCTTCCTTGCAGTGAATCTGAGCTCGCGACCATTTGGTGTATCGGTATCACATGTAAACGGCCGTTCAAACCCTTCTCTCTTCTTTCCCATTCCCTTTCCCTCCTCATCTTCACTCGTACTTTCACCTTCAGCTTCCCAAAAACAACCCGCCTCCCCACCCACGGAACTGGTCGCCGCAATAGTCACAAAACTGCCCTCGTAAATCCCCGCCATCAACCCCGCCTGTTCCCGCCAATCTTGCGGATCATCTTGGATGATACAGAGAGAATCGATCCATAGGTTGGTGATTCCCAGGGCGAAAACAAAGAGGCCTGCTTCGCGAAAGGTGCGCGGGAGAGAATCCCAGGGAATTTCTTGCCCTAAAAGGGAAGGGTAGTTTTCTCGAGTCGCGATGCCGAGGTCGGTGGTTCCCCATCGGTGGCTGAGACATGCATATCGGCCTGGTTGGCGGTGCGTTTCAACGAGCGTAACCCGTAATGAAGAAGGGTCGGAAGGGTTGGTGGCTGTGAGGTGGAGGACACGTGGGGGGAGAGGAGAAGATGAGGATGATGAAGAAGATGAAGAGGGAGGACATTTAGCATGGTGGTGTAAACAGGACGAAATGTGGGATTGAGTCCAAGCGAGGCTGGTGGGCGATAAAGGATGGAGGGGATGAAACGCTTCTTTGCGAAGACGGATCGTGTTTTGTGTAGCCAAGGCTCCTGCCATCCATTCATTCGTTCATCCATCTGTGTCAGCGTCGGTATTCCATATCAAAGGGGATTTCGAGACATGGGGTAGGTAGGTGTGTATACCATATTCAGTCTGAGCATGTAACTCCAACTCCAGCTTTGGGCGCGAATCCCTAAAATACAACTCAAGCGATAGCGTTTGGGGCGGGACCTCGGCTGGACCTCTCGCGTAGATCCACACCACGGTATCGCAAATGTGTGGTTCAAACTGTCGAATTCCTGACAAGATAATGGCGCAGAATGGACAAGACCCAGAAGACTCAGCCAGAGATGTCGGACTAAAGTCAAAGGCTGCCCGGTACTGCGGGATCTGTCCGGACAGAATCCGTCGTTGGAGGTTATTGCATAGCCGGCAGGGGGGGTTCGGAACGGAGCCAGACATGTTTCGTGAGGAGGATTTGTTCTCGTCTATTGCGAGATAGCATTTACTAGATGAAGACAGAATGTGTTTTGGCTGGAGGTGACTTGGATTATCGGCTGTCACTCTGACAAGTCAACAGAGTCGAGAAGGTGGTGTCGTCGTAATGTAGTTGGAGAGGTAGCATTAAGCGTGCATTGCGGCGCAGTCAGTCCGGGCAGAGGGCAGACTGGACTGGAAAGGGAGGCTGTGCCTGCAGCTTGGAGGGGGGCTGGAATGAATGTGGACAAGGAAGATGCATTTGCGGGGACAGTTTCACGGTCCTAGATTCTAGATTTTATGGGCTGTGTGTTATGAAATGGCAATTACGGAAGAATTAGAATATGGTTCTGGCTAGCGAAGCGCTTTTCTTGTACGGTACCCTACATGTACGTGTAAGATATCTCATTAAAGCGACCAGTCCAACATGAAGTATCTCGCCTTTGCATGTCTTTGGATGGGTCCTTACGGGCTGCTCCGGTGGTTACTGACGTAGGGCGACCTTGGTTGTGAGTTTTTTGTACTAGAGCGGCGAGTGAGTGCAATGGCAGTTTAGTTTTCATTTTCTTGGTCGGCTGCCAATGGAAAAGACTCAATCAATGTAATCCAGAGTGGAGAATTCTGCGCTTGTACTCAGTTCAACCACCCTCTGTGCATCCATCCCTTAGTCTTGCTGTCTCAGCCTCTGAAGAGTGTTGATCTCCAGTAATAATAATCTGCTGCTGGTCCCGACAGTTTGGTATTGCCACTAATGGCTTGTGGGGCGGTTAGGCATCAACCCCGCCATCTTTGACCTGTATCACCATTTCTCACCTGCTTCTCATCTTAACTTGACTGTCGCATTTTTCATTTCACTTACCCTACACCGCATAAACATAACAGCCACCGTCCCTTGTTGGTTTCTCCACTCTCCTTATACCATGGTATCCCCCCCAAACCGCATCTTGGCAAAGGTCATGGACCACCATGGCTACGGCAACAACAAAGACGACTACATCATCTCCATTCGTTGTAACGGCAGGGTATTCCATGTTGAAATGTCGCTGTTCCATCTCATCAACTCTCCTGCCATTACGGCCCGCTATCGGAAATTCATTGCGGCGTATCGCGATCACGGCGATGAATTCGATGCTCTCGAGCTCAAACACGAGGATGGCGAACCTTTCCATCCCGAAGAGGTGTTGGAAGGGTTTCACGACTGGCTTATTGGAGTTTCACTCCGGTTTTCACCCAAGTTGTTGACGACGACGACGAGGATATCCCCCCGTCGTTTGACCCCGTGAAGATCGCCGCGGGAAAAGCCCGTCCTTTGCTTTCCGAGTATCTTTTTCCCCAAGAATATTACTGTCGTCTCGAGGCGGAAGACGACAAGCCGTTTCCGATATACTTGCGAGACACAGAGATGCCGTTTGTGCATCCGTTTGTGAACATTGACGCTGAACTCTCCCGAGACCTTGAGCACCAAAAACAAAATCTCAATCTCACTTTTGTGCACGCCTCGGAGGTGGAAATCTGTTTCAGACGGGCCGAGTATGCCCTCTCCACCACCATACCCAGACGGGTTCATGTCCGAGTTGATCTTAATCTCGATCTTAATCTCGATCTCGGAGATACAAAACAGGAAGAAGGCAAAAAAACAACATGTTTCTTCAAAGGGTTTTCCCAAAATGAGGGGGAGCGCATGGAACGCGAACTCGAAATCCATCTCCGTGTATGTAAATCCGACTTACCAACTTCCGTACGGGTAGTTCGTCTCCTCGGGGTAGTGACGGCTGAAAAAAAAATGACTGTCAAAACAAGAAAGTGGCGGGGTTTTTACTCACCTACGTTAACCACCGCCGTGAGAATGACGGGTTGATTTTTGAAGAGTCGTTGCGACACACACCGATTCCGATTCGGCACCGGTGGGCTGCACAGATTCGCGAAACGGTTGAGCGGCTCCATGATGCGGGACTGGTCTGGGGTGATGCCCATCTGGGTAATGTCTTGATAGACAAGAATAACGATGCGTGGTTATTGATTGGCTATGGTGGAGGTTATACACGTACCCCTGGATGGGGATGGGTGGGGGTGGATAAAGAATTGGCAGATACCAAAGAAGGGGATTTACAGGCAGTAGAGAGGATTGTGGAATGCTTGTCCAGCGGGGAAGAGTATGAGTCTTTGTCGGACTGGACCGACTCGGATCAGGATTTGCTGGATATAGTTGGGGGTGATTAGGTACGTAGTTTGGGGACACGGCGATTTCTCGCTCTAGTGAAGAATTCGACATTTATATCTTACGTCAACCAGTTCAGTGCTCTCCTTGACTGGGCAAAAGAAGAAGGTAAAAGTCAAAAGCTGAAAATGGAGAGGGTGCGGTGGTTGAGCTGGGTTAAACCCATGGGTTAAAGGTAACGGGTCAGATTCCAGGCCAAGTTCAAATTTGAGGTCAAGTTCGAGGTCAAGTCCCAAGGTCAAGCTCAGGTTCAGGGTCAGGTTCAGGTTGGAACTTCCAGTAAGGGTCAATATGGTCAACAACATTACAGAGGTTTTCAATGATTCCCAATTTTCATGATCGGAATATTGCAAAAGGGTGGAATGGGAGAGGGTGTCAATGAGACCAGTGCGTAAAACTAGAACATTAATGGTTTTGGCATTACATAAACTACCTGCTCTCAGAAATGGCGGCGGCGCATCCTCACACATGCGATCTAGTATCACGTCTTGTGATCGGGAGCTATATCGCCCAAGGGTCTTCGGCACTTCAGCCCCCAAGTGAAGCGACCTTGTTTACATCAAACAGGGGCAGGCGTTGCCATGACAAGTGCACACCTCCTCCTCACCCAGAACACCACACATGGAACTTGTATCTTGCAATCCCCATTTTAACCCAAAAAAAACACCCCCCACGCCAACAAAGCCAACAGTAGTAGACTACTAGACAAAACTGCCCTCTCCCCACCAGAACCCACTGGCATAATCTGCACCGGCTCATACGTTGCCGGACTCGTCTCATTCACCGTCCCATTCCAACAATACCGCTCAAAACACTGTTTACACAACTCCGGCACAGGTGTTTCCGTCCGCCTCAAGCTTCGCTCCAAAATCGCACAGCCCAGACAGGCCGGCCATTGCGGATCAATAGTCGCGTTAGCCATAGTAGCGACGTCATACCCGTTGCGTATAATAGCGTTGCGTTCCTCAGTGGTATATTCGAGCTGAAATGTAGTGACGTTGGAAAAGGTAGAATACGGTGCATTAGGGAGGTAGACGACCAGCGGGCCTGGGTTTCCTCGCGTTGAGCTCTGTAATGTCTCACAGCCGAAAAACGTCGGGCGCTTGTTGAGACCGAGGTTGACGAAAGTGTTTTGCCCCGGCACGACAGGGAACCGCTCGGTTTCCGAGGCGGCGGAATACCCGCTGATAGAGCGTTGGTAGGTCGCTACGAGGGAGGTGCCGTTGGGCCAGTGCGTGATGGTGTCGGCGGAGCTATCAATAGCGATGATGACGTCGACGGCCCGCTGGGACCAAAGTAAAGGGTGGAAGGGGATATTTTGCAAGTCTTCGCCGCCGTCAACGAGGTCGAGCGTAGGGGAGTCGGCGTTGCGGTTGCTGGTGGTGTTGTACTGGAAAAAAGGGTTGGGCCAGCTAGCAATGTCGGAATTCTCCTCGCTAATACTGGCGAGCGTTCTGTTGATGGAGCGGATGAAGAAGTCAGGGACATCAGTAGAAGCTCTTCCGAGTTGGAGAAAGGCTTGGTTGAAGAGTGATGAGGAGGTGCCGACGACAAAACCAACATTGTCAACGCCGGCCACGCATTTCCCGTCCCGTTCTGGCACCGAACCGTTGATAAAATTGGAGCCAACATAACGAAGCGGTGCAAAAGCTGGATTGCCGGGGTCGTAAGATCCCATCTCCCAGGGATTAAACTCGAAGACAGTTGAGTTCTCCCATATTTGGATCTGGCCTGCTGGTCTTTCCACCGAGACAACAAGGGGCATGGGAATTTGACCATCGATAAAGGATGGATTGCTGGCAACAGACGAGAAAGTGGTGGCCGGGTCTCCATCGGTGGCATCGAAGAGCTGGTATGAGAGAGCCCTACCCCAAAAGTCGGTTATCGTCGTATTGTATCCAGCGTCGGCTTTGGCATCCACCGCATCGTCAAGCTGCTGATAATAGTCGCGGATAGACAAGGTGGCAGGGCCTGCTGCAGGTTAGCGTCAACTCTTTTGCTCAACCCTCTAGCAAGGTAAGAAGGACCTTCAATGATGGTTTCGTTGAACTGCCATAGCTGGCTCAGAAACCCATCTGTTGCTCCGACGATGGACTCAACAGTGGTGAAGTTGGCTATGTAGAGACTTCCAACCAACCAACTGCCCCCGGAGAGACCACTGACGTAGGTGCTCGCTTGTAGAATTCCGCCGAGACCACCAGGTCCCGTCGATCCTGTTGTGCGGTTGTCGAAAGCGGCGAGAGCACCCGCCCCGTTCATCAAAGCACGATATCCTCCGCCTGACACGGCAATTCCAATTCTCGGCATCATTCCACCCTTGTCCAGAATGCCCTGGAGATAGCCCTGCACATCCATGTTGGTAATCTGAGCTCTTTCGAGCACAGAAAGCAAAGCCTGTCCAGTTGCATTCTCCCGTCGAGCCAACCAGTCAGTCTCCTGAGACGACAGTGATGTTGCCGGTCGTACGGACGGCAGAGGCGCCGGACATGCGGTAGAACTTGGCGCATACTTCCTCGCATCATCCGTCTGTGTCCATCCGCTCGGCAGTGCCCGGTCGAATAAAATGCATGTGGCTTTGGTGCCCACTATCGTCGATTCGTCAGGACCAACACGTGCATGAACCCAGCCATCGCTATGACTTCAACATACCTGCAAAAATGATCAAGGCAACTCTCTGGAAATACATGTTGTGGATTGGTGGTCGGGTATTTGGCCATAACCAAAAGATGCATCTCTCATGGTGATACAGGAAGAAATATTCTAGAGATAGTCAGATGGTGGTGATTTGGACGCGTGAAACACAAAGGGGGTTGAGCGGTTGCGTCCACTTTCGGGTCTGGCCGCGATTGGCCCACGCCGCTTCAGTGTGCCATTTCCTTTGTCCATGGCCGCCCTGGTGGAGTGATCATAATTTTGCGCCCCGATCTAGATCCGGTGCAGTTTTGCTGCATGCAGGTGAGCCACGCGGAAGCGGAACGGGAAAGCACGTTGGGGTGACGTAGGTACCACTACTTCTCATGCCTGGCTTGACTGTGTCCATCTGGCTCATTGCATTCGAAAAAATGTAGGTACAATATGCCAGAGCAAATTTGAGCAAGACAGAGAAGAGAGCGAAGTTAGCAAGAGGCTCCAGGCTGCTCCAACATTTCTGGTCAGGATGCCTGCGGCGTGCCTTCCAGGCGTGAGCAGCCAACCAGAGTGGGAAAGAACAAGCAAGCCAGGCTCGTGCAGCTAAAATCTAAAATCGGGCAGCACTCCAGTTTTTCCCTCTCAACACATTGTCAAATACCATCCAGTCGTGTGCAATCTAACTCATCATTCTTCCAACGCGATTCCTCTTGTGGATAGCATTGCAGGCTGGCATGTTCGCCTACCTCCCTTTGCCCGGGGGCAGTTGCCGACTCCTTCGACTCTTGCCGCACACAAATGAGAATTCCCCCATTGAGTGCCAGATCATCACTTGTCCCTTGTTATACTCCAAAAAGGCCCATCCCTACGAAGCTCTCTCGTATGTATGGGGACCTGAGAGCAATCAACGACCCATCTCTCTTGACGGCGACGAGTTCTTGGTCCGGGAGAACCTCCACCAAGCGCTGTTTCATCTACGCGATGAGTTCGTCGAGAGGGTCTTGTGGGTGGATGCGATATGCATCAACCAGCACAACGACAATGAAAAGAGCCATCAGGTCCAATCCATGGCCAAAATCTACGCCAAAGCAAGCCGTGTTGTTGTCTGGCTTGGGGCTGCATCGGACGATAGTGATCTTGCACTTGAGTCATTGCGCATGGCTGCTGAAGAAGGGAAAATGACAGCTCGGCGATCTTGGGATCCCACGTTCAACGGGAAGGCAATACTTTCGCTGCTTGAACGGGACTGGTTTCAGCGCATTTGGGTACGTAACAAGCAGCACACGCTGGTCGGTTCGGACAAAAAGTATTGACATGAGTGGTCTGTCTAGGTTCTCCAAGAGGTAGCTGCCGCACGACATGTCTTGATCAAGGCCGGATCAACCGAGATCGAAGGGCATGCGTTCTGTTTGGGGCTTGATGCTCTGAACCTGTCGTTCAAAAAGCACCCGCATTTGCGGGGGCTCATCCCTCCCATCACTCACCTTATCAGCAAGTCCGTACTCCGTCCACGATTCAGGGAGGACGAAACGAGCCAAAACACACGGTTCTTCTTGAATATATGCCCTTTAGCTGAGCTGGTGGAAATGTGCCACACCCGCAAGGCTTCGGTCGCTCTCGACAAGATCTTTGCATTACTTGGCATGAGCGAGGATAACCCGCACAAGGCAGGGCTGGAGGCTGACTACGGGATTTTATGGGGAGAAGCTTTTCGAAAACTCATCCAATTCTGCATTTCTGACAAGATATCCATCCACACTTGGGACGGCAGTGGGGCAGCGGTGCTTGAAGGTAACGGATGCATTCTTGGCCAAGTTACCTCGACCAGAAAACGGCTTTCCCGTGGTTCCGGGAGACTGCGCGTGAATGTCACATGGAATTATGCACCACAGAGTTTCGGGGCGAGCGACGGAGAAACCGGGGGTCCTATCATTCTACCAGTTTCGTGGAACACCGTTCAACGAGGGGACCTTGTTTGTCTTTTGCAAGGAGCACAAAGGCTCAGTATAATCCGACCGGAGGAGGCTGGGCTTTCGCCTCTCATCGTGATAGCGGTCCCATCCACAGAAAAGCTGCGAGAATGGTTTTCGTCGATCCAGTCCTTTCCAAATCCTCTGTTGCTTGTCTGGGATTGGGGCGAGTATTGATCGGGACGGGGGCTAATATCGAGGCGAGGGATGAGACAGGCTGCGCCCCTATCCTACACACTGCCCGCCAGGGAGAGGTTCTAGGCAATTGTGCAGCTGCTGCAAACAGGAAGCTAGAGGGACATCGATTTGACGGGTACCTAAGGAACGAGTAAGAGTTACAAAGCGTCACAGCGAACCTTTTGTGTAAAGAAAACCAACTCGGCAAAACACAGCGTGCGGTCATCAAGACAAATGCCACCAAGTTGAATCATGATCCCATAATTGCCGTCATGTCATGGTTATTATTCCTCCGGGGGCTCAGTACCGTAAAAGGGGGGGTCCCGTGAGTGCTTCATGAAGCACTTGTGGATTCGAATCCCCGTACCAAGACCTTAAATTTAATAAGCCAGTTAAATTTGCAAGTTGGGGGTTTTTTTTTTTTTTTGAGAGCCGCTAGTTAAACGAGGGCTAGTTGTGTTGCTTATTTTGGGCTGCGTAGCTTATTCTGGGAGACCATTAGAGCCTTTGAGCCACTTGGAAAAAGAAGCTGTT
>Ga0247760_1002185_pt1 | contig 15559 bp, 13 predicted proteins | sample UWRJL171409R4_FD_179936 | JGI IMG/M metagenome (GOLD analysis project Ga0247760, IMG submission 179936) | Plant litter microbial communities from Arlington Agricultural Research Station in Wisconsin, United States - UWRJ-L171-409R-4 | ecosystem: Environmental > Terrestrial > Plant litter >... | reverse complement strand
TTTTCGTATTGGAACCGCCCCCTCCTGCCTGGCACGCACGAATCCCTTAGCATCACACTCGTGTACCGACTAAACAAGTCGGCCGAGGACCCATCTCCCGGGCCGCCTCTCTCGCTTGCCGCTTGTCCAACACGCACAAGCTTTGACAAAAGGGATGAGATGGGCAGAGACATTCATGCGCAATATGGGCTGGCTGGCTGCAAGTGAAAGTGAAGCCATGTTGGAAGTAGGCCTGCTAGCTAGCTTATTCGACCTCTTAATCATGTTCTCCCACGATACACTCGGCTCCATGGAATGCAAACATACCAATCAATCTTGTAAGCCTGGTGGAGGTCGAGCTCTAGACTGTTTGGCCCCATGCGATGAGAACGTAGATGTGAATAGATTTCCCTCCCCCAATCCAGAAGAATTCACGCAATCTGTTTTGTTGTGCCTTGGCGCGAGGTCTTATTGTGTGAGAACTGCATATTTATGCCAAGTTAAGTTACTGGCGACTTTATTACAGGGCGCGATATCAGGGCTACTTGCGTTCAAACCTTCACGCTGAGCTCCGCCAGCTCGTGAGCGAAAAAAGGCTTAGAGACGAAAGAATTGATCGCCATGTGATCTCTGAGACCCTGGTGTAGATAGGATACAGCTTGGTTTCCTGCGACGAATCTGGGCACGCGAAATTTCCTTTTTCGTTCGCAATCCTGAGCTGGGGTGAGCTGTGGTGAGCCGAGGCTGATTTGTCCTGAGCTCTCCCTGATTCCCCCCTGAGCTGGGGTGATCCGGTACACCGCCGCCGCACAGCCTCAGAGGCCCCTTTTCAGTCCCCCCGGCTAAAATTTCCCATCGATTGAAAGCAGACGACGCGTAATCTGTAAGGATAGCCCCCAGGCAACAATTCTAATCACGACGTACACGCGTACTGGGTGTACGTGTGACTTGGGCCGGAAGCCCTATTACCAAAGCTAAGCAACCTATGCCTTGCTAAAAATCCTAAAACAAACCAAAAGTAACCAATCAAATCAATTTCAAACCTATACTATTACTATGCTATGTCAGAGAAGGATGCGGTACGGATGGAGTCACTGACGACTACAGCAACGTCACCTGTCTGTGCTCTTATCTGGTTGACAAAGTCATTATCTACCATTAGGGATATATAAGCTGTATTGTTGTTCCTGATAGAAAGCTGCTGGAGAGTTTAGCGACGTTAGCAAGTAAAATTGTCATCTTAATAGGATAGAGTTCCCAATTTTGTTGACTCCCAGGTGCGGATAGTTCTCCGAGGTACGTACTTTATTCTGCCGGCAGAAAATTATGGAGCGTCTAACTCTCGTTCCTCCGTATTTTGCACCGTTTCTACCGGCAGAATATGAGACCCAGTTCTCGGCCACGAGCCCACATTTTGTCCCCGCTCCCGTGGGCTACGTATCTTTTCTGCCGGCAGAATTTACGGCCCAGTCTCAGCGACCAAGTTCTCCACCGTTGAAATTTACCGCCCAGCGTGAGCGACCCAGTTCTCGGCCATGAGCCCAAATTTAGCCCCCGTCGCCGTGCGCTACGTAGCTTTTGCCGGCAGAAATTTACCGCCTAACGTGAGCGACCCCAGTTCTCGCCCTAAGCCGAGAAGTCGTGGTATGTCCTCCCAAGCTCACCTTAGCAAGAGATATCTAAAATAACACAGGAATCTCTGGATTTCCAAGTAGCTCCGGGCATCCGCGCAACAATCCCAATGACAGTGGAAGACCTCGACGTTCAGCTTACAATAGACGGCTCCCTGTTAGACAGAAGGGTGGAACGCTCTCTGGTCCTTGGTCCACGCTCTCGAATGGGGGAATTGTGGGTACGCCTGCTTCGAAGAGACGTGGCCACAGTTCGAGCTGTTATTTCCGAAGCCTTTGGTCGCGAGATGCCTTCCGCTTGCCCTGGTTGTGAAGATGGTCCCTTTCCCCTTTGCGTGGCGGAGAGCAATGACGCCTGCTCTAACTGCATATATACCGGAAGCGCTCGGTTTTGTCCGTGGAAAAGGCGGGGTGACGACAGCGCCGTTGGCAAGGACGGCGTCAATGAGGGCCACGAGGCTATGGACCAGGACAGTCATGATTCCGTCAACGAGAAAAGCCATGACGCCATCGATGAGGACCACCCGCCTAAGATGCAACGTGTAAGCAGCCCTCCAACTGAGCACTTCCATGTACCTCCCAGAACACGACACGCCGGCCGAAGGCGTAGAAATCCCGATTCCGACCCCGACCCCGATTTCGTACCGCCTAAGAAACGTAGACCGGACGGTCCGGATTATATGGACGGCTATGACCGCCAAAAAGACGGAATGCGAGTTTCAAGGAAACGAAACACCATTTTACGTCGCACGTGGAACTGTACGAAGTTATTAACTTGACTGGAGACGATTGATAAACCGACTAGGTCCTGGAAAGGTGTGAAAAAAGAAGGTCTTGGCATGGTATGGCGCGGACGACACAGCAAGGTGATCCCCGGCTTACACAGCCCTCTACGGACGAAATAGATCACCCCAGCACGGCGGACGAGACAGTTGGTTTCTCTGATGCCAACATCGCGATCTTGGACGCAAAAATATCAACGAGGTGCAGGATATGGACATGAGATACCAAGAGCGATCACGCGCAAAGCTTTTAGATCATAAGCCGATAATTGAGATGTGCCAGCAATGGCAGGGATTGTGTCTGCCAAGTAAGTGAAGCAGCGTTGGGAGTAGGCGTCGCTAGAGGGATGCCAGTGATTGGTCAGTGCACAAAACGGCGCTAAGCTGTTCTGTCCAAATTTAGGCTCCCCACTAGGTGTCAGAAACACTGCACACTGGATTCTTGTGGGAGTATTGGGGTTGCAACTGCTTGATTGTATTGCTTATTCTTCTTCACTATCCTGCTCTCTAGCTTTGCTAGAGAGCTCTTATTATAGTACTAGAAGGTGGCAAAGTCGGTGGCAAACTATGGCCCTGACCAGCTGAACTGACGTAGTCAGTTCAGCTTCCTTGAGCTTATTCTCAGCTTGACAGGGCTCTATCCAGCTTGACAGGGCTCATCCTGTACGTTTTGTTGTCCGGCCACAACCCCCTTCTTTCTAACACTAGGCGCCATAGTGCTATATATAGGAAGTCATCCTAATTACGGCCCTCATTCACAGGAGCCCAGATTTAGGACGATAGTTACATCTAGCTCACAAATAATGAATGCAACCACTGCTGCAGAAGATTCTAAAATGACGGAGTCCATTTTTTATGATACTTAACAAAGAACTAAATAACTACGTTGTCATTTTTCGATCAGCTGGAAAAATGAAGTCCTAACGGTAAAGCTTATATTTAGTACTTACGTTATAGATGAAAAATAACGTGCATGATAAGCGAACGGTACAGATAAGCGAACGGTACACTTTCCACCACCCTACCAGAACTATCCTTAATTAAATAACTACTACATTAGGAAATTACAATAACTAAATCAGAAACAGATGAATCAGATAATTCTGCAGCCTCCTTGCACGTACGTGTATTATGGCCAGGCTTGCCGCATACGCCATAGCACCGAATCTTCGTACGAAACCCCCCTGCACCACTACCATTTTATCGTATTTCCTGGACCAACTGCTCACCCACAGCCTTCTGATCCAGTAGATCCTGTGCCTCTTATACAGTAAGTGACCCTCCAAGCCGTATACGTATTTTTTTAGCTTTCCGTCGCTTACTAAGCTCCTTATTAGCCTTTCGTAATATTAAAACCTCCGTACGTAAAAGGGCCATTTCGTACATAATAGCCATCGTACCTTTAACCAGTCAATCTACGGTAGTTAACATTAAGGTTGGAGAGTTACCCTAATGGTTGGAAATTCGAGTTTTGATAAATATTAACTACAAGGTAGCCTCTCGAGGGTTATGTGGCGTTTGGGAGACCCAAGGTAGTACTGTACCTGGGTTTGAGGCTAGGGGTGTTGGGGTCCGAATACGTATATTTAGCTTAGATATCACCCTCTCTGGGTTATACGGTATAAGGCCGGCTCCGGCAAAACCCCCCTAGATATTCTTTTCTATAATCGAAGCAAAAAACGCCTTTTTAAACGTATAGAGAAATTCCAATTTGTTAATATATGTAATGTTTATCCGCATTAACTGCTCAATTTAGCGGCTATACGCCTTCTTCAACGGCCTAAAATAACTAATATCCAATAGCTAAAATAGGTACGAGGAGTACGGAGGTATATAAAGTATAATAATATTGTGCTCCTGGTAGTAGGTTTCGAATTCTTCGGAGTAGTGGCTATCGTAGCCGTTAAGGATAAGTAGCTAATATTTACCCTTCGTACGAAATATTATATAGAAATCGAAGTGCCGAATCCAATCTATACCTTTCTCATTAGTAATCTACCCGTTATTAGTTATTATAATACGCTAGGAGGCCGGAAGGTTGTACTCTTAATACTAATTAGCGAGGTGGTATTGCCCAGCCAAGATAATAAATGGTAGGATAGCCCAGCCTAAGGTATTAACTCCTTAGATAATTGTAGCCTACTTTCGATTGCCAGGCTGGGCCTGTTTGGCCCTACTACGGCTATCTGAGGTAGTAACTACTATAGAGGCAATAATAATACCTATTATAAACCCAGTTTTATCGAAGTTATACGAATCGTTATCGAAAATACCGTATTTAACCTTAATATTATATACAAGTACAAACCACTCGCGAATAACTATTGGATCTTTGCATTTGGTCTTTTAGTAGTCGTATTTACGCGTAAATTACATTCGAAATTCTAGTTAGCGCTTGACGAAATTGTAAGCCTATCGTACGCCAACAGGCGGCGCGTCGCGTTCGCGTAGCAATTGGTTGGCCATATCTTCCACGTACGAGAGCCGAGGATGGAATGCGCGTACATATAACTTAATAATATATTAAATAATCGTTTTCTCTTCCAAATCCGTAAGCTTACGCGAGTTAGCTGGAATATCGCGTCGTACAGGCTAGCTATCGCGTCGGGCGGAAAGTATTATTAAAGGTACGTTATAAATTGTAGCTACGTATCGAAAAGTAAGCTTTGGATTGTTTTTAAGAGCCTCAATTACAAGAGTAAGCCTTGATTCTTTTGGAAGCGAATCCATTATGAATTGGTAGTAGGATTAGTAAAAGAAGTGGGAAGGTCGTGTTGTGCCAAGAAAGTGTACCGTTCGCTTGTCTGTACCGTTCGCTTATCATGCACGTTATACGTTTAATGTTATTTCTTTCATCGCTTAATAAGGTGGTTGTTAAGGCCTATTCCTGGGGCACTAGGGGTGGCTTAGATAGCTTGCGCGCTTTGCGAATCACACAATAGGAAGTCAAGTTACAAGGAATTCGGACCTCGACGCTAAAGACTACGCCGGTCTGCTTTGAAGAAAAGGGCCCCGAGGCCTTTGCCACCCCCTCTCACGGTTGCATACAAATACCACATATTAACGTTAAACTTTACTGATAGAGGTTTAACAATGCTTCATTCGTATATTTATAGACCTAAGAATTCAAGTAAATACATTTATAAAGCTTTAAGTTTCGTATGCTACATCAAACTCTGCATCAGCACTTACAACGGAGAACTTAATGCGGCAAATGTTACTAGCACAAGCACCTTGCCCCAGCGATATCGTAAGTAAAACCATACCAACATATACACAAAGATGGCGAGTAATCTGAAAACGATCCTTATACCAATAGTTATTTTATCAAAAGTGGAGAGCCGTTCTGCGGACAGAGATACGTTATCTTTATTAGGTGAGGGAGCGTCGGGTGTTATTGTCACTATAGGTGCTAATTTAAATATTATTCCTACTGTTAGAGAAGGAGCAGTCGAGATACGCCAGGTGTTAATGATTATCAAAAGTGGGTTAACAAAGGTCTCCCCTAAGGTGTATAAAGGGGTGCTTATGGTAATTGCTTTGTTAGCCGAGGTTCCCAGATATTAAGGGGAACGCTGGTTCTCAGAAGCTTACTTACAGCGCTACGTGTTAGAGTTTAGAAGTAGCTTGCTAGACTGAAGATAGTAAGGTAGGAGTGAATTTGTAGATGTGAAAGGGTTAATCGTTTAGTCCTTTGTCAAGTACTTCGAAGCTCCTAAGCCGTTAACATCTAATAGCTACCACAGGTAAAGTCGCCCAGCCTTTAGATATTAATCCTAACTCCTAATAAAGGGATAACGGTGAAGCTAAGCGTAACAGTGGCACTATACATACCCAGAGAGCCCTAATTACAATTACTAAAGTAGGATGTCTTGCTCCCACTATAAACTTTATAACCCCGATCTATCGAAAAGAACATAAACCTTATGTTGAATTAGAGCACTTGGAACCACAGGCTCCAGGAGTGTGCGGCTCCAGGGTACGCAGCCAACAGCTGCAAGGTGCCCACCGAACCTTCCAGAAGGCTGGAAACTAGTTTCCAGCCCCTGGAACTCTCTGTAGTTTCAGAGGGTTCTATGGGTTCCAGGGGGCCCACAGGCCCCCCACAGTACTATTCCTTCCTTGTATTAGTAGTAAAAACCTCTGGAATTCTTCCAGAGGCTCCTACAGCCTATAAGTAGGCCTCTCCTCTCCTCTGTTTAGTAGATAAAAAAAATAATAATAACAACTCCGCTCCTTTCTACATTCTTTGCAGTAGGCTCTGGCTACCTATGCGTGCACTTTCTTTCTCTGAGTGCCCTGTAAGCCCTCTGTACTACAGAGGCTTACATCCTCTGCAGCACTATATTATAGTGCTCAGAATTCTCCAGCTTAACACCTTATATAAAACTTATAAATTCCCCATCTTTACCTAATATTATTATCCAAGAATGGATTATGGTCTTATTAACAGCCCATAAGTCCGCTTTAACGAGAAACCCTTTCCCCTTATACACCGTCCTTCCCTTCTTCCCAATACCTTTTATCCCTTATATCCTACTAAATCCTCATAAGCTTATCACCACTCTACCCCTAAATCTCCTATAGTTTAGGTGTAAGTCTATAATAAATGTTCTTAACCTTATTATCCCACTATATCGTATTATAAATACCCTGCTATTAAAGAAATTTAAAGGCGTTGTAAATATACGGCAAGGCGATTTATTAGCCTGTAAATACATCCCTAAGAAGAGCTTGATCTAGGAATTGTAAGTGGCAGTCTTTCTATCTTAAAGGCCATTTAATATAAGGTCCATAATGTTAGCTAAAGGGTTAAGGACGACGAGACCGCTATTAGGCATTACACATTTGGAGAGTTCTAGGCCTCGTATCTGTACTGCTTCGACTTTAGAGTGTTAGGAGGTGTACAGGCAGTGTTCAAGCACCTTAAAATACATCAGTTACTATATTTTTAATGCTAGTTTCCACTTTAAAATAATTACTAACCAACAGGGTAATATGTTTTCTTTAACGGGTTGTAAAGGCAGGCGTAAGTCGTAGTAAAAATAAGACGACTTCTGGTCTTTACTAAATGTGGGTAATTAAGCTTAATATCTATTAACTCATCCATGTTTTTAATAACTAACATGTCCATATCTAGAAGGACGGCTTACTCGTACTGAACCAGGCCAAATACAGAGAGTTTTGTCCAGGTATCGTTTAATCTCAAGTCTTCGTCGTACTCGCTATAAAGTCAAGGAATAAGATACTTAACCCACTACTTCCAAATTCCTTAGCAATCTAGGCTGCGATATCCTTCCTCTGGAAATCTATCGGTGCAGAGAGTAAGAAAGGGGTATTAAGAGTGGACACACCTGAGCGAATATTCCAAGTTAAGGAGCCCTGGGAGGTACTCTAGATTGGTGATCAGGCTTGCCCAGACTAGAATTTCAAGTGTCAGCAACTCAGCCCTGGATAAAGTAAAACCTGGCACGTCGCCGTTTTAGACACACCTTTGGTCGAAAGGGGGTAGGGTGCAAATTCAGTGAGGTTAGGCTACTATAGGCCAGATACATCCACCGTAGGTACTTCAACTTAAGACTTTGAAGAAAACACAAGTTGCGTATTATCTCCGATATGTCGCAGATCACTATGTTCTTCTAGTTGTCGACCGGATTGACACAAAGCTCAATCTTAATTTAAGACTTACAAGTTACCTAAGTAGATCAAGGTTACTTGAACATCCCACTCTTCGGGGCTGCAAATACCTACTGAAATACAAAGTGCTAAATATCTCCATACCCATACACCCTTTGCGCTATAACAGACGGCAGCTGACGTCGCTTTCTCTCAAGTGACGGGACCTCCTCGACCGGGCTACGTGCTTGTCTTGCGTTTCTCGGAGCTGTACCAGTGACGAGAGCTTGCGAAAAGCGATAATTCCTCCGAAGCATGGGCTGCTGCTGAAAGCGAAGCGGTACCTCACCGCTGTGCTCCCAGCTGTGCCGCTCGGTGTACATTGGTGGGATGGTTGGGAGGCGTTTTGACGGGCTTGTCGGGACGTTTTCTGCTTCTCTCTGGCTTTCGGGCTGCTGCGCTGGGGGTGTTGCGGGTTGGTGGTTGGGTTGAATGTCGGTTGTTGGGGGTTGAAGTTGGTCTGAGGGGTCGGACTGTTGAGCAGAAACGTGTGATGTCAGTGGCTCGGTGTGTTCAGGTTCGTGGATTTCGACATCTTTTAGTGCGTTGGATAGTCCCTTAGTCGCCGCTATAGCCTCTCCGGCCTGGACGAGCGCCGTATTTTCCGCATGGGCTGTTGACTCGGGATGGTCTGGAACCGTGAGCAGTGAGGGGGAGTCCTCAAGCCCACTCCACATCGAATTCTCCTCCATGGAGCAAGTCTCAGTGGCGAAATCCATGGTGGTGTTGACCTCCCGTTCCCCGTCGGCTTTTCCAGCAGAGCTCCGTTCTGTGCTGAAATCCGACACCTGTGGCATAAAGTACCGAATATTCTCCAGAAACGTCTCAGTGTCCGGGGCCTGTAGTGTGAAACTATCCCCTTGGTTGCCGCCATCTGTGACCGAGGCGGCGACGTCTTTCACCTTTGAGAATGTTCTTCTTGCCTGTTCTGGGTCGAGTTGTGATTCTAGCCATCGCTGCGCAAGTGAGGAGATGGAAATACCGGAAATGGCGGAGTGTCGCTCCAGGAGATCATCCAGGGGTGAGATCTCGTGGGGATTTGCTTCTTCCTTGCCGCCCATGATGGTCGATGGGGCGAGGCCGGCAAGCGAGCTGTTGGAGTTGGCCGCTTTCCACTCTGTGGCGGGGTTTGTGTGTTGTTCGCTTTCTCGGAAGGAGGCTCGACTGAAATTTGGGTCCTGGGGTTGCGGGTGAGATGATGTTGCTTCATTTTGATGTTCCGCATCCACCTGTCCAGGGGCATCTTGACTCTGGGACAACGTAACCCGCAGCTTGTCTACTCTGGCGGTCAAATCGGTGGAGTTTTCACTGGGAGTTTCGCGATCATGGTAAGTTTGACGTCTAGTGGGTTCGCTTCAACGGAGGTGAAAATATATGTGGACTTACAGTTGAAGACACTGAATTATCGACGAAATGGCAGCATTTTGACCCCGAACAGTGTGTAAAAGCTCCTTGAGCGTAGCCTCCTTCCACAGATACTTTCGCTTGGCTTTTCGTGCAGTTGAGCCCTTTTGATCGATTCCTTCAATGAAAGATGAGACTTGGTTTTGGACAGAGACCAAGACCAATCGACACCCTGAAAGCGCATGGAAAAACATGTCCGCTAGACCTGGGTCTCCGCAGAACCGCGATGATTCCAGCTCGGGGGTATTTTCAAGGATCATCTTGATGTACCACATGGAGGCGCCGATGGCGACAATTTCGGTGTGCAAGGCTGCGATGGTCTGGGGTGTGTTGCGGTATTTTTCCAGGAGGGTATGGAGTCTGTGCACAGTGGTCAAACACAGCTGTCCGAGGGAGAGTGCTGCTGCTGTGCACCCGACGGCTTCCATGATTTCGTCTTGAGTACGTAGTCTCTAGTGATTGATATGTCGGGTTATCTGACTTCGTGAAAGCTACTGGTTAGGGACCGCATCAGATAGGTGATGTCTGGAGCGAGCTGTCCAGACCGCCAAAGACCTGTGAGGCTCTGCGCCCCGGTACCTAGAACGGGCGCTTCCCAAGTTGGTATCCCGTGCCGCTAGGGGTACGTTTTCGGACTCCCCCACAGCCACGTTGGGCAATCGTGGCGGCGAAGTGCAGCAGAGAGACTCGCTGAATGGTGGTGTGCTTGTTAGCGCAATGTGGACCCACTGTTATGCACTACCGCACACTTTGTACGAGACGCTTAACAGATTCCCTCACCGAGCTGGCACTCTTGAACCAGATCGAGGGGTGCATCGATGGCTTGAGCTAGTGGAAATTGAATGGCTGGATATGTCATTCCCCGTGATTTATTGGGCGACTCTGCATTATCTCTGCCGCCGTGGTTTTGGTGAGGCCCAATGAGGCTTGCGGCTGAGGCAGAAAGCGCGGCAGTCGTCAGTGGTCGGCGCCGGCCGGGGTGGTACAAAATGGGCATGACGGCCCTTATAAGTGTTGCCCAGACCACCGTGACAGAAGCGTCTGTGTGAAGACTTTGTGGACGGAATCAATCGACCAAAATGACTGCATCGCGGGTCAGGGAGCAAGCCCGAAGCGCTGCGGATCAGCATCTGGAGAGAATCAGATCAAGCTATGGCTTGAATCAGGGCTCTTCGGTCGCTCAGCACCTCGTGAAAACTGCGGAGTCGGGTTGCCAGATGTAAGTGGATCTGAAATACTGGCGGTGACAACTGCGATGCTTGAGGTTGCAGGAGCTACACTCCGCTCCTTCCAGTTTCTGTGTTCCTCCCCCCCTTCGTAACTCAACAATTTTCCCAACCGCAGCAGCTGATTTTTTCCACCTCCAATCACCAGTCTTGCCGAGCAGCTCTACCAAAAGGCGACACATTTCCTCCTCGAACTCGTCCAAAACGCCGATGATGCAACGTACCACGACCCCGAACCGACTTTGCACTTCACCTACATGAATGGCTTCCTGCGCATCGACTGCAACGAAGTCGGGTTTTCGCCCAATAACGTCGACGCTCTGTGCAGTCTCGGCCAAAGCTCAAAGGCAGGTGCGGGAGTGGCCACGCAGTTTGTCGGCGAGAAGGGCATCGGCTTCAAATCTGTCTTCAAAGTCGCCGACCAAGTTTGGGTCTCGTCGAGGCATTACGAGTTCAAATTCGACAAGAATGCGAAACTTGGCATGGTTGCCCCGATTTTGGAAAGTTTTCCGGTCATCAAGCGGGATGGTTGGACATCATTCTACCTCAGGCTAACCCCAGGCACCGAGAATGTGGTGGTCTCGGAGCTGCAGGGCTCTGAGGATATGAAGCCGCAAATACTCCTCTTCCTTCGGAACCTCCGCAAGGTCGTCCTCACTGTTCAATGCAGCGCCGGCAGTGACGTCATCACCACGACATGGCGCCGAGAAGACGCCGAGTTCGCCGGACAAGAAGTCAAGGACCTCCATGTCGACAACAACAAGCTTGCGAGTTATTTGTTTATGCGCCACTGGGCCGACGGTCTCCCTGGGGACGAGAGACGTGAGGGCGTCACTGAATCCGAAGTCATCCTGGCATTTCCGTTGGACAACAACAATGAGCCGCGCTTGGAATCCCAAGTCATCTGCGCATACCTACCGATCAGGGACTATGGGTTCCACGTAAGTGACACCCAGCATCATGATTGCTGCATCGACCTGACTAAGGGCGTCTAGTTTCTCATCCAAGCGGATTTCCTCCTCATCGCCAGCAGAGAAGATGTCGATAATTCGGCCGCCTGGAACGTCGCCTTGCGAGAAGCCTGTGTCAAAGCCCTAGACAATTCTGTGCAATGGTTCAACAACAGCACCCTCAAGTTTGTTTGGCCGCGCTACCTCCCTGCCAAGCTCGGGCCCTCGGACTTCTTCCATCCCCTGAAGAAGCAGATGCTCGTCCATCTGTCGCTAATGAAGGTGTTGGAGGACCTCACCGGGCAGCCCGAGGCCCCCCGGAACCTCATCTACGTGCCGCGAACGTATAGGGACGACTCGGGAGAGCCTTTGACCAAGGGGGCAACAACCTCCAACCTCTACTTGTCGACACAGTACGACGACCTGGACTACAAGTACCTCCAGCGACTCGGGGTTAGGGAGATGGATCACGGTCTGTTCCTGGACCATCTCGAAAAAGTGATCGCCAACATGAACGACTTCATACACAGACCGGCCGAATGGCACTCGCGGCTTGCCGGTGTTCTCGCTGAGGTTTGGGACAATCGCTACGCCAGCCACTTCAAGAAGCTCGATAAACTCGCCATTGGTGAGGAGTTTGATGAGTCCTTATCGGACGACGATTTCGAGATCGACTCTGAACCATTTTCCTCTTCCCCTTTGGCATTTAGGGCACGAGTCAGGGCCTTGCCGGTCGTTCCACTCCGCGACGGTCGCTGGGTTTCCGGAAGAACTGACAATCTTCTCCTTGCTGCCTCGACAAGCGATTGGGAGTTACCCGGGGGCATGGGCCTGTCCGTCATCGATTCAACTGCTTGTCAAGACAGCCGCAGGGAGAACCTGTATCGCCTTTTCGGAGCGAAGACCCTTGAACACAAACGAGTTTGTCAGCTCATCGTTAACAAGCACACATCGCCTGACTTCAAACCCGACGCGGTCTTACGCGCCGACTTGATCTCGCAAGCCAAGTTTCTTTACACGTCTGGTTGGCGAAATGACAGCGGTGCGGCATTCATATGGCTAGCTACCGAGTTCGATGGAAGAGCTAAGTGCCAGGACCTCTACATCGACACCGAGAAAATGGCCCTGTCAGCCACGCACTTCTTCGCGGTAAGGAGAGAGGTCTTTTTGTTTATTCATGAAGACTACCTATCAGCGGTTGATGATGACGGCGATGATGAAGAGGAGGAGGAAGACGATGAGACGAAAAAGCGATGGATCGACTGGCTCAAGGCGCATTTGTGTCTCTCGGAAATCCCTCGCCTCATCCGCATCATCCGGCGAGTCAGCAGCATCTACCACGTCTTCGAGATGAGCCCCGAGTTTGACTTCATCATCACTGAGTTTGGAGAATACTACGCCATCAAGCTCATTTGCGAGTATTGGGATATCTACCGGTTCTGGGTAGTTTGGCCTCGAATCAATCACTTTCTTGGCGATGAGACGGCTTCGAGGATCGATCCCGCGGTTGACGTCTCGTACAGACAAGTTCAGAAAAAGATCCGATTCCTCAAATTCAAATGTACCGATGGCACTGTGGCAGCGTTGGAGAATACGGTCCTTCCGCTGAGCGATATTCCCAAGGAAGTGGACGGATGCGTGTCCTTTTTGAAACTGAGGGAGCCCGACCATAAACGGTGGAAGCATCTGGAGCACTTTGGAGTTGGCGTCACGCAAAACCTTGACTTTTATTTTCGATGTCTGCAAAACTTCAGCCGGACGAAGGGGTCGTTGCGCAAAGCAACCTTCATCTACGAACAAATACAGGCTCGAAGCGCTGGGTATATGGGTCTTTTGGAGTGAGTCAACCCTATAATGTCCGTAGCCCTATTTCCTCCTCCCATGTGCTAACCTCTTCATGATAGCAAGTTCAAGGGCAGCACCGTCCCCGAAAAGCTGGTATATGTTCCTCTATCACAGGACGTGGAGACTGATCCAGATAATGGGTCCTGGGTCCCCATCGACGAATGTCTCTGGAGAGGCCCGAATTGCATGCGCGCACACTTTTGCCTGCACAACATCTACCCATCGTGCCAGCGGCTGTTCGACGAAATCCTGGACCTCGAGAATGCCGGCATGCCTCAATTTCTGTCGGAGGCGAAGCGCTTCGAGATCGACGACAGCATCGAGTACATACGGAGCATCTTTTTCCAGATTGAAAACTGCATGAAGGAGGAAGCCAATCACACGGAGAAGCTGAGCAAGACGACGCGGGACAAGATCATTCCTGTTACTGACACGGCGACTGCTGAAACCTTTGGGCAGAGTTTCAATCGACTCTTGACGCCAGGGTCCGAGTTCTTCATTGCGGATACGAAGCACATGCTGAGTAGCTTTGTCGGCCTTGTCCCGCTTCTTGCCTTTGGCGTTGATGACTTGGCAAAGATGAAGAGGTTGCTGCAAGGGCTGCAGATGAATCCGAAGCGGCTTGGTCGAGCTGCACAGAGTTTGCCCCGGACTACGGGCAAAGGTGAGTTACACAGAAAGTGGACGGAGTGGTTTCAGGCTCGCTTTGAGTTCATGGCGAGGTAAGTTCTACAAAATAGATCAAAAGAAGTCGAGGTCATTTTCACTGACAACGCCGCTTCAGACTCGTGGAGCCCTCTCCGACCGACCCGAAGCGACAAAAAGGTGTCCGGGCCATGCTGCGCAACATCGAAGTTCACTACGCCGAGTACATCGTCCAGACCTACCGAGTGAAGATCGGCTCAACCTGGGTCCACGGCCGAGAACGATCCGGCAACGTCGTCCTCACACCCTCTGAAAACTCACTGCAGATCTTCCTCAAGAAGAACTATCTCGAGGATTTCCACAGTCCTGCCGAGCTTTCGAAGCAGCTAGCTGAGCTGACGAGCATCAATGAGAGGCACAATGGCCTGCATCTTCTGCATATTGTCCTCACGGAGCCAGATCTGAACAGGCTTGCGGACATTTTCGACCAGGAGGGTGTCCCCTCCAACTTTGATGACGATGAGGAGGTGGATGACAGTTGGTTGAAGCATCCGAAATATCGCATGGGGACTCAAAACGTGCCGAAACCAGAGAGTGGTCGACTGCCAGGTGTGACAACGGCACAGGGTCTGCACAATATGTTTGGTGACGCTGATTCTGAAACTGACGAGGACGAGGAGGGCCCCGGTGTCCCACGTGCGAATGGCGCTGGCTCTGCTGCTGGGAGTGCCAACGGCCCCAGCAGGAGCCCATGGGCTGGGAGATCGGGTGTTCGGATGTTTACCGGAGCAGGCGCTCGCGGTCCTCGACAGCATGCTCCGCCGCAGGCGCCCATATTTGACGAAGAGCTTGAGTCGAGGGGGCAGTTATTCGTGAGTCTCTCGCCGACAATCCCTCTTCAACTGGCGAACTAACTTTGTCATCAACACTCCAGTTCTCCACCGAACTCTCCGGCATCCTCAACGACCATTACAAACCCGAACTCCACTGGACCAGCCCCCTCCGCACCAAACACGGCCTGCCCCCCTACACCGGCGACACCGTCTGCTCCTTCACAATCAACGACGCAGAATGCAACGGCGAATGGACCAAAGCCGTCGCCGAAGCAGAATACCACGACGCCCGACAATGGATTAGGAATCCGCCAAAATGGCACATTGAAGTGCGAACCGTGAAAAAAAAGGACGATGAGTTTGTTTTGACGCATGCGCATTTTAGTCTAGCGAGGAGGTTGAGTGTGGAGAGGCAGAGGAAGAGGGGGAAGAGGGTGCCGACGGAGGTGATGATGTTGGTGGTGGTGTATGAGATGGAGGGGGAGGAGGGGGCGAAATTTGAGATGTTGCCGGACCCGTGGGGGGTGTATTTGGCGGAGTTTTTGAAGATGAAGCCCACGGGGGATTTTGTTTGTAAGTTGGCCATGG
>Ga0247760_1002184_pt1 | contig 15560 bp, 15 predicted proteins | sample UWRJL171409R4_FD_179936 | JGI IMG/M metagenome (GOLD analysis project Ga0247760, IMG submission 179936) | Plant litter microbial communities from Arlington Agricultural Research Station in Wisconsin, United States - UWRJ-L171-409R-4 | ecosystem: Environmental > Terrestrial > Plant litter >... | reverse complement strand
GGCGGTAGGGAGGGGCGCGGTAGCCCGAAGAAGGGGTTACGTAAGCGAATTATTAAACCTGCGTTTTTATTACCGGGGGTAGCTATTATAAACGTTTTAAATCTACGGGATACGTTATTAGGAATACGGAATTCGCTGCGTAGTTTGGGTTAGTGGTACTTACTTCCGTTTGGTGGTAATTGGTTAAAGGAGAAATTGCTTATGCAATACGTTAGTAATTGCTTTTGGGTTGCGGAGGGTATTACCGTACGGGCTACTAACGCCTACTAGTAAACGGCATTGCAACCAACACCGCCAAACTAGTAGGTGCTTCCAGCTTCCAGCCCTGGTTTCTATCACTCGTTCGCCTCTCTTCCGCTATTAAATCTACGGAGCCCGTATTCTTACCGTCGCAATAGCTTCAAGTTACGCCCAAAATTGCCAGGAGCGGAGAGAGCGAGGCGCGCCCCGGAGCTTGCGCAGGGCCGTCGCGCCGAGAGAACGAGCGACGCCAGCAATTTTATCCTTTCAAGTGTCTTCAATACTCTCCACTCATCTGGGAGCTTCGCGGTTGAACCGTTGCCGACTTCGTCGCTCTCGTCCCGGACAAAGCTAATGACTGACAATAGTTTCCAGGAAACCAGCCGCGCTCATATTTAAAGACGACGTCCAGCCACCCATCTTGGGCCTTTGAGAGGACTTGGGTGATGTCTTTTCACAAAGACTCAACTCATTTGGCCCCTTGGCATTGTAGTCGCACGCATGCGTATGTGAGGTCAGGCGGCTGTGTCCCCACTTCCATCTTTTCGTGCTCGGGTCTTCCTTCTGGGGCAATTCTGGGTGTGTCCGTGCATCCACGGGTCATGATCGCAGAAATTTCTCGATCATGTCGTTGGGTTCACTTGAGTTGCTTGCTACAGAGCTGTCTAATGTCAGCTGGTTGCTGCCTAGTCCTTTCGACATGGGCATTGCGAAGTGGACCCCCAACCTAATTCCACACCGTAAACCATCACGCTCCGTGTCGCAATGAAGCATTTTCGACTTTCTCCAGGTTGTAAATAACACAACCAAGGGTACGTCGCGTCACAAAAATGCAACTATTACACCTAAATTAACTATTTGGGAATGCGAGGAACCTTCAAAGTGGGCAGAATCCCAGTGCCCGTTCGCGAGGTCCCAATTTTTGGGACACAGGTGGCCCAAAACTTGGACCCTCCCCCCCTTTCCCAAAGTCACATAAAACCCAGTTTGCGTCCCCCATTGGGTCTCCATTCCCGTTTTACTCATTAAAGAAAGTGGAAAAATCTCGCCGTTAAGCTGAGACGCTCCCCGAGCGGATTGCTTGGTTTTTATTCTTGTTCGACGTGACCCTCTCATTCTTAACCTATTGGCTCTGGGCAAGGTGTTTCTGCATGGTGCCGCTGGCCCTTCTGGCCCAGGCCGTGGCCAGAGATACAATATATTCCCTTAGAACAGCTCTCAATTGTGCTCATATCTAAGAGTATGGATAAACTGGATGGAAAAGAATACAAACCGATAATGTGGGTTGTGTACGCCGCGTCGATTTTCACGTCTTTGCTCTAATTTCCCCTTCCTTTCTTACCTGCTCAATCCTTTTTTCAAAACATGGAAAACCTCGATATTTCCACGTCGCTCTATGGAAACACCTCGGCACAGTTCTATTGAACCGGACTCAAGTGCTCATCCCATCTGTCACAATCGTACCGCTGCCTCCCAGAGTGCCTTTATTTGTCACCACCGTCGCTCTTCTTACGCACACCAAATACACCACCACCCTCGCCATTCCTATTATTTAGCAGCGCAAGCACAGCAGCATTCTTCAGTAGTAGACAGTGCCGTGGCGGCCATCATTCCCAGGGCAGTCGTCCTCAATCCTGTCGAACATATTGGTCTCGCTGGCCTAACTGTCCTTTCCATATTTGACATTGAGGGTATTGTCGTCATTATGCAGAGACACGCCGAGGAACGCCGCTTAGAGCCAGACCAATTAGGTACTTCAGCTTATCTCTCCGGCGTTACTACTTCCCAGATCAATACCATTCGTTCTGCACATACAGACGAGTCTACCCTAGTTCATCACCTTCTCTATAGCGAGGGCGAGCTTCTTTTTCTTCAGGACGCCACGGCCGGTTTATGAAACGGCTCATCTCATTCTGTTTAGCTATATCCTTAACTGAATCTCTCAGAGTGGCTTGACGAGGAACATCCGGGATGTCGGTTCCACAAGATACGACGGCATCGTCACAGCGGAGCAAAGAAGTTGAGGGGACACTCGCAGACTTGTTGGGATGGAAGGTAACAGTAAGACAGGGCACCTGTATTGACGTACAACGTTTTCTAAGGCTCTTAAACTTTTGAAAAGTTCCTACACATATATACACTATCTGTGGTAACCCCTGGAGCCGAGTCGCTTGCGTTGTCGGCCGAACGTTGTCCCGACGGTTCTAGTGATTACCACCTTGATTAGGTAGTGGTCAAGATCGACACCCAACCCAACTTTCACACGCCTTTCCAATGACCGCAAAGGGTTTAAAACACACTACTGACGTCACTTTCTCTGGAATTCCTGCCGTGCATAAAAGTCTCCCGAATGAGCTCTCCTGTATATGCGATCTTCTTGACTTATATGTCAACCCTCCTACGGCGCGTTCAACAAACCGACCCATAATATGGCCGACAACCAAACCGACGCCGTCCGCGATGCAATGTCCGCATTCGGACTGTCAGCCCGTGGAGCAGTCAACTTCACTGGCGAGAACCCGTGGGCTTCGATTGAGGAGGCCCTGGACAATCCGTGGTCACCCAGCAACCCCAGTGGCACCATCGTCATGCGCCTCGCCGAAAATTCCCTAATGCATGGCGACATTTCCGAGCTTATCCGTCGAGACCTCGCCATCGACCCAATCCAACAGCTAACCTACGGCCGCGGTCCACGCGGGTCTCTACGCCTCAGGAAGGCCGTCGCGGGCGTGTTCAACTCTGACTTTGGCGCTAGGGAGCCGGTGACTTACGATCAGATTACCGTCATGTCAGGTGTCACCGCCGTGACAGATGCACTGGTTTGGAGCATTTGCGACGAGGGGGACGGGGTGCTGATACCGCAGCCGTTTTACACCGGGTATGACATCGATGTGTCCCAACGCGCCAGGGGTGTTATTATTCCAGTGCCGTTCCAGGGGATCGCGGGATATGCATCGTTTGATGATGCGTTCGACTCGCCCGTGGTTGTCCGCCGAGCGTTTGAGGCACAACTGGAATCTGCTAGACAGGCTGGGGGCCACGTAAAGGCGGTTTTGGTTACGAAGTAGGTGGGGGCATTTTTATCGGATCGCTTTCGGACAAAATACTATCGACATCACAGCTGACACCCAACCAAGTCCTCACAATCCACTCGGAAGGTGTTACGTAGGTACCCACCTCCCCGGTCTGACAGTTTGACATCTACCAACTAGGGACTTCTAACAAAAAAAACCAAATACACACACAGCCCGAGGATACGATCAAGGAGATTGCCAAATTCTGCGGCACCAACAATCTCCACCTCATCAGCAACGAGATCTACGCACGCTCTGTCTTCGATGCAGACCGAGCAGCCAAGATAGCACCCTTCAAGTCGATACTCTCGCTCGACCTTGAGGGCATCATCGATCCTTGCCTGGTCCACGTATCATACGGGGCAAGCAAAGATTTCTGTGCCAATGGGTTGCGACTGGGTGTTCTTCAGACGAGGAATAAAGGGGTCCTAGCAGCCGTGGCAAGTTTGAGGTCAGTGCCTGCCCCGTTTTTTAATTTTGCAATTCAACCCCCTCCTAACGGTTTGTGTTTCTACACGGGGCTGGCAATAAGTACTGACTTGCGCCAATCTCTCAGCCCGTTCTCCTGGCCTCCTTACGTGATTCAGGATATCTGGGCCGGGATGCTCGAAGACGAAGCATCTAGATCCGATTTCAGCGAGAAGAACCATGGGCTGATGAGTAAGAGATATCGCTTGGCGACAACTCTTCTAACGCAGAATAATATCTCCTATTACAGGGGAAGGTGAGTCGGTGATTTCTCTCCTATTACCGACTCGTTTGATCTACCAGACCAGTGTCATCATCTAAGTTATGGGTTTATCTAATGTGGGCTCTTCTGGGACTTTTATAATCTAGCTACGCTGGTCTGTTCCTCTGGATTGACCTGCGACGATATATCTTCGACGGCGGTGCTGCAGTCAACGGCGCCGATCTGAAAAAACGAGAGGCCCTGATCGACAAGACGTGCATGAAGCACAGGGTCTCGATTGCGCGCGGGTCTCTCTTTGGTACCGAGGAGCTGGGCTGGTTCCGCTTGACGTTCACTCTCTCGGAGGAGGAGATCACCGAGGGGATACGTCGCTTGGTGGATGCGCTGGAGGAGCTACAATCTGACAAGCTGTAGATTGAAGGAGGTGATAATTAAAATCTTCGAATCGTGCGTCTGGATCTTCAGTCCCGATAATTGGCCAAGAACAAAAGAGGGCGATCGCGTAAAGGATATAAAGGGAAAGAACGAGTACTAAATTCCACAAATTGAAAGACTGGCTAAGTGGCCTAGTGGTTCAGTAACTGTATCTTTCTCCCTCTCTATCTCTTTCTCTCGCGTTCGATTCATAACTATATCGCTTTTTCGTAAGGACCCCGCCCTCCCAACATCCTACCCTCGCTCTCCTCCTCCTACTTCTCCTGTTTCTCATATTTCTCTTCTAGATCTACGAACTAAAGCAACATGAGCCTTATTTCTACACTCCTCCGCTCTATCTTTCCGGTCCCTATCAGGCGCAAGTTACCAACCCACGGGCTATACCAAAACAGAACTAAATCAACAAGTCAAGCCCCCCTTTGTCCAAGGTATCACCCTCATCTCCATCTTCAACACTCCATGAAGTTCTGGGTGGTGGCTATTACGAGGGCAGAGGGTCCAGAACTGGGCCCTTTGCTTACATGGGACCATTTTTAGGCCCTTCGGCTAAAACTGCACCTTCTAGGAAGGCTGTGATATTCAATAGGCAGACATTTGCCGAATTTGAGCCGGGGCTGATCCTTGACTGATCAGACGTGACTATGAGCATGGGTGGTCGTCGATTTTGGGGTGGTATAACAACAGGTTTTCGATAGCCTTGATTTTCTTTCTAGCAACAAATGCAGGACACTCCTGAGCCGACATCCAACAGAGCCAATGCAACCAGACAAACGCAAACAGTCAAGCCACTCAAAACGAAGGCCCAAAAACGTAGACCCTAAACGCAGACTCCCCGAGACGCAACGCCATAGAAAAGAAAACCCTAGACAGTTCCTCTCATGAGCCCAGTTTGCCGGAACCGCCTCAACTAGCAGCCGCATTTGGTGCCGCAAAAGAACCAGCTAGAATCCCGTCAGCCACTTTATAGTCGAGTTAGGTTTCACCAAGGACATACCAATTGACACATCCCGAGAGCGAATTGCCGGTGTTGCACTGAATGCAATAGCCAAATCGGCCCAAGCAGTCGTCGCAGTTTTTGTAGCTGCAGGCACGTGGCTCAAGGTCGCGTCCTTCAAGCTTGAGAAGGTCGTGTCCGGCAAGCTTTTTGGTGTGCATTGATCAGTCATATTATTTATCTTTGCAGAGTTCTGCACTGGGGGGTATGGAATTGGGTCGGGGGGTCAAGGTGAGTTTTGCATACCTCCTCCTTCATGATTTCGGTATTGGTCTGTTGTAATTCTCGTCAGCTCTTCAAGTTTCCCAACTGGGAGTGGGTTTACTCACAAGAGCCGGTTCCGCTGCGACTAAAAGGACCTGGAGGGCGATGAAGATGGCGAAAGAGATCTGCATAATGTCGAGTTTGTGGATTTGTCGAGGGTGATACTGTGGACGAAGAAAGTGAGAGATGGTTGTGCGGATGAAAATAATCGCCGTGCCGTGACGCTTCCCACAATCTTTATATAGGCCGGACCTTGGGTATGTAAGTGCTCAAATTCTAGTCAGTATCCTACTTACTCTAGTGTTGGCGGCCTAGGTCTTTCCGTCTCGGAAGCAAGGAGGAATAACAGAGAGTCGTTTTCCTTGTTTCATATTCGTCCCTCATCCTCGAGGACAGGGTACAAGTGTGAAACAGGATCTAGTCGTATTGAGAATTACCCAATAGTTGAGTCTCGCCTCAGATCATTAGAGAGAAGAATAATGTAGGATGGATGGCTGGATTGCAACATCGAGCATGGCTCCGCCACGAGCCTTTCCAGGCTGTTTGTCACGCGCTGTATTGTGGCTGGTGCGGCATCTGCCAAAAACTTGGGGGACGGCAGGGCTTTCTCGGTGCAGTGTAGTGGGAGGCGTGACATAGCCTCCCCCTAACGATGGATCATCTAGCTGTGATATACATGGCGGATTGATTCTGTCTTTGCCAAAGCAAAACCTCAAATCGCAGTGAGTGTGTGCCTGCACTCCACGCGTCATCTTAAATGGAACAAATGGGCGAGCGACAGTTTCGTATAATCAATCACTATATCTTGGAATTGAGAATGCGTCATGTCATGTCGTTTATTGTATCATTGGTGCATTGTGGTTGTTCATGTGGTTGTTCATGTGGCTGGCTTTGACGTCTCCTCTCCATCCCGGCTGTGGGGACTTTTGGAAGCCGACACAAATCCACGCCGTTGCAAAGACAATGCAGATCGTGGATCGAGAAAGAGCGGGAATGCAACGGCGATGCGGGGTATTATAGTGGGTAAAGGGCACTATAATTAGTGTACGAGTAATCCTTTCAATCCTATACATACCGATGCTGGTTTGTTGGTAGAATCCGTGACTCCATCGCATCAACTTAACGATTTGCACAACATAGACCACGACAATCCCTTTTACCTTAACCCTGGCCAAGCTTGCATATCTCAGAAAACAGAACTAGATTTTTGCCATGTCATCTTGAGCCCTGCCTATTCCAAGAGCATCCTAGCTGGCTCTGTTGGTCTTCCCTCGTAAGTCGGGTACTGCTTGCCGCATCCCAAAGGGATCGTAGGATTTATTCCAGCGGAATGGCATCATGCACTTGCTGTGCCGCATAGCTTCTCCGGGTAGGAAGTCGGCATTCGGCAAGGCAAGGCTGTCACTTTCGTTGGAGTGCAATAGAATTCATCAAGTCTATAGTCTCAATTTCCTTGGTGTTATCCCCGTATCATTCCATCGAGTTTCTACACGAGTGCCGAGCCTGGGGGCAAATTCCGCCTCAGGATTGATGGGCAACAATCGAACGCGAGTGGACAATCATCATCCACCTTCACATGCACGACATGCTGACCTGCCGGGGGTATGTGAGGTTCCACCTGTTATACTCAAGATATCTATCATGTTTTTCAATAAGCTTGAAAGTCTTTGCAGATCAGGGATCACAGATGTGCCTTTTTTTTCCCCCCGGGTTCGAACACACTCACGTACAGTCGCTAGCGAAATCGGCTTCCGCTTTTCACTTACTCTTCAATTGTCTCGGGACCCGCTATTAGGCCTCTTGGCGCTTACACCGTGCCAACTCCCACCGTCTAATGTCCCTGCCAGAGTCCAGCCTTGCTTACATAGATAAGGACTACGGAACCCACCGATGCATTGTAAAGCCACGTGACCAGAAGGTTAGCACCAAAATTGGACGCTATTGCGGGGCAAAGGCACCGCTGGGGCAGCCCTACAAACCCCGCAGAGCGGAGCAGCGGATCAACGATCCAACGGGCCCATGGAAAAAGACGTCAAGTTCCCTATCCGCGGCAGAATGCGGCAATTATTCAGTCAACGGCAAAAGGCCGGAGCGATCGACTTGGTGACCGAGCGCAATCCGCCAGAGCCATCGGGCGCGGCGACTTCGACTTCGCCCAAGACCTTCCCATCAGGCATCAAGCCCTTTTACACCCCCGCGAATGCCATTGTTGAGTATGTAAAGATCTGCTCGAAGTTATAATCACTTATTAACCGATGGCTTCTGCGTAGTATCGTCTTCGTACACAGCCTGACCGGCAATCGTGAGAAGATATGGACCGCCTACGGCGCGACCGAGCCTTGGCCCAAGGCCCTCCTCCCCTCCGAGATCCCGACCGCATGTATTCTTACATTTGGATACGATACGTACGTGGCAGATTGGAAGGGTTTGGTGTCGCAGAGCAGGATTAACAACCACGCGTGGAACCTATTGACGTCGCTCGCGACCTATCGAGAAAGGAACGAAACGAGCAAGCGGCCGATAATATTTATTTGTCATAGCCTAGGGGGCCTTATTTACGAGGATGTACGTACGGCATACATCAGGCTATATAGAATACGCTAACTTCATGACAGGCATTGGCGACGTCGAGACAACGAACGGAGAAACACCTCCAGAGCATACTTCAGGCGACCTGAGGAATTGCCTTTCTCGGAACACCTCACCACGGGTCAGGCTTAGCCAGATAGGCCGAGCTACTATCCCGAAAAATAGGCGTAATTAAGCAAACAAATACAGAGATTGTAACGGTTCTCCGGCGCGAGTTAGAAGTACTGACACGGATTCAAGACGGCTTCCATACAATAGTAATGGCGCGTAGTAAGGATGGGCTACAGCTAATCCAGATCAGCTGTTTTTACGAGGAGCTGCCTCTGCCAGGTATCGGCTATATATGTCTGACAGCATAGCTTATCGGAGCGCTTACTGATCCTCCTAGGTCGTGCCACAAGACTCGGCCATTCTTCCGGGCTACATTCCGATCGGTATTTACAGCAACAATATAGACATAGCCCGATTTGTCAGCAAAGACGATCCAGGATTTGAAGTTATATGCGGAGAGCTTCGTCGATGGATCAAGCAGATAAACGTGGCTGAGAGACATTATATAGACCTACTTGCGCTGATATATGATAGGGATATACTGGAAAGACAGCGTGATCGACTCGAGAGATCTGCCCGGTGTAAGTACTGTAGAAGCACGCTTCTGATTTATAGTTCGTATTAATCCGGATAGTCCTCGTGCCATATACTCGAATCCAGACTTCGTCGGGCGATCAGCTATCCTCGATCAGCTGAAGAATCAGTTTGGCCATCTTGCTTAGCCGAATGAGGGATCACAGCCTAGGGTCTCGCTTTACGGACTTGGCGGCGTTGGGTACGTGATGTCCCTGCAGTCCTGCCAATTGATTAATTCAGTATAGAAAAACGCAGATTGCGCTAGCGTACGTCTACTGGCTGCAATAGACGCGGCTGGAAGTTTCGGTCTTCTGGATCCACGCGAGCAGTGCTGAGCGATTTCGCCAAGCGTACTTTTCCATAGCGAAGGAATGTGGGATCCCAGGTTATGATAACCCTAAAGTGGATGTGTTGCTGTTGGTTAAAGAGTGGCTTGAGAAGAAGGATTGTGGTCAGTGGCTGATGGTTATCGATAATGCCGATGATAGCCAAGTTTTTTTCGACCAACCTGTGGCTATAAGTTCTTCTCGCAACAAGGGCAACCTCGCACAGCATATTCCCGAATGTGCCCACGGCTTAATTATTATTACTACCAGAAACAAGGAGACCGGTTCACGGTTATTAAAGGGCAAACGCCCTATTGAAGTACGGAAAATGGACGCGGGCGAGTCGGACCAACTGTTCCGGACGAAGCTTAAAAAAGAGGATCTCAATAGCAACGTACTACTGGTACTTTCATCCCGGTTGGAGTATCTACCGCTTGCGATAGTTCAGGCTACTACTTTTATTTAGGAAAAAAGCGTTTTAGTACCTAAATATCTCGAGCTTTTGGATAAGAGCGACTAGAATTTTGTAACGTTGCTTAGCGAGGAGTTTGAGATAGTGGGGAGAGACTTAGAAACTCCGCGCGCTCTTACGGCGATATGGATTCTTTCGTTTGGGCAAATCCAAAAGCAGAATGCGGCCGCAAGCGAACTAATGTCCTTTATAAGCCTTCTTAACCGCTGAGCCATCCCTTTGGCTTTTTTATCCAGCTATAGTAAATAACAGTAAGCTCAGGAGTTAAAGGGAGAGGTCCAACTAACAAAGGCTCTGGGGGTCTTAAAAGCATTCTCATTCATTACTGAGAATAACGGAGGCGACTTTAATATATACCAGCTTGTATAATTCGTCACACGCAAGTGGCTGCTTGAAAAAGGCACCCTACGCCAACTCGCGAACCGCGTATTATTAACTATATCGCAAATCTACCCATATGGTAATTATAAGAATCGGATTATCTATAGCGCGTATTTATTACATACGTATGCAGTGCTGGAGCTTGAAGGCACCTAGTTGAAGGACGAGAGACTAGCTAAGGCGTCGCTCCTCCACCGTACTGCTGGATTCTTCAACTACTAAGGCCAGTAGAAGGATGCTAAGAAGTTTCTAATCGAGGCGAAAGAGATTCAAAGCAAGATACTGGGGTCGGAGTATCGCGATACGCTAACTAGTATAGGCAACCTGGCATTAGTGTACAAATATCAGGGCCGATGGGCAGAGGCCGAGTCGCTATTTGTATAAGTAATAGAGACGAGAAAGAAGTTACTGGGGTCGGAGCATCCCTCTACGCTAACCAGCATAAACAACCTCGCTTTAACCTAGGAAGGCCTAGGCCGCCTTAATGACGCGCTTGACTTAATATATTAGTGCGTTCTTCTTCGGCAGAAGGTAGTTGGGCCGGATCATCCATATACATAGTCTAGTCTTTCTACGTTGCAAATGTGGCAATATAAGATAGTACGAGCGAAGCAACAGTAGGCAGAACTTCAGATAGAGGAATGTAATAGGCCTTCAGATTTATAAGTGAGCTACTATTATAGCGTCTTTTAATCGCTATCCCGTCTCTTTAGCGTTGCGTTTAGGTATAAGGAACGAGGATGACCTGCCGTCATGTTCCTAGGTGACTCCCGTAGCTTTATGTAAGCAAGGCTGCGATGCTGGAGTACATTTGACGGTGGGGAGTTGGCACGGTGTAAGCGCCAGGAGGCCTAAAAGTGGGTCCCCAGACAGTTGAACAGTGAATGAAAAGCGGAAGCCGATTTCGCTAGTGGTTGTAACGGGACACACTGAGAGCTTCGGCTTAAGTGCTGGTTGTTTGTGGTATGGCTAGTTGTTGGAAGGGGTGGTAGGCAGGACTCGGAGGAAGCTGACACCCAGACTAGTGGGGGAGCGAGGCTGCAAAAGCGGCGCGGCAGGAGGGGACCAGTTCCTCCCCCCGACGGAGGCGGGGAGTGCTAGCTCTAGAAACTGAATTGAATTGTAACGGGACACAAGGTTTCGGTACGCCTGCAAATATAACCTTGGTGTTTGCAAAGTGACGCAGTGTATGTCGACAAGGTAAAACATGCACTCCCGAGTACAGTTGTCGTTGAAAATCAACGTTAGGTCTTTAACAGCACCGGGTTGCATACAAAATGCTAACAATAAAATCGAATATATCTATTGTCATGCCACACACAAAGCAGAATTCCTATCCTGTCCTGTTATAAAGGCATTGTATACAAGTCCGTCTTTTACATAAAAGAGGTCACAAAGCCAGCCCCAGGCCAACCTTCTTCCGTCTTGCCAGCACTCTCAACAAGTAGCAGCAGAAAAAAAACTCTCTACTGCTTTACACTACCAAGAAAAACCTCTTCTCACTCACCGAGAAAATGGACGCCGCAGGCTTCTTCTGCTGCCAATGCCAGGCGGTGCTTCTCAACACCGACACCTGCCAACCTTGCACCGAGTTCGACACCACTCACCAGGTTTGTCCCAACTGCACTCTTATCCCCCAGACCGATGGTCGCTTTTACAAGTGCTGCAAGTGCCACTTTGTCGTGGCCGGCGGTCAGTCATGCCAGGACTGCAACCACGCTTGCTGCCAAGATTGTGCTCTTCTAACCTCGGAATACCCTATCCGTATTATCCACAAGGGTATGCCCAGCCAAGATCCCGAGGCGGTGGCCAAGGCTCAAGCCGAAGCTTCGGCTCGGGCTGAAGAAGAAGGACGCAACAACTGGGCTCGCACTATGGCTCTCAATCTCGCCGAGACCCATCTCAACCTGGGCGGTCTCGGTCAGGCTCAAACTCAAACTCAGGCCCAATCAAACTTGCAGGCTATCAAGGACGCTAGGGCCCAGTCTTCTATGGCTGGTGCTCGGGCTCGCGCTCAGGCTCCGACTTCATCACCTCCCGCCCAAGTTTCCTCTCCCGCACCAGTGGCGGCTTCTTCTCCCGTTGAGGCTGTCGACCCTTCATTGTGCGTAAAATGCGGTCTTCCTATCGGCTGGGTCAGCGAAACCGAATATGACCGGCACGACGACTGCTGGGCTATCTAAGTCTGCAGTATTTTTCTTTCCCACTTGATCATGACCTCACCTAGATTGATACTTAAGAGGTAAGTAAGTAACTGCGCAAACTAATCGCGAGAGAAAACAGTATTGGATATAGAAAACCAAGAAAATCAATAAAAAAAAAGCTGATAACCCAAAAACAAATGCCTGCATTTTTTCGAAATGTGATAGTGAGAGTGAGATACTGAACTTGGCGACAAAATCGAATGTTTACACCACCTACTCGCGTGATATTTGAATTGTTACATGCCATTGACCCCTTGGATTAAGCTGAAACCACATTTTTGGACAAAGGAATTGTATTTGGATACAAAGGAATTAGTTTGCCAATGACAGTGACATTGGAACAAGTAAGCTGGGTAAAATGCATTGATTGTATTGATTCGAGAGAGAAAAAAACAAAGCTCGGCACAGCCGAAAACGTACAACCTCGTCTCCGCTGATCAACGACACCACTCAACATCATATATTGGATCGGCCGAGTGCGTCACACTTGGCAAAATCTTTGTGTTGTTATGCAGCGTTACCCACAAATCTTTTCGCTGCGTGCAGTGCTACCCACGCCGTAGGTCGCCTTCCAGTCGGGATAGGCCACGTAGCCAGGGCTGAGAGAGCCGCATTTCTGAGCAATGGCAGCAAACTGGGCGGCGAGCCACGACCCACTAATGGTTTGGCCATTTCCGTAATTGCATCCATAGGCCACAACGGTACCCTGCTTGTAGAGGGTGGACGTTTCCTTGAAGGATTTGCCGTCCTTGAATCGATCAATCAGACCCTGCTGAGCGAGCGACATGTCATCCCAGTTGAGAACCTGTGAATGATAGAGATAAATTAAAAATGGTTAGTCCTTAAATACCTAAGGGTATCCAGGTAAATAAATTAAAAAAATTCGTGGGGAATACTTGCGTATTGGTTGGTGCAATGGATATCCCCCTGCTGCTCCTTGCGGGCTTCAAGCCCGGTCGTGTCCGTGTCCGTGTTGTCCAAATCCCGAGTGGCAAAGTGCACCGTCTGACGGTGACCCTTGCCGTCGACTTTGGACACGTAGAAGCCGTCAGGAGAGTCAGGCTTGATGCTAAGACTATCTCGAGGTACCACAGTCACCCTCGCCGCCGCCGACAGGGAGAGAGCGAGAAGGACAATGGTTTTGATGACGGACATGGTGAAGTTTGTCGCGTATAAGTAGTTAAAGTAAAAATTTTATCTTTGTTTGATGGTTTAGGTTTAATATTTTGGTATGTGTGTTGTTCGGAGTTGGTTGCTTGGTGATAATGAACAAGCAGACACGTTCCGTCCGAGTCTGTTGGTTTTATAATTGAAAATGTCGACCCCTCTTAGGTAAGTTCATTAGAGGGCGCGGTATCACGGCTGTTGCCTGTTTTCCATTATTCTTGGACATGACTGAAATCAAAAAAAAAAAGTTGGAATAATCCAGTTACTCTGTGCTCTGATATCATTGCGCCTCTGTACACCATCCTCGTCTAGCTCTTGAATACGTTGCCTATTCGCTAGAGTCTAAGCCTCTGCCTCGTTTAGTCCTTGGAATTGCACAATTGTCAGCTGGCAAGGCTACCAGGTTGCCTATGGGGATTGTTACTAACTAACAAATCTATTTTTGGTCGTGTGCTGTACTAATCAACATCTACACACACACACACGGAACCCTATTGTTTCATAGATTCTCTTGGCAATTATGCGGACAACTGTCGCTGTTAAAAATATTAGTAGTTCATATAAAGAGTTCTAGGCATCTGGGTCTGGGTTAGTATTTGCTCTTCCACAAATCGGCGAGGATGGTGACAAGCCAGTCTCGAGATGCATCATTCCTCTCCTCTGCTGCTATCACACTGCCTGGGTGATGAAATCTAAGGATGGTCAATGGAACTGCCTATACTAAAGCAATGTTAACGCGTTTTCAGACCAAGATAGCTTGGTGATTACTCAATGCTACCTGTCAACTTAAATAGGAACACACATATCTATCTCCCTCTTCCTTCCCTCGAATCGCTTCCATATCTCAAAAATTACGCGGTGCATCTCTCTCTTACACTTGGCTTTGATTATTTACAGAAGAATTCCGTCAAGTAAAAAAAAAAAAATACCTCGATCGATATGCAGCCCGCCAGGTTCTTGTACCCGATTGCTGCTGCAGCAATCTTGGGTCAAGCTGTACCCACGCTCGACAGGGCACCTCGCAGCCTCACACCGAATAATGGCATCGACTCCTCCTCCTCCTCCTCTGGCGCTGCTGTAGTGTCCACCATCTTGTCCAGCCCTGCCGTCAGTCCGGATTCCGTCTTGGAACACGGGCTGGCGCCTCGCCAGACAGGCACAAACCTGATTCCGATCAGCCGGCTCGCGCCCTTGACGACTGGCATGGGCATGCGCCTGGCCAGCGGCGTCGCCCTCAGCGTGATAAAGGTGGTACCCACCTTCTTCTCCTTCATACCCGGCGTGACCACGCCCATCCCTACCTTGCCCGAGGTCGAGCTGGCGCTAGAGAAAGTGGCCGCGCATGCCGAGAGAAGCCCCAACCACCACAGCGGCATCCTGATCAAGAACCTGGGCTTCAAAGCTATAGAGTGGGCTTGGCAATGGGACGACGGCAGCGCCATTATCCCTAACTTTACCACGATAGAGTGGCAAACCCTCATCATCTGCCTCTACCGCGCCCTTCCCGGCGCCCAGTGGGAGGAGATTCGTGGCCACTTTAATGTTGGGGGTCGAACTTTGCAGATTGTCCTGCACTTGATTAGGGGATCAAACCTATAATCATGTCGCAAGTTCTTTTCTTTTTTTTTAGGTTGTTGTTGTTGTTGCTGTTGTTGTTGTTGTTGTTGTTGTCACATCATAGTCGGTCTTTATATATGTCTCGATAGATACCTAGGTAGATGACCGATAACAGCTAATTCACTAGCCTAAAATCGACACCATGAATTTCCCTTTTCTTCTTCGGAACTGAGCGGTTGCTGCCTTGACCTGAGCGAGACTGAGCTAGACTGAGCGAGGAGGTTACAGTTCTGGGCTGCCTCGGCTACAGTTGCAACGGATCTAAAATGGCGGTGGAGTTACGAGGACCTAGTTTTGGGACCTTTATCACCACCACCTAGCCGCGCTTTCTTTCACTTACAGGAGAACTGTATATTATATTCGGATTCTATATCCTTTTGTTATATAACGCAGAGGTCGCTGTAGCAACCCTCATTTACAGAGGTACTACCTATGTAACTCAGGGATGATTGGAGGGAGGCCAAGTCGCCTTTTGAGAT
>Ga0247760_1002183_pt1 | contig 15576 bp, 2 predicted proteins | sample UWRJL171409R4_FD_179936 | JGI IMG/M metagenome (GOLD analysis project Ga0247760, IMG submission 179936) | Plant litter microbial communities from Arlington Agricultural Research Station in Wisconsin, United States - UWRJ-L171-409R-4 | ecosystem: Environmental > Terrestrial > Plant litter >... | reverse complement strand
CAAGGCCCCTGCGCTCCAGGCAAGCCTGGAGCGGTAAGGCGCCTGCGCGCCTGAGCGCCAAGAACTGCCGCTGCAGTTCGACACACCCCCCAGGTGCTCAGAACTGCGTTCTGAGCGCCTGAACGTTTGAAAAGAAGTTCGCTGTAGATAGAAAATAATGAGGTCCGGAGGCTAGTCAAGCCTGTAACTTCCTAAATTGTACCGCTCAAGTTGGTGCGTGGTCGCGTTTTCGGCGCGCGCTAAACCGAAAGTGGTAAGCTTATACGGTGGTCTGAGCTTCTCAACTTCATACCAAGAGCTTACAATCTTTCCCCGTTTATTTACTTTCTTCAGGTGAATATAAAAAAAAAAAATTAAGAACACCACTATTCTTATCCCCCGCTCCCAGCCACTATGGCTAACGTAAAGACTGTAGGCTCACGCCTTAAGAAAACGTAAGTCCTGCTCCTTCTACTTGAAAAAACTGTCGTTTCTGCTTGCTAACCTGCTCTTACGCCTTCCAGATCTTGTCAAAAGCGCAATTAGTCTTATTTATAAGTGTTTCCACCACTCTTTCTTCTACTCTAATTCTGACTAACTGTAGTCAAAAGCTTCTTAACAAGCAGAGAGCGCTTACGGTGTAAGTTTCACTTATTTTTATCGTTTAAGAGTAGCGGTTAACTTTAATTTAAGTGTTAAGAAGCCTACACCCCGTGCCTACACCTTAACCCCGTTACCTAAGCTATTTGGCTTGATCTCACCTGCTTGCTCGCCCTCCTATTAGGAGGAGGATAAGGATAAGGATAAAGAGGAGGAGGAGCCTCCCGTGACTCTTTATCGCTCTGCTTATGGTGTGGCTGGTCTGTAAACCCTTATGTGAGCCGCTCTTTTCTTCTTAACAAATACTTAACTTACTGACTTTAAGATCAGTAAATCAGCTTAATTACCTGCTTACCACACCCTTAAGTCCCCACACCCTGCCCCCACTAATAAGCGTGGTGAGGCTTGCCTTAAGTGTTTTAAGAGCGCTATTACTGGTAATAGTAATAACTGCTGTTTCGACTATACAGGCGTTTTGGCTTACTGTGCTTACTATGTGAGCGGACACTCCTGTGTAAAGGTATATGTTCTCCATGGACTTATTTACGTGCTCCGCTAACCTGCCGTTCAGTCCTTTCTTGATAAAGCCCTTCGCTGGGAAGTTCCTTACTGCCGTAACGGCTGGTACACCGGCTTCTGTAAGTATGGTGTATTCCATAAGCTGTTCCATTTTAACCACTTATATCAGGAGCTTAAAAAATAAAGGGTGGTGCTACGTGTGTTCCTCGCAGAGCCTTTAGCTCTGTAAAGTAGAGAGGAGTTAGTTGGGGGTGCTGTTATTAATGGTATAGGGAGCTTTAGCTCTTTTAAGGAGCGGGTTATAGCCCTAATTAGTAAGCTTATTAATCTGGTAAGCTGCATTTAGGCACACTATCTAGCTGCCTGTCGTTTTTATTTTATTATTTGTTACGCCTTTAGGCGTAGATGCGCCATCACGCGTAGAGACTGTGGGAGCAGTGCTCCCTTAATCTTTTAGCTCCCTTATAATAGTTCCTTTACTCTTATAATTAATGTAACCAGTGTCCTTTAACTTCACAAACGTTATAAAGTGCTTAAAGCGCTGCTAAGAGAGCAGTTTAGTAAGTTTATTTACTGGTATCTGTTATATGGGTAGATACGTGACTTTAAACAAGCCTTTCACGTACTCCTGGCAAGCCTATATGTTATAGATATTAATGTACTGAAGCCTGGTGTTTACTCTCTCGTTCTCTTTAACCACTAGCTATATCGTTTACTAGTTATCGTAGAAGATCCTCTATACTAGGCCAAGCTTGTAAGTGATGTCTGCTATAAGTTTTTTAAACGCTATTGTTTCCTTAGCTGCATATATAAGTGTAAGCAGCTTGGCTTTGGTTAATGATGTCGTAACTGTATATTAGCGAGCAGCTCTCCAGTTAATTACGCTACTAAAGAGCATTATAATATACCTTTATAATAAGCAGTATATCTTTATATTATCTGTGAAAGAAGTGTTGCTAACGATTACGAGAACCTTTTACCCTGCTCCTCTATACTTAATCCCTACATACTGTAAGCTGTATAAGTACCTGATTGTCTGCTTTATTACAGCTAGGTGCTTTAGGCTTAGGTTAATAAGAAACTGTAAGAGGATAGAGGTTAAAAAGGTTACATCTAGTTAAATTATAATTACTGTGTACAGGATAGATCTTATAAACTTTTAATACTCTTTAACTTCCACCTTTAATATACTCCCTATATTCTTAAGGAGTTCTACGCTAAGGAGGGGGATGTTTAAGAATATACCCTTTAAAAGGTTATACCGTTTAGTAATCTTTTTAATATACTAATTATAGACTAGTTAAAGCTTTCGTTTACCCTAGTCCCTAATTACCTAAATATTAATAAAGCTAGAGATCTCTCCCTTTTTATAGACTTTATACCGTGTGCGGAGCTCTTATATAATTACTTTTACAGCTTTACAGTACTCTTTTATAAATACTATAAGGTAGTTATCCATATAGAAGAGCACAAACACGGTTTTACTCTTATTAAACGTAAGGTATGGCTCCTTATTTAATAAGGTAAGGCTAAGCTCTTTTAATGTTAATGTGAACTCCTTATACTACAGTAGTGGCAAGTCTTATAAGCCGTATAACGCTTATTTAAGCTTATAATAGAAGCCTTCTTCCTTAAAGCTATTTAAGAGCTTACACACTACTGGGGAGTTATCGTCTTATATGGTGTATAAGAAGGCTTAGACTACATTAAATTACCAGACTTCCAGGTCTTACTAAGTGGCGAACGTTATTATTATCCTAAATAAGCAAGCAGTTAAAGTCGCTATATAGGTGTTCTGAAACGTGTTAACCTCCTAGAGGTTACCTTTTACACAGATCCTAACCTTACATTTTTTAAGCGTGTTATCTTTATGGAACTTATAAGTAAACACCTATTTAAACGGGAGTAGCTATAAGAGCGTTATAATACGTTTTATTTTACACTACGTTCCTTTATAAAGGAAGTACTATATCTCAGCTTAGCACGCCTCTTTAAACTTAGGGCTAAGTGTGTGGTTTTTAAGATCCCTTTAGTGCTTTAAAAGCTGCAGTTTAAAGAGGTTATCTCTATAAAGGTAAGGTAAGTTTAAAGCTACGTTAAGCCTCACCTTTACTTAAAGCACTATTACCTGGAACACGGTATATAACGTCCTGTAAGCTTTACTCCCTTCTTTAACCACTATTCGCTAATTAGGTAAGAATATTGTAAAGAAGCCTGTAAAGCTCTTATTAAAAACTAGGTAGTTAATCCTTACTCTATTATAGATCTGAATAGTAAACGTATAAATTACTAACTTAGGCGATCTAGGGGGAGCTGGCTGCCCTTAAAGTCTCCTGCTTTATTTTAAAGCAGGAGGGTAGTTAATTTGTAAGTGTATGTTCCATATTTCCAGCTCCGCCACTATAATAGTATCTTTAGCTGAATCTTTTAATAGGGTATCTTTATGCTCCTTTAAAGCTTTATACTTAAAAGTTATAGATATCTTATCGTAACTATCCTCCTACAGGTAGCTGCTTTCCTTAAGATTTATACGTAGCTTTACATTATTAGTAAAAACCCTATCTGACTGTTCTGGAGTTTCTTATCATCCAGACCCTTACTTAAAGAGCTCCTCAGTCTCTTTAAGCCCATCACAATCCGCAAAAGGTAATCTAGCACACTCGCTAGTTAGGTAAGGGTATAAGCCCTAAGTCTAAGGCTAAGTTTTAACCTCTAATATTAACTCTAGGGTTAAAAGTCTTAATTTAGTACTTATAAAGCTTTCCTTAAGCTCTATAAGCTTATCTTTAATCTGAAGGAGCGCTACTCCGTCTCCAGGTGCGCTTACCCTTAAGTTTTAACCCTTAGGAGCATCTTTATTATTAGATTTAAAGGTTAAAGCTTTATTATTAATAGGTACAGGCGTAGCGTTTAAGTTTAAAACGTTAGTGAGAAGCTTAGGCACAGATAAAGCGTCTTATATCTGCAGCTTGATTTTAATAAAGCTAAGTAGCTGCTAAGTGACCTACACTAATAATACCTCTACTTCCTCACTCTCCTTCTTATAAAAAAGCTTCTTATTAAACACCACGTTACGTATCGTAAGTACCGTTTTCAGTTACGGGCACTAAATGTAGTAGATGTTAAAAGCTACATATCTAACTAAATACCTAATATACCTTTAAGGTTTAGTCTTAAAACCAAACTTATCCTGCTCCGCCTCTTACCTCTTATTAAGAACGTAAGCTTAACACCTGTAAGTGTAGATCCCGCTCTAATCTAGGTAGTAATTGTCGGCTAGGCTTCTGCTAAACTCACCTAGCAGTGTGTACTACTAGAAGTATTATCTAAACCATTTATAAAGCTTCTTGTTAGGTAACGTCTAGTCGTTTTGTCAGCTAGGGCTTATCCCGTGTAGGTAGGCAGCTGCTTACACGTATTTAGGCCAGATCGATTTAGGAAGGTTTACTCCCTCCTTTATTTTAATAGATTTCACGATTAGCTCCTGGCTTACACGCTTACTCCTACCGTTCGGTTCGTGTGTATGTGACGGAGTGGCTTTGATTTCGATTCTTTCTTCGATTACCTAAAGCTGATACGGCGTGTATCCCCTGATCGCAATCGTTAAAGTCTCTTAATTTTAACGTATAATACACATAGTAAACCCAAACTGCTATTTTACCTAGTTTACAAAGCTTTTAATAGTTCTAAACATTTCTAGCCCTTTCTTATCCTTTAATAGATAACAGAAGAGCTTCCCATTATACTTATCCTTAACCATAAGTAAGTAAATTAATCTATCTTATACTCTTTTAAAGTAAAAAAGGTCCTAGCTAATTTGTAAGAACGGGTAATGGGAGAAACCTTTAAAACGGTATTTTAAAACAATTTATTATAAGTGTGCAAACGTACAGTGTTTACAGTTAATAATCTTTATACCTGTAATCATAACGTTACGTGCTCGTTCGATAAGTTTCTTAAGAGCTTCTAACCCTAAGTGCCCTACCCAGGTATGCTAAAGGTGCTCTATGTCCTCTTAAGGGCGCAGCTATTACTATAAGTGCCTTACTCCTCGTTTCATTATAGTTATTAACACAGTACCTACGGCACTTACGGTAAAAGGTATTAAGAAGCTCAGATAAGCGAAAACAAGAGTGTATTGTAAGAACACTAAATTATACCGTCGCTTAAGCTTCTTCAGCATTATGTTCTTTTCTATATTACCGTAGTAAAGTGTATAGTTAAACTTATAATACTAAGCTCTAGCTTTAGTAATTAGAGCTTCTAAGATAATATTAACGTGGAAACCCTTTATAACGGCTATATTATTAAGCACCAGATCTTCACTATCAGTTCCCTTAAAGCTCGTAAGCACTTTTAAGATCACTCACTTACTGTATCCGGAGATCGGGAACAAGCTAGTCCCCGCTTAGACATAATCTCCAGCTTTAACACGCCAGAAGCTCCCCTTAACCAGGAGCGATTTGTAATTAATAAGGTGCATTACTCTGTAATTATCAACCAGGGTGCTGTTAGAGAGCAGGTGCCTGGTGAAACCTGTAATAGAGAACTGCCTTACCACCTTAGTAATCGCTTCCATTATATAAGCGTTAATTACTGTGGCGTTAATAGATCCTGGGAACTTTAAAGCGCCTAAACAGTCTTGGCCTTAAGTGGCTAGAGTGGCTCCCCACTTCTCCTAACAGGATTGGTAAACTTTCAACCACTTAAAGCTTACAAATTGCGCTTTAATCTTCTCCCTTATCTCAAATCCTGGCATTTTAGTACACTTAGCGTAAGCAGGAGCGTTTAAGAGTAATCTAATAATTACCAGGTGTAAGATCCAGCAGTTTATAGGCTCCCATGGGTGTTTTCTTCTATAGGGACAGTCCTTTTTAAAGCCTTGACTGGTCCTGTCAGGTGCTCCAGAGCAGTCGCTGGTAAAGAAGTATTACAACCTACACCCAACACAGGCCTTAAAAGGACTAGCACAGGTTAAGACAGAACATATAGCAGGACACTAATAGGTAAGGGGCGTTCTAAAGACGGCTCGTTAAGCTAGCACTCCTAGATGGGGGGTTTAATATCACTGTAAGTTACTGTCACTATAATACATAAAGGTAAGTCTGGACAGTAGGATATAAATAAATAATTAAATATTAATGTAAGGAACCAGAGTCCCTTACAGTGGTTATGGGCATAACTATAACTATCTATACTAACTAACTGGGAGGTATTTTATACCTTACTTATAATACTATAAATGCTTATTATATAAGCACTTTACACCACGTAAGCGTTCTGCTTGTAAGGTTTCTCCTGCTTATAATGTAAGCACTTAATATACTATAAACAGCACCTTATTAATTATAAGGGCTTTAGGTCTTTACACCCCTGGCCTAATACGCCTAGATGGTGTACACTGTCTTCCCACACTGTTCCTTCTATAGGGGATTTATCAGGCCACCCCAGCCTAAGTAACATCTTACAGGGTTATTACACAATTCCCCCTTTTTAACGTTCTTTTTCTATAAAGAATTTAAGAGGTAAGCTTCTCCTTTCACCACTTTACTATGTAATAAGTGTCCAGCTCCCAGGTCTTAAAACGGGAACAGGGTAGAAATACTAACCGCCATTTAAACCTTACAGCCTATACACACACGTTTAATAGCGAAATGTCCCCTTATTCTTTTTACAAGTTTACTAACCCTCTACTTGTCTGTCAGGTTTCTAACTGGTTTAACAGTTATAATTACTATTTAAAGAGGTACTGGCCTTCCTAGTGTGACGCTTTTAATGTTAGTAAAGTAAAGTTAAAGGCTTTTCTTATTAAAAAGTAAAACCTTAACTTATAAGTTAAGTTTACTACTTAGCAGCTTTATAAGGCCACTGTTAAACTTTAAGAGGTGTTAGCGTGCCTGGCGTGCCTTTATAAGTAACGGTCCCACCTTAAGGACTGGGCTGTAAAAGTATTTAATTGTAAAGTGGAGCTGTTAGAGTTTTAAGAAAGTAAGGAGGCTAGGCTAAGTGCTCCTCTTAATAACATGGAGTCTTTTAACTAGGGGAACTTTCTAACAGGGTCTTTATAGTAAGTGGCTGCTTTATAACTTAGTTTATAGTTACCTTCTTTAATAAGAGGTTATAAGTTTAACTTTCCTTTATTAACTTCTTCTCTTAACAGTACTTGTTTTTATATAGGGCTTATTAGGAGCTTTAGAGGCCCAGCCTCCTTATTAGGTCTGAGGTCCTTATAACCCTGGCTAAGGCTTTTAACAAATGTCCTTCTATACCTATTAAGGAGTTTCCTACCGCTTTTTAAGCTCTGAGTCCCATAATAGTCTTGCTCTTTAGTATAGTAGTTTAAATATCAGATCTTATTTTACTTTTAATTAGTCTGGATTCTTTCAGTAGAACTCTGTAATCAGGTCTGGGCACTTAAGGTTTTTAACAGGCTCTTATAAGTTACTTTTAAGGCTGTAGTCTAACTACTTAATAAGATATTTAAACGTGTTCTTTCCCTTTTGTAAATCTATAACTTCTTTAATGTCGTATTTATCCTTATTAGTGTTAATCTTAATCTTCTTTTCTAAAGGAACTCCCTTTAAGGCGGGTTTTAAAAGTAAGATGTGAAAAACCTTAATTTACACCTTTATATTAGCAGGTAAATCTAATTTATAATTAAAGGTGGCGACCTTCTTCTTAATTTAAAACAGTTTATACCTTTTAAAGTTAAGTTTCTTATTAAGCCGTTTCGAATACAGGTTTTATGAAAAAAGGTAAATGTAATCCCCCTCCTAAAAAGTTAATCCCTTAACTCGTTCACTATTATAATAAAGTCCTTTTTTAAACACTGGCTGTTCAGTTTAATGTTTATTAATAAACTTTTTTATTCGTTTATGTATAAACTTAAGTTTAATTCACAGGTAGTTATATAGCTTTTATATCCAGTCTGTATAGACTGTGGCTTAAAGGGTGCTGGTAAGTGGGTTTTAATGGAGCTTAGGCTCCTTATTATAATTAGTGAAGAATAGTGATATACCTGTTAACTTAACTAGTGTTATATTATAAGCTATCTGTACTGTTAGTAATAACTTAAGCTAATTATCTTATTTAAAGTTAATATAGGTTTAAAGATATGTTATAAGTATCTAATTAACTTACTCTATTTAACTGTCTGTTTATAAGTAGAATGCTATTAAAAGCTTACTCTTCACACTTATTTTTTACATTAGTCTTTACTAAAACTTTAACATAATTAGCTTATTTTAATCTGTAATAATATTATCTAATTAAAGGTGTTATAAAACTACCTCTTTTTTAAAGATATAAGTAAGTTACTTTACTGTTATGTTCTTTAAGGTTAGCAGAAAGTAAGCCTATTTTATTAATCTATTAACCATTATAAAGATCTAGTTATAAGTAACTTTTATAATAAGGTCCCTAAACTCTGGGATCCTAATAACGAAATTAAGCGAGATTAAACTCTATAGTACCTGTGGTACAGGGAGTGGTTTAAAAAGCCTATAAGGCTTATGGTATTAATTCTACTTCTAATAACAGATGTTACAGTTATTAACCACTTCCTTAACTAACTTCTTTATTCCCAGAAAGGTGTACACTTATTAGGCTTATATGAGAGTTTTAACTCAGCCTATATGTCCTCTAAGTTAAGATTTGTAAACCTGTTAGATATACTCCTTCCACTTTCCTAAATTGTAAATATACAGTTTCTCTTAATACCAAAGCCTTACTTTTAGTTTAAACACACCGTTTACACCTTTTAACAGCTATTCCAGCTAATAACCATTTTCATTATAGTTTAGATACATTAGGCACTCCTTCCTATAGTCTTACACGTGCCCTGAGAAGTCTCCTAAGGGGCACTTATACTTACAGGTACCTTTTACTAGCCTTTTTACTTAAAAGTCCTATTATTACTAATGGATATTATACTTTATTTATAAGTTTATACAGACTTTAATAATTTATTCCAGCGTTTAATTATCTAACACTTATAATGTATACTCTAATGTACCGTTCCTAGTTTCGTTAAACATAGTAACAGGAATTAGGACTGGATTAGCATCCTTATAATCCTGTCTTTAGTTAAGGGTATTAGCTTACCTATTATCTTTTCCTTTAACGTAATGGATCTGGAAGTGGAATAGGGCTATTAATTCTACCTATTATACTTACTATGGGCTAAGTTCCTTTATTAGGAAGTACTGGAGGTTATTATAGTTTAAAAAGACCTAAACTGGCTCTTTTATACCACTTAAATATAATGCCTATTTAATAAAGTATTAAATAATTACTATTAGTTCCTTATTATAAATCAGGTATTATAGGGCTAGGCTGTAGATTCCTTTTAATAAAAAGGTAACTAGGTGGCGTTTCTTATCGTCCTAGACTTAGTTAAGTTCTTTACTAATTATAAACTTTAAAGAGTTAGTCTCGACTTAAAAAGGCTTTAAGAAATCAGGGAGGGTTAAGATTAACACTGTGATAAAGGTGTACTTAAGGTCCTTAAACACCCTCTACTATCTATCAGTCTATTTAAACGGTTTACCTTCTCCTGTAAGCTTATATAGTGGTTTTACAATCTTTATAAAGTACCTGATAAAATAGCGATAGAAGTTTATAAAGCTGATAAAGGTTTATAACTCTTTTTAGTTCTTTAAAGTAAGCTAATCTCTAATTGCCTTTATCTTCTCCAGTTACATTTTAAGCCTTTTAGGGGTTACTTTAAACTTTAAATAGTTTAGTTCCTAAATGTAAAAGTGGCTTTTCTCCAGGTTTACTATTAGCTTCACCTTTTTAAAAGCTATTAAAACCTATCACATATACTTTTAATGTTCTTTTAAAGTTTTAAAGTAAATTAAAATGTCGTCTAAATATATAAAGATAAACTTATTAAGGAAGGGGTGGAGGATATTATTAATAAGGCCTTAAAAAGTTACAGGGGCGTTTATTAATCCTATTAGTATAACATAATACTGGTAATACCTGTTATAAGTCTGAAAAGCCGTCTTGTGTTTATCCTCTTCCTTCACTTTAATATGGTTAAATCTTATGGGGAAATCGAGGTTAAAGAACCAGTTTACCTTAATAATCCATTTTTACATTTCTGTAATAAGTGGTAATAGGTAGCGATTCTTAATTATATCCTTATTTAACATTTAGTAATTAATAATTATATATAACTTACTGTCTCCCTTCCTTAAGATAAACAGTATTAGGTACCCTGTTAGGGACTGGGACTTTATAATAAACCTATTCTTTAAGTTTTTATTAATATACTCCTATAGGGCTTTAACTTATTAGGGGTTTAGATAATAAGGCTGGAAGCTGTGGAGCTTTACTCCCGGTTTTAGCTTAATTTTATAATCCCACAGTCTGTGGTTTAGTAATTATAGTATCTTTTTTTAAAATAGGGTAAACTTCCTGTATTTTACAGGTACCTTAAATAAGTTAACTTCTTTATTTATTTATAGATTAGCTTCTGGCTTTTTTCCACCTTTTAAATTATTATTTAGGTAATACGGTAAACCTTCTAATCCTTTAACTATCTTAATAAACCTAACCTAAACTATATTTAGTTTTAAGGGTTTAACGTGCTTTTAAGTGCTTTATGTAACTTTAAAGTGGTTTAGTGCCTTTTTAGCTTTCTCTAAACAGTAATCACAGCTAAGGGACTTATTAAAGGTAAGGTGGCCACTCCTCTAATTAATTATAGGGTTATACTTTTCCAGCCAGGGTAAACTTAAGATTATATTATATCTTATAACTAGTGTAATGTTAAAGTCCACTTATTATTCGTCCCTATCTACTTTAATTAAAAGTGGTAAGTAATAGGTAACTTTACTATTATTATACTAATACAGGCCTCCTTCTCCATTTTATATAGGAATAGCCTCTTTATACTCTTAATTAGGGAGTTTCCTTTAGTTAACTAGTAAAGGGTGTACCAGGTTAAAAGCACTCCCACTATTAATCACTGCTTTTACCTTAAATAACCTCCCTCTTCCATCTGTTATATTAATATTAACAGAATAATGCTTATACTCCTTTAACATCTAAGTTATAATAATTACTTATCCTTAAGGTCTTATCCAGCCTAACCTTTAAATGCCTCTCCTTCTTCTTAGGGTTTTTACTAACTAGTAAACTACTAGTTTCCAGCCCTTTTAAAGGGCTTATAACCTTTTCCTAATTCCTTTTAGAAAAATAAACAGCTTTAATAAACCTAATAATTAACCTTTCCTAAGTTCTCACACCTTAACGTCCAGTTAACCTTAAACGGTATAATGTTCTTAAAGTCCTTAATAAGTTAATAATACACTTTACAGGCTTAAATTACAGTAATATCTTTTTACTCTTAGATCTGTTAGTAATCTTCCCACTTCTGCTATTCCCTAGCTTTTCTATTAAAATATAGTAAATATATTATAACTAGGCAGTTATTAAGTACCCCTCCTTGCCAGTATATAGTGGGGGTTTAGTTAATTATAATAACCTTCCACTTATTACCAGATTCCCTTATTAAGGAGTAGGAAACTTAGTAATAAGCTGGTTCTAACTCTACTCTAACGATAACGTAATCCTGTTTCTATATATTTAGGAAGTGGTTATAAAGGGCCTTAGGTCTATAATACTGGTTAAAAGCACAGTTATTATACACGTAATTAATCTACAGTATATCTCTGTAATTAGGGTGGTTAACGTTAACTGTAGGTGCTACAGTTATAAAGTATAAAATAGGGGAAGTGGCACCTTATTCTTTCTCTTCTTCCACTTACCTCTATATACGTTATTTCTCCTAAACTTCTTCCCAGAACTTAGGTAACAGTAACCTGGCTTATTCTTCTATAAAGTGGTCTTCCTTAACAAGTTAATATTTAAGCTGATTAGTAAAACGAACTTTATTATAAAGTTTTAACCTAATTTCCACCACTCTGTCTTTAAACGTTACAGTAAGGCCTTTAACTTACAGATCCTTTATTTTATCTACTATCTTTTAATGTTTCTCCTTTAACTTTTAAACCCTCTGTTAATATACTTGCTTTACACCTTCTTAGGGGACCTTTAAGGTATTAGTTTAAGGCACACTAACTTTAATACAGGGCAGTTATCTAAGCTGTCCTTCTTTTAGGGAGGTAAGGGTGTTAATCCACTTAACATGCTTAAAGTGTTTAAAAGTCTTAGGGGGTATTATAAAGAAGAACTTCCGTTTCTCCAGTTTGATTTTCTCAGCTTATTCTCTTTCACCTTCTAAGGCTTATTTCACTACTTATATAGCCTAAAGGGCTAGTTTTTTAACTCCCTTAATTATTTTAATAAGGTTTAAGTTAGGGTCCTTCTTAAACTTCCTTAATTCCTAGGCTTACAGGGTAAGGTTTTTAAGGCCTGTAATAACTAATTAAAACATCTCTTCTTAAAGTTAATCTTCCACAACTTACACCTTTAGTAATTCTAAGTTTCCACTTTAGAGTCGGTCTTTTACAACCTGCACCTTTATAGCTAACTCTTCTAAGACACCCTTAAGGACTAGATATACCACATCTTAGGGTTCTTCTTCTTCTTCCTCATCTCCTAAATTACACTTATCTATCTAAATACAGTCTTCTTTATTACCTACTATCTTAACGTAGACATCTCTTAAGTTAAACCTAATATGCTTCCCTCTTTTTAAAATAAGTTTTTAACTAACTTATTTTAATAACAGACACTGCTACACTATATAGCCTTTCTTATTATAGTTAAAACACTAAATTTAAGATAGGTTTTTAAGCTGCTTTTATTACTGTTATTATTAAGGCTTATCACAGTTAGGTTAATTTTAACAGTTCACTATATTAATATTTATTAGCCCGGGGTAGTAACCTGTCACAGTTAACTAGTTCCCCTTCTTTAGTTTACTTAACTGGTAAAGGGTCTGTTCTTTCTAGAAGTTCTTTTAATAATAGTAATTATAATACTAATTATTAGCCTTAATAACCATTTTAACTAGTTCTTAAAGGCGGTCTGGCTAATCCTTTTAATAAAGGTCTTTAGTAACGTGCTCCTTTAAACCACTTTAAAATAACATTATTAGGGCTTCTTAGTTAAACTTAGTCTTTACTACTTCTAATTTAAAGTGTGTAAAGAACTTAAGGATTAAAGACGTCTGTCTTAAAGTTATAAAGCGTTATTCAGCTTACCTAAGGGCGTTTAATTCTCTAAACTCAGTCTGGAGTTAATTAATAAAAACGTTAAAGTTGTCGAAAAGAGCTTAAGTTTTAAGGGCTTCCTTTTATACTCTGTTTATAAAAAGGTTATTAATTATCTTTACATAGGGTTTATACCAGTAAGTGGCTACTTTATTTAATAAGGCTTTAATGAACCTGACCTTTCCTTCTTCTTTAAAAAACTGCTTATTATAATAGGTGACATAACTTTAAAGTTAGGCTATCCAGGACTTTAATTACGTAAAGTCTCCCTTAAAGTGTAATAATAGGGGGAGTTTTACTTATTTCTTTTATAAGCTCCTAAGGTTATTATTCTCCAGCTTAACAGTATTAAGTTAAGTTTAAAGTTTTTTAATAAGACCAATACGGCTCTTAATATCTCTAGGGAAGGCTTTATTAAATTCCTTAACCAGTCCCTGTTAGTTAAGGTTTAAGTCTTTAAGGTGTGTAACCAGCTTATTAATAATAGGGAGTTAAGGCTAGGCTTATACCTCCTTAATCTCCTTTCCTTTTTTAAAGGTTAATATGTTAATAGGAGAGAGGTGGTGTCTGGGAATTTAATAAACAGCGTTTAAAACTTAACACTAATATCATATTATAACCTACACCTAATATAGGCCTTAAAAGGACTAGCGTAAGTTAAGACAGAATGTATAGCAGGACGTTAACAGGTAAGGGGTGTTTTAAAGACGGCTTATTAAGTTAACACTTTTAGACAGGGGGTTTAATGTCACTGTAAGTCGCTGTTATTATAATGCATAAAGGTAAGTCTGGATAATAAGATATAAATGAATAATTAAATATTAATGTGAGGAACTAAAGTCCCTTATAGTAGTTATGGGCACAACCATGGCTATCTATACTAACTAACTGGAAGGTACTTTATACCTTACTTATAATGCCACAAATACTTATTATATAAGCACTTTACACCACGTAAGCATTCTGCTTGTAAGGTTTCTCCTACTCGCGATGCAAGCACTCAGCATGCCACAAGCAGCACCTCATTAGTTATAGGGGCTTTGGGTCTTTGCACCCTTAGCCCAGTGCGCCTGGACGGTGTGCACCGTCTTCCCGCACTGTTCCTTCTGCGGGGGATTCGTCAGGCCGCCCCAGCCCAAGTGACGTCCTGCAGGGTCGTCACAAGAAGACTCTGCCTTGCTTACCACTGCCAATAGCGTATTTTACTTTATGGATCTACGTAGAGAAGATGCAAGCGTAGTCTGTGATTCCGAGCGTTAAGCGTTCTATGGTTTCCTGCTCCACTAGTTTAGAGAGCTTCTAATTCGCCTATTAGGGCGTTATATGCACTGTAATGGTTCTTAGCCAGTCCTTAGTGGCTAGGGGCCCCTAGATCTCTGTAATTTCAAGCGCTTCTACCTTGTGATAAGCTGTTTCCCAATCCTTAATCTACTGTTCCTTTAACACGTTAGTGTTCTTAGCCTGTTCTATCACTACGTGATATTCCTGGCAGATCTAAGAGGTAAAGTTTATCTTACTAAGCTTAAGTCGCTACTAGAGGAAACGTATAAACGCCTAAACCGTATATCCACCATTCTGGATCATCTTTTACATAGCTAGTTCCCTAAGGCTCTTATTAACTGTACAATCGACCCAGTTCTAGATATGTCAGTACAAGCTAGTGGTTTCGGCAGTAGCTATAATAAGAGTAGCAGCTTCGTTCACTAGGCACTTATGTTCCTCCTTAACATCTTATTATATAATTGTGATAAGCTCTAGCTTATCCTTAACCGTCCTTAAAAATAGGGCTGTTAACTCCCAGTATTTATAAGCGAAGATGTATAATTTAGTTGCCTTCTCTTAGCGCTTGCTAATAAGCTCGTAGATTGTTAGAACGATCGGCTTAATGTATGGATTAGCCACGTTGGGAGCAGTAGGATTAATAAGGTGCCAGATCCCTCAGTTTATCACATAGTATTCAAGAGTCTTAAACCAGGAGGGCCACTCCTACGCGCTCTTAAGCTTCTGACTATCGGCTGGAATACTCTGGTAAAGGGCGCTTTTTTCCGCTATAATGGGCGATTCGGAGGATTAGTAAAAGGGTTTTGCGGAGGGCGCTGCTCGTGAGCGTCTTAATTAATTAGTTCCACACTTTACTCAGTCGGACAGAGCCGGGCTTATAACTGTGGAACGTTTTGGCTGAGGAACGAGGGGCTCAGGAGCAGCGGAAGTGCAGTTGCAAAGTGACTTGATTTAGTAGAAAAGGGGAGTGCGAAGCACTCCCCATTTATATACAAATGGAAGCTCCCTG
>Ga0247760_1002182_pt1 | contig 15577 bp, 6 predicted proteins | sample UWRJL171409R4_FD_179936 | JGI IMG/M metagenome (GOLD analysis project Ga0247760, IMG submission 179936) | Plant litter microbial communities from Arlington Agricultural Research Station in Wisconsin, United States - UWRJ-L171-409R-4 | ecosystem: Environmental > Terrestrial > Plant litter >... | reverse complement strand
TCATACATAACCCTAACCCTGTGATAATACCCACCCCCCTCCAATGCCGCGCATCTGTGACAGCTGTCAGCCACACACCCCGAATTCCAACCCCACCATTTGCCACCATCACCAAGATCACCACCCACAATCGCAAATAACTTCCACAACGCGCGAACACCGCGCAAATCGTTAAATTAAACCGCAAACACCTCCAATTAATTGCCCCGTCGATTCTGATACGAAATGGCCCCTCTCAACGACGATGGCGATAAGTGGAACGATTGCTCTGACGGTGATAGCGATTATAATAGCAATTACAGCAATCATAGCGATGTTCTTCCATTCTCGAACCCTCCCCTAGGCCACAGGCTCCTCACACACGGCTATAACTCCCTTAAAGACCTAGTTACCAAATTAAACGATTACTGTGCCCAGGCGCGTTTTTCGGTTATAAAGCTACGGAGCGTTAACTTAGTTAAAGGTTTTAGTTACTCCAGGGTAGATTTTAGCTGCGTTAGAGGTAAGATACGTCACTTTAAGGCCCATTCTTACTGTACGAGTATAGTAAAGGTCAGTTATACGTAGGAAGGCTTAGCTAAAGCCCTTCTCGTTAATAGTTAACGGCCTTAACGTTTCTTAGTTAAGGCAGGCTGTGAGAACTATTAGAATTACAATCACGAAGACTGGTAAGTAAGTAATAAGTTTACAGACGCTTATATTACCTTAATTAAAGAGTATATTAATTACCCTGCTGTAAGGACTTAAGAACTGGTTATAAAGTTTAAAAAGCGTTTCTAAGTATTATTCTTTCTTAACGTAAATTACAGACTTATTACTAACCTTCCTGTTATAATTAGGTATTATCTTCACTTAACGTTAATTACAGAACTGCCGTTACTAATTGTGAAAGAAAGAGATAGCTAGATATAATCTATTCCCTGTAACTATAAAACTACTTAATAAGAAGAATATTCCCTATAAAGTTAAGTAGGTGGTAGCCTTAAACGATAACGATAAACTGAGGAAACTAAAGGGTTTATTCTAGATTACAGATTAGTATAAGAAGTAATAGTAATAATATTACTGGGTTTAGTTATATAATAATACTTATAAAACAAATAATAAGAACCTGGCGTTCTTTTAAATCGTTACCTTTAACTATCTTAAAATGGCGTTCTTTTACACCTTTAGCCTTATAAATAACAAACAACGGGAGGGATTTAATTAATTAATAAAGTAAGTTAACACTGTGAGGGAAGAGATTAAGGTGTTATTACTACTTATTACTATTACTAATTACAATACTGTAATAAAAGGTGCTGTTACTGATGTTTATCCTCTTATTAAGCCTTAAATCTATATATTCCACTTTAATATAAACGCTATAAAGAACATTAAGTTAAAGTGGAATAAGGAAGTTATAGCTTATATTACTGCTTTACTTAGTATTAATCAGCCTTTAAGTTAAGCTAAGGAGGAGAGTAATTTAGATTAAGCCCACGTAAAGAGTGTTAAGGATTATACTAATATACAGGCTAATAATCACCTTACCTTAACACTAAAGGCTATTAAATACTTAATAGCTGGCCTTTATAAACTTTAGAAGACTGTTATCTATACTCCTACCCTTAAGGACTTTAACATTACGTAGGAGAAGCTTAAAGCTTACTTTTATTAATAGACGGTAATTATATCGTATTTTAAAGATAACTAGATACCTTTAGCTAAGGAGTAAGCCACCTGTTACTGTAATAAACACCTTAACTTCGGCTAAAGGATTATATTATTAGTAGAGTTTATTAATTAATACCTTAAGTCCTTTATTATTACTGGAAGTAACTTTATTTAAAAGTATGTACTTTAATTAATAGTAATAGTTAACATTATAGAGGAGAATATTAAGGAGGTAATGAAGGTAGAAAAAAGGCGTTTACGGTTTGACTTTTTAGGTAAAGATTAACTTAGAAAAACACTTTATAACGTCTCCTTAAAAGTATTAGGTCTTATTTAAAATCAATACAGGATTATACTTAGCACTTTACTAACTTAAACTAATCTAAACCCTATACCTTTTAAAGACTGTACTAGAAGCTTTATAAAGCAGTACAGTATCCCTTATAGCTATAACCTTTACCTTTACTATAAGGATAAAAAGTTATCCTTAATTAAGGAAGACTTTTATCCTTTCTAATAATTAGCTAGAAGTCTTCTTGATAAGGATCACTACTTACGGTATTAAGAGTTTAACTAAGTTATAAGCCTTAGGGGTAGACTATAGGGCTTTGACGCCTTTACTAATAACCCTAACGCCCTAAGGCTTACGGAACCGCTTCCACAAGGCAGCTAGGAGGTTATACCAGCTACCCAGCTCCCTACACCGCCTAGTTAAACTGGTAACACTATTGTTATTACTAACCAGAGTGCTCAAGGCTCTAAGCGAGGCTCAGGGGCGCTAAGAGGTAGGAATAAAGGTAACATAAGAGCTAGGGGCGGTGTGAGGACTATAAGCTGTTAATCTAGCCTAGACCTAAGTATTTAACGTAAGCCTTTATAATGGGAAGGTATACAGCTTAACAGGGCTCTAGAGACAGTTCTAGGCAGTATAAGTAGTACTTTAACGTTAAATAACCCTGGTAGAGGTGGTAGAAGTGCCCGTAGGGGTAGGGGCAGTTCTATGACAGCATCTAGAAGCTGTACAGCATTAATAACATTAGGAATAACGAAGAAGACATAAGCCACGCAAGCCTCCACGCAAGCTTCCACGTAAGCCACACAGTCGTAAGCAACGGAGGCAATTATAGGCCAATCAGAGGCTGAGGAAGGCGCTTAGTCAGCACTGTAGATAGTGGTAATAGTAGTCAATTGTAATTTTATTGCAGAAATGGAAGAATTAGCCCTGTTTTGCTGTGTGAGCGTTGTTTGCATGCGTTGTAATTGATAGGGTTGAACGCAGTCGCATTCTGGCAGCTGGCACGCATTGGAGGGGGGTGGGTGTAGTCGCAGGGTTAGGGTTATATATGGGCGTTTGGTGGGGTCATAGTATAAGTGAGACAAGAGCTATAGTACGGGGATGCGTCCTCTAATGGAAATGCGAACCGGGTAGCTTTCTTCCAACCAATCCGGCCCGCAGTATCAGAGATATGTGGGTCCGTAGGCATCCAACAAAGGTCCCTTCCCCACTCTTCAGTGCCAAGGCATATCGGATCTCCTTCCTCAGTCACAGCGTCGCTCAGCATAGTCAGCAATCCAATCCAATCCAAGCCAATCCGGCCGATTTTGAGCCAATCTCAATCCAATCCGGACCCTCGGATTGGCTTGGTTTGGGATTGACTGACCAGATTCTCAGGGTTAGTAGTGGGGCCCTTTGGGTGCAAATTTGCAGAACTGTGAGCAGAGGTGAAACGCCATTAACAAGATCTTATATAAATTTGATGCATGCTTGTTAGTATCTTAAGAAGAAGAGATCTGGCACTGTGGGAGATATAAACTAGTGAAACCACCCTGGGTAATCATCAATCCGTCTCCCACTCTCCGGTGCGGATTTTAGTATAGATGAACCGTAACATAAGGTATTGACACCAGCACTGTGTAAGATAAGGGACTTGACGATGGTTAAGGCGCGACTATTGCGGGACTTAAGAAAGACTTAAGTCAGTACTATACTGTCGTGGAAAATAAACAGGGTAAACGCTAACTGCCTTAACCTTTAGGTCTAAAGAGCCAATTGACAAGGGCTTAAGTAATCATGCTTTCATGTGCCTTACAGGAAGGGAGAACAAAAATGATTGAAGCAGAGGGGTATATATAAACTTTAAACAAAATGCCGGCAATCTGTGTTCTTGGCAGCACGCTGGCTGTTTGACAGCACTTACCAGGGCTTTCCATTCCACACCTTCAGAGGCCACTTATAAAACATAAGCCCTGCTAGACGTGCACTAGTTGTTTAGCTAGACGTGCACTAGTCCTCCCAGGGTTAGGGTTATGTATAGCCCTAAATAGTAATCTACACCATACCCAGTCTAGCCTCTGCCACTCTCTGCAAACAACCGACACCACACGACCACCCTCCCAACCCACAACGGCTAGTTGCATCAATTTATCACCTTTTCTACCCGTAAACTAGCCATTTCCAACTACTTTACAGCCTTCTGAATCATCCTTACGTCTTACGCCGTCTAACCATCGCTGTTCTTAGCGGTCGCAAAGATGCCAGCCAGTGCAGGGCAAGCTTCACGCCCTAACGGCTTAATTGACCCCGCCATTACGATACACTCCTTAAGCCCAGCCTCTCCGATTAATTCGCGTAATTTGCGCGATTCTGAAGCTGAAGATTCCTCTGTTTAGGAGGGCTTTTCCACCAGTGACGAGGCCCACGAAGAAGAAGCCCCCAGCGATAGCGATAGTGATAGCGATAGCGACGATAAGGTTATTCCTAATCCACCGACTGGCTTCCTCTCTACCACTATTTAAGACCTCTAGAACGCTGTTAACACGTAAGTTAAAGGCCAGAGGTTTGCTGTTATTTACAGTAACGGCCGTAATATTGTGACGACCCTGCAGGCCGTCACTTGGGCCGGGGCGGCCCGACGAATCCCCTGCAGAAGGAACAGTGTGGGAAGACGGTGTACACCGTCCAGGCGCACTGGGCCAGGGGTGCAAAGACCCAAAGCCCCTACGACCAATAAGGCGCTGCTTACGGCATGCCGAGTGCTTGCATTATAAGCAGGAGAAACCTCATAAGCAGAACGCTTGCGCGGTGTAAAGTGCTCGCGTAACGAGCACTTATAATACTATAAGTAAGGTATAAAGTACCTCTCAGCTAATTAGTATAAATAGTTATAGTTATACCCATAACTACCGTAAGGGACTCTAATTCCTCACGCTAGTATTTAATTATTTATTTATATCTTATTATTTAAACTTACCTTTATGTATTATAATAACAGTAACTTACAGTGACATTAAACTCCTTATTTAAAAATGCTAGCTTAATAAGCCGTTTTCGGAACGTCCCTTACCTGTTAGTGTCTTGTTATACGTTCTGTCTTAACTTGCGTTAGTCCTCTTAAGGCCTGTATTAAGTACAGGTTATAATATAATATTAACGTTGCAGTTCTGAACGCTGTTTGTTAAATTCCTAGATATTACCCCTCTCTTACTAATATATTAACCTTTAAAAAAGATAAGGAGATTAAGAAGGTGTAAGCTTAGCCTTAACTCCCTACTATTAATAAGTTAGCTATACGCTTTAAAGACTTAAACCTTAACTAGCAGGGGCTGGTTAAGGAGCTTAATAAGGCTTTCCCTAGAGATATTAAGAGTTATATCAGTTTTATTAAGAAACTTTAGGCCTGACTTAACGTTATTAAGCTGGAAAATAACAACCTTAGGGGTTTATAGAAGAAATAAGTGAAGCTCTTACCGCCTTTACGCTTTAAAGGAGACTTTGTGTAGTTAGAGTCCTAGATAGCCCAGCTTTAAAACTATATTACTTATTATAATAAGTAGTTCTTTAAAGAAGAAGGAAAAGTTAGGTTCACTAGAGCCTTACTAAATAGAGTAGCTACTTATTAATATAAACCTTATGTAAAGATAATTAATAACCTTTTTATAAACAGAGTATGAAAGGAAGCCCTTAAGACTTAGGCCCTTTTTAACAACTTTAACGTGTTTATTAACTAGCTTTAGATTAAGTTTAAAGAACTGGACGCTTTTAAGCGGGTTAAATAGCGCCTTATAGCTTTAAGATAAACGTTTTTAATCCTTAAGTTCTTTACACGCTTTAAATTAGAAGTAGTAAAGATTAAACTTAGCTAGAAGGCCTTAATAATACTGTTTTAAAGCAGTCTAAAGGAGCACGTTATTAGAGACCTTTACTAAAAGGACCGACTGGACCGTCTTTAGGAGTTAGTCAAAATGGCTATTAAAGCTAATAATCGGTATTATAATCACCATTATTAGAAGAACTTTTAGAAAGAACGGACCCCTTACCAGTTAAGTAAACCTAAGAAGGGGAACTAGTTAACTGTGATAGGTTATTATCCCAGGCTGATAGATATTAGTATAGTAAACTGCCAGAACTGACTTAATTACGATAAACCTTAGTGATAATAGTAATAGAAGTAGCCTAGGGACCTGTTACAGGTCTAGTGCTTTAACTGTAATAAGAAAGGATATATGGTATAGTAATATCTGTTATTAAAGTAAGTGGGTTAGAAACCTGTTCTAGAAGGAGGAAAGCATGTTAGGTTTAACTTAAGAGATATTTATATTAGGATAGTAAGTAATAAAGAAGATTACACTTAGATAAACAAGTGTAACCTGGGAGATAAGGAAAAAGATAAAGAACTTTAAGATATAGTATATCCAGTCTTTAAAGGTGTCTTAGAAGAGTTAGCTACGGAGGTGCAGGTTATAAAAGACCGACTCTAAGGTGGAAACTTAGAACCATTAAAGGTATAGGTTATAAAAGACTGACTTTAAGAAGAGATGTTTTAATTAGCTGTTACAGGCTTTAAAAACCTCACCCTGTAAGCCTAGGAATTAAGGAAGTCTAGGAAGGACCCTGATTTAAAAATTATTAAGATGGTAAAAAGAGTTAAAAAACTAGCCTTTTAGGCTACTTAAACGGTAAAGTAAGCTTTAAAAGGCGAAAGAGAGTAAGCTGAGAGAATTGAACTGGAAAAACGGAAATTCTTCTTAACAGTACCTTTTAAAACTCTTAAATATTTTAAGCACACTAAGTAAATTAACACCCTTACCTCTTTAAAAGAAGGACAGTTTAGGTAATTACCTTATATTAAAGCTAATATACCTTAAACTGGTACTTTAAAGGTCCCCTGGGAAGGTATAAAGTAAATATATTAATAAAGGATCTGGGAGTTAAAGGAGAAATATTAAAAGTTAATAGATGAAATAAAGGACTTATAAGTTAAAGGTTTTACTGTAACATTAAAGGATAGAGTAATAGAAATTAGGTTATAACTTTATAATAGAGTTCACTTTACTAATTAGCTTAAATATCGCCTTGTTAAGGAAGACCGTTTCGTAAAAAAACAAGTTAGGTTATTATTACCTGAGTTTTAGGAAGAGGTGTAGGAAAAATAATGTACCTGGAGGTAAGTGGAAGAAGAGAAGAAAGAAGGCGCCGTTTTGTCTGTTTTATACTTTATAATTACAGCACCTGTAGTTAATGTCGATTACCCTAGTTATAAGGATATACTGTGGATTAACTGTGTGTATAATAACTGCACTTTTAACTGGTATTATGGACTTAAGGCTCTTTATAACTACTTCCCTAGCATATAAAAACGGGATTACGCTGTTATAAGAGTAAAGTTAAAACCAGCTTATTACTAAGTCTCCTACTCTTTAATAAAAGAATCTGGTAATAAGTGGAAGGTTATTATGGTTAATTAAACCCCTATTACGTGTTGGTAAGGAGGAGTGCTTAATAACTACCTAATCGTAACGTGCTTATTACACCTTAATGGAAAAGCTTAAGAGTGGTAAAAACGAGAAGATTACTAACGGGTTTAAGAGTAAAAAGACATTACTGTAATCTAAGCTTATAAAGCATACTATTAACTTATTAAGGACTTTAAGAATATTATACCGTTTAAAGTCAACTGGACGTTAAGGTGTAAAAACCTAGGAAAGGTTAATTACTAGGTTTATTAAAGCTGCCTGTTTTTCTAAAAGGAATTAGGAAAAGGCTGCAGGCCCTTTAAAAAGGCTGGAAACTAATAGTTTACTAGTTAGTAAAAACCTTAAGAAGAAGAAAAGGCACTTAAAGATTAAGTTAGATAAGACCTTAAAGGAAGATGATTATTATAACTTAGATGTTAAAAGAGTATAAGTATTATTCTGTTAATATTAATATAACAGATGGAAAAGGGAGGTTATTTAGGGTAAAAGTAATAATTAATAATAGGAGTGTTTCTAACCTAGTACACCCCTTACTAGTTAACTAAAGGAAACTCCTTAATAAAGAGTATAAAAAGGCCATTCCCATTTAAAATGGAGAAGGAGGCCTGTATTAATATAATAATAACAAAGTCACTTACTACTTACTACTCCTAATTAAAGTAAACAGGGACGAATAATAAGTGGACTTTAACATTACATTAATTACAGGATATAATATAATCTTAAATCTACCCTAGCTAGAAAAGTATAACCTTATAATTAATTAAAGGAGTGGTTACCTTACCTTTAGTAAGTCCCTTAACTGTAATTACCGTTTAAAGAAAACTAAGAAGGCCTTAAACCGTTCTAGAGATGTATAAAGCACTTAAAAGCACGTTAAACCCTTAGAATTAAGCACGGTTTAAGTTAGGTTTATAAAGACGGTTAAAGGATTAAAAGGTCTACTACACTGCTTAAATGACGATTTAAAAGGTAAAAGAAAGTAAAAAGCTAATTTACAAATAAGTGAAGAAGTTAACTTATTTAAAGTACCTATAAAGTACAGGAAGTTTACCCTATTTTAAAAAAAGATATTATAATTATTAAATTACAGACTATAAGACTATAAAATTAAGTTAAAGCTGGGAGCGAAGCTCCACAGCTTCCAGCCTTACCACTTAAACCCCTAACAGGCTAAGGCCTTAAGGGAGTATATTAATAAGAACTTAAAGAATAAGTTTATTATAAAGTCCCAGTCCCCAGTAGGGTACCTAATACTGTTTATCCTAAGAAAGGGAAACGGTAAACTACGTATGGTTATTAACTATTAAACGTTAAATAAGGATATAATTAAAAATCGTTACCTGTTATTACTTATTATAGAAATGTGAGAACGGATTATTAAGGTAAATTAGTTCTCTAGCCTTAATTTCCCTATAGGATTTAACTATATTAGAGTGAAGGAAGAGGACGAGTATAAAACGGTATTTCGAACTTGTAACGGGTATTACTAATATTATATTATGCTAATAGGATTAATAAATACCCTTACGACTTTCTAAAGCCTTATTAATAATATTCTCCGCCCCTTCCTTAATAAGTTTATCTTTATATATTTAAATAATGTTTTAATCTATTCTGAAACTTTAGAAGAACATTAAAAACACATGTGACAGGTTTTAACAGCTTTTAAAAAAGCGAAGCTAATAATAAACCTGGAGAAGAGCTACTTTTATATTTAGGAACTAAACTATTTAAGGTTTAAAGTAACCTTTAAAAGACTTGAAATGTAACTAGAAAAGACAGAAGCAGTTAGGGACTAGCTTACTCTAAAGAATTAAAAAGAATTATAAACCTTTATTAGCTTTACAAACTTTTATTAGTGCTTTATTAAGTATTTTATAAAGATTGTAAAACTATTACATAAGCTTATAAGAGAGGGTAAACTATTTAAGTGGACTGATAGATAGTAAAAGGCGTTTAAGGACCTTAAATACACCTTTATTATAACACTAATTCTAGCCCTCCCTGATTTCTTAAAGCCTTTCTAAGTAAAGACGGACTCCTTAAAGTTTGTAATTAGTAAAGAACTTAACTAAATCTAAAATGATGGGAAACGTTACCCAGTTACCTTTTTATTAAAAGGGATTTACAGCCTAGCCTTATAATACCTAATTTATAATAAGGAACTAATAGTGATTATTTAATGCTTTACTAAGTAGGCACTGTACCTAAATAGCACGGAGGAACCAGTCTAAGTCTTCTCAGATTATAATAACTTCTAGTACTTTTTAACGAAGGAGTTTAGCCCACAGTAAGCACAGTGGGCAGAGTTAATAACCCTGTTCCACTTCTAGATCCACTATATTAAAGGAAAAGATAATAGGTAAGCCGACGCTCTTAATTAAAGACAGGATTATAAAGATGCTAACTTAATCTTAATCCCCGTTATTATATTTAATAAAGCTAAGAACAGTATATTAAAGTATACGTTATAAGTGTTAGATAATTAAATGTTAAAATAAACTATTAACGTCTGTATAAACTTATAAATAAAGTATAATATCCATTAGTAATAACAGGATTTTTAAGTAAAAAGGTTAATAGAAGGTACTTATAAGTATAAGTGCCCCTTAGGAGACTTCTTAAGGTACGTGTAAGACTGTAAGAAGGAGTACTTAAAGTATTTAAATTATAATAAAACTGGTTATTAGTTAGAATAACTGTTAGAAGGTGTAGATAGCGTGTTTAAATTAGGAGTAAGGTTCTAGTATTAAAAGAAACTGTATATTTACAATCTGGGAAAGTGGAAAGAGTACGTCTAACAGGTTTATAAGTCTTAACTTAAAGGACACACGGGCCAAGCTAAGACTTTTACATAAGCTTAGTAAACGTACGTCTTCCTAGGAATAAAGAAGCTAATTAAGGAAGTGGTTAATAACTGTAATATCTGCTACTGGAAGTAGAATTAACACTATAAGCCTTATAGGCTTTTTAAACTACTCCCTGTACTATAAGCGCTATAGAGTTTAATCTCACTTAATTTCGTCACTGGGATCCCAGAGTTTAAGGACCTTGCTATAGGAGTTACTTATAACTAGATCTTTATAATGGTTAACAGATTAATAAAATGGGCTTACTTCCTATTAATCTTAAAGGATATAATAGTGGAGTAACTCACTTATATCTTTAAGAAAAAGGTAGTTTTATAACACCTTTAGTTAAATAATATTGTTATAGATTAAGATAAGCTAATTGTGTTGAAATTCTGGTAAAGATTAATATAAAGAATAGGTGTGAAGAGTAAGCTTTTAACAGCATTCCACTTATAGATGGATAGCTAAATAAAGTAAGTTAATTAGATATTTATAACGTATCTCTAGGCTTACGTTAACTTTAAATAAGATAATTAGTTTAAGCTGTTACTAACAGTATAGATAGCTTATAATATAACGTTAGTTAAGTTGATAGGTGTGTTACTATTTTTTATAAATTACAGTAAGGAGCTTAAGCTCCGTTAAGGCCCGCCTACTAGTGCCCCCTAAGCCACAGTCCATATAAACTGGATATAAGAACTGTATAACCACTTATAAACTAAACTCGAGTTTATACGTGAATAAATAAAGAAGTTTACAGATAAATATTAAATTAAATAACTAGTGTTTAAAAAAGGACTTTACTATAATAGTAAATAAGTTAAGGGATTAACTTTTTAGGAGGAGGATTACGTTTATCTTTTTTCATAAAACCTGTGTTTAAAACGACTTAGTAAGAAACTTAACTTTAAAAGGTATAGACCTTTCTAAATTAAGAAAAAGATCGCTACCTTTAATTACAAACTAGACCTACCTGTTAATATAAAGGTGCGGATTAAGGTTTTTCACATCTCACTTTTAAAACCTGCCTTAAAAGGAGTTCCTTTAGAAAAGAAGATTAAGATTGACACTGATAAGGATAAGTACGATATTAAAGAAGTTATAAATTTACAGAAGGGAAAGAATATGTTTAAGTATCTTATTAAGTGGTTAGATTACGGCCTTGAGAGTAACTTATAGGAGCCAGTTAAAAATCTTAAATGCCTAGACCTGATTACGGAGTTTTACTAAAAGAATCCAGACTGATTAAAACTAATGATAAGAATTAGAAAAATAAAATAAGATCTGATATTTAAATTACTATATTAAAGAGTAAGATTACTGTGGGATTTAGAGCCTGAGAAGCGGTAAGAAACTCCTTAATAGGTATAGAAGGACATTTATTAAAACCCTTAACTAAGGTTAAGGACTTTAAACCTAATAAGGAGGCCAGGCCTCCAGAGCTTTTAATAAGCCTTACACGAAAAATAAGTGCTGTTAGTGGAAGAAGTCAGTAAAAGAGAAAAAAAAAGTCGTTAAGACTCTTATAGGAAGTTAAACCCATAACCTTTTATTAGAAAAGGTAGTTATAAATTAAGTTATAAAGTAATTACTTACTGTAGAGACCCTGTTAGGAAGTTCCCTTAATTAAAAGACTCCACGTCTTTAAAAGGGGCGTTTAACTTAATCTCCTTACTCTCCTGGAATTCTAACAGCTCCCTTTCGTAACTAAACGCCTTTACAGCCTAGTTCTTAAGGCAGGACCGCTACTTATAAAGACGCACCAGGCGTGCTAACGTTTCTTAAAGCTTAGTAATGGCCTTATAAAGCTGTTAAGCTGTAAACTTAACTTATAAGTTAAGGTCCTGTTTTTTAATAAGGAGAGCTTTTAACTTCACTTTACTAATATTAAAAACGTTACATTAGGAAGGCTAATACCTCTCTAAACAGTAGTTATAGTTATTAGACTGGTTTAAAACTTAGTAGATGAAAGGAGGGTTAGCGGACTTATAAAAAGAATAAGGGAACATTTCGTTATTAAATGCGTGTATGTAGGCTGTAAGGTTTAAGTAATGGTTAGTGTTTTTACCCTGTTCCCGTTTTAAGATCTGGGAGCCGGACACTTGTTATATGGTGAAATGGTAAAAGGAAAAAAACTTACCTTTTAAGTTCTTTGTGGAAAAAGAACGTTAAAGAGGGGGAATTGTGTGACGACTCTGTAAGCCGTCACTTAAGCCGGGGCAGCCTAATAAATCCCCTGTAGAAGGAACAGTGTAGGAAGACAGTATACACCGTCTAGGCACACTGGGCCAGGGGTGTAAAGACCTAAAGCCCTTACGACTAATAAGGCGCTGCTTACGGCATGTTAAATATTTACATCGTAAGTAGGAGAAACCTTATAAGCAGAACGCTTATATGGTGTAAAGTGCTTACGTAATAAGCACTTATAACATTATAAGTAAGGTATAAAGTACCTTTTAACTAGTTAATATAGATAGCTATAGTTATACCTATAACCACTATAAGGGACTCTAATTCCTTACGCTAATATTTAATTATTCATTTATATCCTACTGTTCAGACTCACCTCTGCGCATTATAGTGACAGCGACCTACAGTGACATTAAACCCCCTGTTTAAGAGTGTTAGCTTAATAAGCCGTCTTTAGAACGTCCCTTATCTGTTAGCATCCTGCTATACGTTCTGTCTTAACTCGCGCCAGTCCTCTTAAGGCCTGTGTCGAGTGCAGGTTGTAATAAATATATAAAATAAAGAGTACACACAGTATAAGATTCTCTATAATTAATACAGTAACTTATAGAAGTTTAAAGGTATAGGTTTATAGTAGTTAACTATATAGAAATGTAATTATAAGTGGAAAAGTTACGTAATTTAAACTGCTACCAGTTAACTATTTCAGAATTACCCTAATACCCTTAAGCATAACTATATACCCTTTACTTATCCCTTTACTTATCCCTAACATTAAAAACGTAACCTTATAATAGTTAAAGCTATCGTTAAGGCTTCCAGTCACCCTAATATCCATATTAAAGAGGTTAGCTCCCTTATCGCTAACCAGTTCCCCGATAACACACTTATTAATAAAGATATTTATAACATTAAGTTAAAGCTTAGGTGTAAAAAGTTAGGTGGTTACACCCTTACTGGCACTTTTATTACTGCTTTTAATATTAAGGGTATACTATATAAAGTTAAGTAGGCAGATAAAGAGAAAAAGGACTTTATTAGCTTAGTGTTTATAATTAAAAACCTTATAGAGATAACGGTAAGGTATTAAGAGGTTATATAAGCAGATATAATGTATAAGACTAACCTTTTTAAGTACCCTCTCTTTTAAGTTACTAGTATAACTAACTTATATAACCTTTTTAATTCCTTCTTTAGTCTAGTTAATAATAAGTAACGTAAGGTTTATAACTTCCTTATTACGGTAATAAAGGAACTTTAAGTTAAGTTTAGTGTTAAAGAACCGTTAATCTTCGTCACTAACTATTATAAAAAGATAAAGGCCTTTATTACGGAGATCTTTCTTAACATTTAATAACAGATTTATATCTTTTATATTATGATAAATATTAAACTTAACGTTAAGAAGAAGCTTAGTAAGAGGAGGGAGGTTAACTTTAAAGATAAATAGAAGCGAGAGTAAGCTAACTTAACTCTAGATATTGTAGAGCAGGCAGTTTTAGCTAAACTTCACACTAAGATCTTAGACTCTAAGCCTAATGTTATAAAGGTAAAGCCTAAGACCTATCCTTATAACTACTACAGTATTAAAGAGATGTTTAAGGTAATAATATACGTAAAGACTGAAAATCTATTCTTTAAAGCCTAGTTAGCCCTTAAAACTAAGTTCTCCAACTCGTTACGCCTCCTTTATTACATCTAAAAACAGTGGATACCTTTATGTAAACAGTAGGCTTAATATTATATTAAACTTTACAGGAATTTCGATATTATAGTAACATTACTAACTAAAAGTAATAACTTTAACGTTAAAAGTTATCTCCTTACTAATTAAAATTCTATCTACCAGCTTATCACTAAGTTAATTAAGGCCCTTATAAAGTAGTAACTTAAGTTAATTGTAAAGGTTAAGGTATATAAGGGCGTTAAAACGAAGGAACAGTATCTCACACGAACTTATCTTAACAAACTAATTATAAGGATCTTATTTAAAGTGCTAATATTAATTAATAAGGAGTATAAGTTCGCGAAGGTAGCGTTTCCTATAACAACGCGCGCAGCTAAGCCTCTTAAACCCTGTAATAACAACTACTGTTTGTTATTATAAAGTCACGGCCTTCCTTACCGGCATAAGATCTACACCATCCTTACTGCTGAAAAACATCTTTATCTTTAAGATATTCATCCTTATTAACATCTTAAAAACAGGCTTATAAGTTTCCATAATTAAAATTACTAGCAGATCTAACAGTATTAGGATAAATAAAACCCCTACCTTTAAATCCGAGATCTTAAAGTCATTAAGAAGCCGTAAGGAAGACTGAGAAACAAACGCGTTATAATACCTTCTAAGCACGCCGTTAATATAGGGCTAAAGACTCCGATGGCCTTATAACTGCTAAGAACCCCAGTATTACCAACGACTCTAAAGTTAAAGAGGCAGTGGAAACGACTGGTGAAGACAGTACCCAGGCCTCTAAAAGGCAATTCAGCGCCTTTAAAGCCTAGTATTTGTTAAACGCTGTCAGTGTAGGAGATTATACGCTCACCTACGCCTAAGTTACAGTAAAAGGAGGCACCTAAGGCTAAGGTTTAATAAGAGGATAAAGAGGAGGAACCATAAAGAAGAAGAATAATTTGCCTAAGGCCTCGCCCATCACTACTTCTTACCTCTGAGAAAGTAATTACTCGGTCGAAGAAGCGGGCGGCGCCGGGGACTGCCACCAAAACTTTGGTGGCAGAGGACGAAATTGTCCTTGAGCCGCCCGTGAAAAGGACCAGCAGTGGCCGAGTGGTGAAACTAACGGCCAAGGCAGCTGAGGCAGCGAATGGAGGCTAAAAACGCGATTTCCGAGGTCTTTCGGTTTGACTACTACTACGTTGTTGGCTTGGCCCAGTCACGAGGCTTCGTTCCAGTTATAGACCCCGCAGAAAGCATGTAGAATTAGTTGTATTATCAATTGAAGGTGTAGATTACTGCAAAAAAAGATTGCTTTTCAGTGCGGCAATGAATGAGATGGGTGGCCCCTTGGGGATGAGAATCTGGGCCATACATAACCCTAACCCTGCCGAGGACTAGTGCACGTCTAGCCAAACAACTAGTGCACGTCTAGCAGGGCCCT
>Ga0247760_1002179_pt1 | contig 15591 bp, 11 predicted proteins | sample UWRJL171409R4_FD_179936 | JGI IMG/M metagenome (GOLD analysis project Ga0247760, IMG submission 179936) | Plant litter microbial communities from Arlington Agricultural Research Station in Wisconsin, United States - UWRJ-L171-409R-4 | ecosystem: Environmental > Terrestrial > Plant litter >... | reverse complement strand
GCTAACCTCGTATTCAGTCAGCTAACCTCGCTTCGCAGAAGCGAGTGTGGCTAATGCACTCCGTGCACTGGCCACCCTCACGGCTATAATAACACGGCTTCCACTCTCGAAGATAGAAATAATTAATTACCTTCAACACACTGCTTTCCAATGCCTTGACCCCTTTTGCATTTCAACAATAACTTACACTTTAAACTCCACCTGCTCGGGAAGCAGAGAGTTTTATATTAGAATTAGCAGGATAGTAAACGGTAAAAAATAAGTTAATATGCTGTAAGGTCTCTTAAATTAGTTATATAATAATGTGTGGCTAAAAAGCATACTTACGTGGTAAGCGTCTATTAAGAATAAAGATCAGCACATGATAAAAGTTAATTAGTGTTAGTAAAAAGCTACTTTAGGCCCTCTAGCCCTGGAGGGGTGAGGATCTAAAGTAGCAGAAAACTCTTATAGGAGTTGAATCTATAACCTCTTACTTTAAGAAGTAAGCGCGCTATTACTGCGTTAAAGAGCTATTTTATTTATTAAAGGAAAGAAATGACGAACTAAGTTAAGAAGAGGTTGCTGGTTACAGTGACCCTCTGGAAAAGGAACCACGCACCAGTTCCGCTAGGAAGTTTCCCTAATTAAACTTTAAAAGAGGCACGGCAGCCTTTTAAATAGAACGCTCCTCCTTTGCCATTATGTTAAACTTATGGCTGAAGAGCTCGTCTGCGTGGTGCACCAGCCCCTTCTGTTAGTCCTTAAGGTGTAGAAGTTTAAAGGTAGTGTTGTGAAAAAGAAGAGCAGTTTCACACTCCTTAGCATTAAAACGCCTTTTCTTATCTAAAACCCTATATAATACAGATAAGTCGTTACTGTAAACGTTATAAAAAGAGTATACAGTCCCCCTAGCTGCTATATAGTGACTGTAGGAGTTACTCTTACTGGTCACTTTATAGTCCGGCAGGTTTAGGTAGTAATAGTGACTATATTTTATAAGTATAACGATTTTAAAGTAAGGATAAATTTAACGTTAGTGATATAACGTTTAGTTAAAGAAGGCGTTATATTTCTCTTATTTTTAGTTACCTAGTTAGATAATATGACAGCTAAGGGAGGAAGGAAGAAAAACATATAAGTAGTTCTTTATGGAAAAAGAACGTTAAAGAGGGGGAATTGTGTGACAACCCTACAGGCCGTCACTTAGGCCGGGGCGGCCTAACAAATCCCTTATAAAAGGAACAATATAAGGAGACAGTACATACAGTATTACATACTGGGCTAGGGGTGTAAAGACCTGAAGCCCTTATAACTAATCATTAAGTGATTACTCTAATCTCGCTAAGAGTACAGTGATTATAGTAAGCAGAGGCATTCTGATCACTCTAATTACTCCTTATATTAAGTAAGCATAGTGATTAAGGTACGAAGTACTTCCTAGCTAGTTAGTATAAATAGCTATGGTTATGCCTATAACTATAGTGAGGAACTTTAATTCCTCACGTTAGTATTTAATTATTCATTTATGTCCTACTGTTCAGACTCACCTCTATACATTATAGCGATAACAACCTACAGTGACATTAAACCCTCGTCTAGGAGTGCTAGCTTAATAAGCCGTCTTCGGAACGCCCCTTAGCCTTTGGCGTCCTGCCATACATTCTGTCTTAACCCACGCCAGTCCTCTTAAGGCCTGTGTTAGGTGCAGGTCCTAATACAGTTCTGGCCTCTGGCTAAAACCCCCTTCTTTTTAACAAGTCGTAGCCTATAAGTTAATTTTAATAAGTCTTAGCTATTATATCTACGTGGCAGTAGCGGTTAACTTTACGTGAAATTAGCTAAGCAGGGTATCTTATATATTTAATGCTGCTGACGCTGTTAGTTACTTAATTAGAATACGCTGTGCTGTATCTAGTTTTAGTTCTAGCGGAGATGGAAGAAGTGGAAAGATCTATTTTAAATAAGTTAATAGTAGAGTAAAGCAGCTAATTCTTAATCTGTAAGTAGGATTAATTAGGTAAGTATATAAATCGTCTAATTAGTTTATATTACCTTACCTAAGTGTTATCACTGAGAATTATTATAATTTCAGCACTATTAAAAGAGATAAATTGATGAGAGATAACACGCTGCCTAAGATATATAAGCAGCTGTAATTTAACGCCTTTACCTATTAACTTAAGTTTAAATGCCTGCCTGGCTTTATAACTGTTGGGTTTTTACAACCCTAACCCGGCCAGTGTGGTTAGAACAGTGTGGCTGGATCCACGCAGCTGCTCCGCGGCTGCATCCGTGGATCTGCACAGCCAAGAACGCCAGACTCCACTGCCAACCTCGTATTCAGTCAGCTAACCTCGCTTCGCAGAAGCGAGTGTGGCCAATGCACTCCGTGCACTGGCCACCCTCACGGCTATAATAACACGGCTTCCACTCTCGAAGATAGAAAGAATTAATCACCTTCAACACACACTGCTTTCCAATGCCTTGACTCCTTTTGCATTTCAATAATAATTTAGAAGTTATATAAGCCTTTATAAACCACATATTTATAAGCCTTAAAGTATTTTATTAACTTAAAAGTCTTACCACTCCAGTGAAAATTTACCTTTTATTTTATATAAATGTAGGATATTAAAGTAGCTTAGCTTCTTTTAATAACTTTATCTTTAATCCCTATTATTTAAAGTAGGTATTTATTACTTAGTAACATTAATTATCTTATAAGTTCTATTAACTTTAACCTTACCTTTAAGCAGACCTTAAATCTTAAGGAGTAAGCTAAGTATTACAACCTGCACTTAACTCAGGCCTTAAGAGGACTGGACAGGTTAAGACAGAACGTATGACAGGATGCTAAAGACTAAGTAAGCGTTCTAAAGACGGCTTATTAAGCTAGCACTCCTAAACGGGGGTTTAATATCAGTGTAGGTCACTGTTACTATAATACACAAAGGTGAGTCTAAACAGTAAGACACTAATAAATAATTAAATACTGGTGTAAGGAACCAGAGTCCCTCATAGCTATTTTAAGCATAATGATAACTATTTATATTAACTACCCAAGTGTCCTAATACTTACTTATTATATTCCCAGGACACTGTCCCGACCTTTATTATCCTAAGGCCCGGGACACTCCCGGCTAGGACACTCTTAATTAGTTATAGGGGCTTTGGGTCCTTACACCCCTAGCCCAGTGCACAGTACTGTATATACTGTCTCCCTGTACTGTTACTTCTGCGGGGGATACGTCGGGCCGCTCTAGCCCAAGTAACGACTTGCAGGTCGTCACACGATTTCTCTAACTGAAACGAGTCCAGTTATAATTATAGTAAGATGGAAGAGAAAGGCCGTGTCCTAGAAGAGGCCGAGGCTGGTTTGGAAAGTGGCCTAAGTAGGCTTATTAACGTTAAATACTTAATGTATAGGCTGCTGTTAGTGGAGGAGGTATTGGGAATTAAGGACGACGATAAAAACAGTGGCGAGACAGACTTTAATAATATATAAGATAAAGACTTCCATTTTAAAGTGTTAAAGTCTAATTGCCAACTTATATACTTAACGGTTAATATCACTTACACCTATCCCAGCTAAGTCAGGGTTCCCTGCCTATTATAAGCTCTTATGAAACTTAAGAGTGTAATCTGACAGGTTTTTACTAAATTCCCATGGCCAGTTCTTTAAATCCCGTATATTAAAGTTTAAGCTATCAATCCAGTTTATAATCACTCCTTAAGATAGATTAGTAAACGGATCAGGGGTAGCGTATTACATAAAATCGATAAATTCCGTATAAGGAAAGAACTTAATATCGGTGGAGAATAAATAAGCCTTATTAAGGCAGTTCACGTAATAAAACCTGGCTGTCCAATTACAGTCATTAGTAAAGTTAAAGTTAAAAAGCGTCTAGTTTCCCAAGATGCTTAACCCATTACCAGCCATTACTAATATCCCTAATACGGTGTTACAGGACCTGCAATTACGAATAGTAAGGGCGAGCTTACTTAGTCGCAGGTGGGAAGTCGCGGATGTTATACAGGTTCTGGGGTGACACGGGAAGGATGAAAGGAACAACAGCTGCGCCACGCCAGTCAATGCCGTCCAGGCGGAAATTGCCGATCCACATTCCGCACGATGCTAACGTGAAACCAACAGCTCTGCGCCTGTGAACAAAACGCCGTATGGCGTGCGGATCCCGGGTGCCAGCGGAGGAAACAACAGTATCCCCTGCAAATTCGTTAACATCTACGATATCGAAGGCAGCTTCTGGTTCCGGCAAGAGACATTTTCCCTGTACGACGGTTTGGTAAGGGTAAATGGCCCGTCCAGGTCATGGACATTGTGATCTCGCCATCGCTCCCTCTCTCAACGGCGGCGGTGGGATGCATGCCGCTCGTGTCGGCTTGCGTCAAGAGGTTGCGGTGGTGGGCGGGGAGGTGGCTTGGATGGCGGCACTCGACGATCACCACCCGCCGCAATGGCCTGTTTGCTTCCGGTTTCGGTGACCGCTTTGCGACGCCAATGACATCGCGCCAACGGACGACTTGGTATGCGCAGAGTCGTACGTATCCCTCACGGCCAATGCAGCGGCGAGGCACTGGGAGGGAACGCTGGGCGCGCGAGAAGCAGGCGGGGTTGTGGTCCTGACGACACTCGGTGCACCGTTTCCAATCTTTTGATATCGAACGACAGTCGCTGCAACGGCATCCTTTGGGATCCTCTACGCGATTATTGAGGGAATAATACCATGTCCAATCCCACTTTGCCTCGTCCTTTCGGCAGTCAGAGCAGAGTGCTTCGGTAGCGTCCTTTTCCAGCAGCTTACGCACCCCCGTGGTCGGTGGACACCGTTGCGCTCGGGGCCAGGGTTGGAAAGGCCGCCAGGATACCGAATACGGTGCGGGGCAAGGAGGATCGAGACGTCCGATGGGTGCTGCTTCGGCATCGTCGCGCCAGGCGCAGAAGGGCTCGGCGAGAAATAGGCGGAGAAATATGCGACAGGTTCTCCGGAGGCACTGCAGGCTCACGAAACCCAACTGCTCCATGACCATGACCAGGAGTTCGTCGGGGAGGCTACAGAGGCCGCTGTGCTTTACGTTGTGGATAGCATTTGCTACCAGCGGGTCGACCTCGGCATAGCGACGCTGGCCTTGCCCTATTCGTCCCGTCCAGGCTTTCTCCGGTCACGACGTGTTCTGCTTCATTGTGTTGCGTTTGTGTGACTGCATCTTGTGCGCCTTGTGTTCTTGTGCTGCGGGATGCTGCGGGATTCTGGCGGATGTGCATCGTGGATAGTCGTGGGATCAGTGCTGTGGAATGTGCGGCGTGTCTGTCCTCAAATAGTTCTTTCCGAGGTTGTGAATAAAGTTGCAAAGGGACCATCGCTTGGGCCGAAGTCCAGCCACGCATTACTAAACCATCTCGATGGCGGCTTTCACAACGTTTGGGGTTTCTTTCGAGGTATGCGTGACCCCACAACCAGACATTGTGATCGGCACTCCCGGCGGACAACGCCCTCATTTCCAACTACCGCCATTCCTGTCAGAAACACGGCAACCTGGATTCGATGGAACTGATGGGATTGCAATAATGTGACTGTATTGCTTATGTGGTTCTGGCTTCTAGCCAGAACCTCCTTCTTTTATAAACCTGTCTGTGGGATTCAGCCTCGTCACCACAGCGGCTCAGGCTCACTGGCGTCCTGGCAGTGCCAGGCAGTGTGCCGTGCTTCTGACAGCACGTGACAGCCAGTCAACGATGAGGTCAGTTAACGTTGAGGTCAGTTAAGATCAAGACCAAGGTTCACTAAAGGTTCGGCATCAAGCCACCTAGGTCAAGACTTGTCGAGAAGCCCCACTCCAAGTCGTCAGGATTCTGACAAGTGTTGGTGGGTCCTGTTTGTGCTTCAGGCTCTCCATTGAACCAGACGAGTCTCGGCCTGGCCAATGGCATTCGTCAGCATGCATGGCGGCCCCGTACGGCAACCTCGCGCTTGTGCATCGTGGTTGGCTTACACAGCTTCATTTATTCATACTGACTCTAACGTTATTATGCATCACAGACAACAACAGTGGAAGACACTGTATGCACGGGCTTAGCCATATAGGGTTCTGCCGGTGTGCATGTCTCGCCCCAACCGCCCGCAAGCTAGAAAATTCACCTCGCCTCCGCGGCCCCCCCTTCTCCCTTCCCGCGGGAACAAAATTTTTTAATGGGGAAATAAAAATGACTTACCAATTGACAAGATGGGCCTTTGATGTAATCGATGTTATTCGTGGGATGATGATGGTGGTCCGCCTCGAGGATGATTCTCCAACCTTGCTCTTTTGGATAGCATCCGGACGCCGAGGCTCGATCTTTGCAGTAGACGGTCAAGATCCTTTATTTCATTGAAGCTGAAGGCAAAGAGATCGAAGGGGAGCCTCGAGACCCCAAGAACCACAAGAGACTTCCAAATTCTCCAACCAGTGATCCTGATGGGTAGCCGATCCGAGTAGCAGAGTTGATGACTTCCCTTGTTTCGTAGCATGCCACGCCGGGTCAAACGAGGGCTCTGAGAAGCCATGAGTCACAGGCGTCTACTCTCCTAATCCTGCGTTCCTATTCTAGATACTCGTCTCCAAGATTGGCTTCACAACCTTAGCATAGAACATACCCTGCAACTTCGCAGCGACCTCCCCATCTTCCTCTGAATCCGCCTCCCGCAGCTCGAACGCCACCATCCCCGTAAGACAAGCAATGGCTGCTCCGGCCACAGCCACCCCGACGAAGAACTTTATGCGGTCTAAGTTCTCTTTGCTCAATAGCTTGCCCCTTGCACTGATCACGTCCTTGACGCGAACCTTACCCCCGTCCGGAATCCCGAGCACCTCTTCGACGGGTTTCCAGTGTGCGATTTCGATGAGGACAACACCCAGGCTGTAGATGTCGTGTCGTTTGCGGTAGCCTAGTCGCTGTGAACCCTCCCGTGGACCTCCCTGAACGCCGGGGTGGCGGTACAGGTCGTCTAGAGCGGTTCTGGGGGCACTGGACGACATTGAGACAGCGCCATCTGGGCGAGAGTAGTCGAAGCCGGTGAGGTATGGCTCGCTGAGTTTTGTGTCGGTGTTTTCCTCCTGGAAGAATATGATGTTCTCCGCGCAGAGCCCCTTGTGCAGCCAGTTGACGGAGTGTAGCTTCTCGACGGCCTGGGTGATGTTTTGCATGAGGCTGATTCGGGTGGTGAGACTTGGGATGAAGTTCCGGTCTTGGAGGAGATCTCGTAGGGATGTTGGTGGCGTATGCGGATCCGTTTCCTCGGGGCTCTTGAACACCAGGCCGTAACGGATTCCAGTTGGTGATACGTTGTAGAGGTAGTAGCCCAAGCATGGTGGTGCTCTAAAATGCCGGACTTGTTCATGTTCCCGGAGGAGTGTGACAAGGGCTCGGAAGCGACGGAGAGTGTCTGGGTCCGGGCCGTCGTTGATGTTCTGGATATGCCGCGGGTCCATGCGTTTCCATTCGATCCACACGCGACTTCGACTTCCTCCTTCGGGGTGGTGCCATCCTGAGACGCGCACCTCATGTGCATCCATGTCGGTGTCGTCAAGAACGATATCTATCGGACGTAGCTGGAGAGGCATATCGGCACAAGTCTCCGGTCCTAATCGCATGCTCTCTCGGAAGCCTTGTGTCAGGCAATCTTCGTCTGCTGCTGCTGCGGCCGCAAGCGCCTTGAACTGGCCAAGCTCGACCAGCTTCGAAACCAGAACCGACTTTGTATTCTCGGGCGAATCCGAGATCTGGCCAGACTTTGCGTACATCCCAGCCTGAATTGGCACCTGTCCCGCATCCCCTGGTAGTGTGATGGGAAGTAACCCCGCTTGCACGATCTCATAGATTTGGTCGACCTTGTTGTTCAGTTGCATGATCTGATATCCCGTCTGCACCTCCTGTCGTCTCAGCATCTGCCGTTCGTGCGAGCTGAGCAGCTCTTGAAGAAAGTTGTTGGACGCCACTAGTCGAGACAGAAGCTGCTCCACCTTTTCGCGGTCGAATATAACCCAGCGTAGCCGGGAAGGATATTTGCTGCCGTGTTCAGCAAAAAGGAGCGCTCTCCGTAGCAGAGAATTGCTATGTGGGAAACGGCTTGCCAACTGGTCGCGAGATTTGGGCTGTTTTTGCTCGTTCTCTAAGATGGCGGCCTCAATAAGAGGCTTTGCGAGCGGCCGTAGACGATCATCAAAGTGGCCAAATCGCATCATCATCTTAGATTGCTGATCCAGAACTTCGAGGAGAATATTTCTGTTGGAAGCATTGATGATGAGGGTATCATCTCGCTCGGTGAGCTGGGCTACAGACGCAAAATCCAGTAGTCGGTATTGCTCCGTTTTGAACCGGATGCGGATGAACTGGTAGTCCTTTTCAAAGTCGCTGGCCTCAGATATGAGTTGATATGCCTTGATACAGCCAGCAAAGACCTGAAAGAGAAGAGATGACGCCCCAAGGGTAACACCAATGGGATCCATTGCGATGGCCACGTGTTGGTCGCCGGGCTAGGGGAACGTTGGGCTCTTAGAATGAGATATCATAGCGAAGCCGTTTTATTTATGAGAGCACGGTTGTGCCCACAGTCTCGACCTCTTTTACGGAAGTTGGTGGTGGCGTTGCTTGAAAGGCACACACAGTATCCCATGTGCCATCAGTTGCAGAGCACCTGATGGTTTGCAGCCACCTTCGAGGATCGGGTGGACCGAGTCAACCCCGAGCGATTTTCCCCACCGCTAATGCAGGTGTGTCTGCACCATGCTGTTTTGGTGCGCATGGTCGATGGTTTTCTTCGCTGTGATTGGTAGCCTTGTGTCTTCTTTCGTCGACGGGACTGCCGTGCTCAGAACGCCTTGTGAGGCACAGCCCCTATTCCGCGCTAAAATCGCAATGATCTTCGGGAATTACACACCCTCCGACTCATAGCCCCTTTAGTTGGCCAATGAAGTGCGATGTCAGAGCCTGCGCCCTCGGTGTATTGTGGTTGTGACGTGCACATCTCGCGATGCCTCGGATCGTGGTTGAGAAGCTGGACGGACCACGGCCCAAGCGAAGACTGAAGATTGACGGATAGATAAGGCCTCTTGGGGACCTTACCCCCTTTTTCGGTAGATAGATTGTGACATCTCCTTCCATTTCCCGCATGTCGTCGAAACACTCAATATGTCGTCTCATTACGAGCAGCCGTACTTCGAAACCTGTTTTGGGGAGGATGAAGATAACGTAGGACCCCGACACTCGGTCTATGCTGCCACACCCGCAACAGAGAAACCCAACCATATCTCACCCAAGCAGGCCATCGCAAAGGCAGTCATAACAAAATTCATTCCTCCACCCCTCCTCAAGCAAGCTCTTGACAGGTGGCTTCCCACCCCACAGGACAATGTGCCAATTGCCAACAAGCGGATGTTGCGAGACGCACACTTCCCCATGATCCAAGAATTGCTGATGCAGTACGGCAAAAGACAATGGAGTCTCCTCCCTCGAACCTTCGCCGTCCTGCACATGCTTGGGTGCCCCGAGCTCCTGGATCAGTTCGTTGCACAGAAACGTTCCGACTCGTTCCTCCCTTACAGCCCTAGCAACCTCCCCAATGCTATACGAGGGGCGCTCAGAGCCAAGTTCCTCAAACTGCAGCAGATGGTCCTTTGCAAGCAGAAGGAAGTGGCCGAACTCGAGGCCGGGGGGAAGCACATCCACCTCGATGCGCCGGGCGACAACTACTTTGAGCCCATCGAGTTGCTAGGGCGGGGGTTCTCCGGCGCTGTTGACCGCGTTCGGAGTCGCCAGACTCTCGAGCAATACGCTCGCAAACTCATTTACCGGGGACCTTCCGTCGACAGCGATTCTCGCGGTTACCGACAATTCGAGGGTGAGATACAAGCTCTCAAGAAGCTCTCCCATCCTCACATCGTCAAGTTGGTCGGCTCATACACCGACCCGGAGAATCTCGGTCTCATCATGACGCCCATCGCCGACATGAACCTGCACGAATATCTCACATCCCCGCAGCAGAACCCGATACTACGCAAGCGCTCCCTTCCAGAATTCTTTGGCTGTCTTGCCACCGCGCTGGCGTATTTGCATCAGCAAGGCGTCCGTCACAATGACATAAAGCCGAAGAACGTTCTTGTCAAGGACTCGAAAGTGTATCTCACCGACTTCGGCACCTCTCGCAGCTGGGGGGCCGAGGAGGTGAGCACTACCATCGGACTGCATGAAGGCTTCACCGAGCGCTTCTCCGCACCCGAAACCTACGACACAAACGGGCCAAGAAATCGAGCCAGTGATATGTGGTCTCTGGGCTGCGTCTTCCTCGAAATGGCGACAGTGCTAATGGATCACACCCTTCAAGACTTAGACCAATTCCTATCGCAGAACGGCAACCTGCATTTCAATTACTGGGCAAACCCCGATGGAGTCGCACTCTGGATCGAGAAACTTCGAGAGGATGCACCGAGGAACGGGGACTCAGCAGTCCTGGACTGGACGCAGTCGATTCTTCGAGTCTCACCAGATGACCGACTGACCGCGCCACAGCTGCGAGGACTGATCGCGGATCATAGGTCAAATGACCCTTACATCTGCCGGTCTTGCTCCTCTCAGCATGGACTCAGGCCGCCAGAAACGGGTATCATGCCAGAATCGACGGCTACCATGCCCCTGACCATCCCCGCAGTCATATCCATTGAACCAAACGAGGCGCCAGAAAGCGACAGCTCAGATCCAGGTTCAGGTTCAAACCTAGATGAGTCAGACGACACAGACAGCGTAGACACTGCCGAGCCGAGCATGACTGAGTGTGACGCAGATGTTGGCTTTGATATAGCCATTGGCGGGTTTCATATTCCATCCAAGACGGATGAGATCAACAGCACCGAGGAATTGACGAGCCCGAGCCAGGGTGTCGCTATTGACGAGTTTACCGGTTGCGTCGATGGCACTCCTGACAACGAGTCCGATAGTCCGCCACCGTACGAGGTCATCGCAGCCCCGACAACGACCAGCGAGAGACCTACCCAAATGCAGGTCAACCCCGAAACACGCTTCATCCTCCTCCCGGAAGACCGCCGTCCCGAACCCCTTAGGCAAGAAGAGGATGTCCCAGACGTCTCCGAAGAGGAGTTCATCCACCCCGAGCCTGTCAAACCACCCTCTTTTGTCCACCAAGATCCCGTACCCAAAGCAACTCTCGTCCCCTCGTACATCCTCGCAGGCATGAACCGCTTCTCGCAGTCCGAGCTCGCCACTCCACCAGGCGGAACGACCGTCAACCTGTTTGTCTACGGCCGCCTTATGTTCCCCAGCGTATTATCCGCCATCGCGGCACAGTCTACCAAGGGGGTTTATTCCTATAAGTGGAGGAGGCGTCTCATCCCGTCGTCTGAGGATTGGTGCAAAGCGGACCTCTCCATCCGCAGGGCGAGCGAGATCATGACGCCGGCTCGGCTCATGGGATACGACCGCTTTCGACCGCGTGGCCTGAACTGCGCCGTGGTTCAAGATGCCAACAAGGTCCTCCGCCGCCGCAAGATGGACTGTTATGACAACCTTCCCTCCCACATGCCCGGTCACACTGAGGGCTTTCTCATTGTTGGGCTACGCCCCGAGGCCCTTCGCTACTGCGACCTGCTTTTCGGCTCCGATAGACGCACAATGCATACCCTTCGGCCGCAAGACGATGCAGATCGTGATGACTCCGACCCCGATTCAGACTTTGTGTCCACCCCTTTGCTCAAGCGTTGTACAGTCCCCGTCGAGGTGCAGACTTTCGCTGGGGAGGTGGCTACCGTTGTTGCTGACACGTACGTTTGGGCGGGGCGCACCTCCGAGCTGGTCAATATCTGGGAAGAAGAGCGATTTCTTCGCAGCGCGCCGATGCAGAAGGTCCTCGAGGCGCAGCCCACCTGGGCAAAGGAGGAACAAGTCTTGGCGAGGATCATGAAGACGTCGTTCGCCCTCGTCGGCGACTATCTGGTCGCGCCGATCCAAGGTGGCAACAAAGCGGAGCTGGTGAAGTTGCTAGACAGCAATATTGACCCCAATGCCGCTTGTCGTGTATACGGACGCCCACTACAAGCTGCTGTGGTGGCGGGAAGGATGGACATGGTCCGATTGTTGTTGGACTATGGTGCTAAGGTGAACACCGTTGGTGGCCAGTATGGAACGCCGCTGATCGCCGCGACTTGCACCAGTCGCAAAGCCATCACGAAACTACTGCTCCAAAATGGGGCAGATGTTTTCGTGTCTGACATTGTGCACGTCAACGCGCTGTATCAGGCCGTGGCGAATGGCGATTACGCGGTGGCCGAGATTCTGCTCGAGCATGGTGCGTGGCTAGGTCGCGACTGGTATGAGACGCGGGACATGGCGGAGGAGCGGGGAGGCGAAGACTTCCAGGGCTTGCTGGATGGGTACGATGTGAGGAAGATTCATCGTCAGCACGTAGCTACCGGGTGTAGGCATGACCGTGAAAGAGAAAACAAAAATGACGCGAGGGACGACGAGAATATTGGGACGTGGGACGGGGTGAGGTACTCAAAAGTAACTCTTGCCGTTGTTCGTAAGGTTGCCGCTGTGCAGGGGGCTTCTGGAAGTTGGAGAGGAAGGAGGGGTGTTGCGGTGACGGTCGCGGCGCTCGATGCCGGAGCTCCGTTAAGGCTCATCGGAATGTTGCGAAAAGCGGTTGCACCCGTGCAGGCGATTTTTGAGATACTTCGCAAGGGTGATGAGGAGCAGGAACGGAAGCGCCTTGCGGGCGAGAGGCTTAGCGCGGCAGATCGAGAGGACTCTGCGAAAGATGTTGTGGGACGAAACAGTGATGAGATTCAAGAAAAACAGGTGTCCCGCAGAAGGAAAACAGATTCTCTCTTTAGAGGGATCGTGGAGGCGAATGAAGTCGAGTACGGTCCGCACGACATTGGGCGCTGTGACTCACAGTACTCTTCCATGCGAAGCTCGAAGTCCCCGGAGCGACAGAAACGAGTCCGGTTTGTGGATCCTGTATAGCGCGTGTAGATAGTTGCACAAGAACTGCTCCCAGGGTTTTCGGCTTGCGCACCCAAGGTTATTAATCGAGATGTCGCCTTGTGTTGACTACGCTCTCACATGCTCATCTTTTCTGTCAGTGTCTATGATCACAGTGCACTCCTTCATATAAGACCAGCGAAGACAAGACCGATTCACCGAACAGTGTAGGCAAGACCGTTACGGAGCAGGGTGCACTTGATATTCCCATAGCTTCACTGGGACGCCCGGCAACGACAAGATTTTATAACTACAGCCGCGTTCCTGCTCTTTATGCCCCCCAATCGCACATGGATGTTGACCCTTAACCACCAACGGGAAAACAGAACATGCGCCACCGAATGTTCAAGTAGCCTTGCTGTTAAATAGTTAGCGCGCCCGTACTCGCTGCCGTCTTGATGCTACGCCATGACTTACAAGCTGCCGATAGCACAGTTGGTGGCTGGCGTGAAGCAATTCTTACCGCTCTGCAGGGCGGAACCGCTACCTTGGCAGTTCACGTTGCAGAAGGTTATGATTTGGCTGGGCGGGCTGTCGATCTCGACTCGTTGCCAGTTCACGCCAATGGGGGCGCTGTAGCAGTTGGTCTGGCTGCCGGAGAGACTGGGGGTGCATCTATTAGCGAACGTGCATACCTGCCCGACGATTAACAACTCACGGCCCCTGGTCATTGCGTGGGAAAGTACTTCCGGCGGCATTTCCGTGGTTGCAGTTAGAGTCGGCATCTACTGCGAGTTAGCTGCACATTCAACCTCTAATGAGGTTGGTGACTTGCAGAATCGATACTGGAAAGCGCTGGCATGGCCACTTGCCAAAACGGCAGTGATGATGGCGAGGAAGCAGAACTTGGCCATTGTGACGAGTCGATGAAGTATATTGTTGACTGAAGAGAGATGTTTTGGATGGCTGCTGTCTGTCTGTCGTTCTTTTGTCGAGGGCAAAACCGCGTACTTATAGACAGCCAGGAGCTTACCTTGAGAAAGACGGCTCCCCGAAAGAAGCAGATCAGTTTGAGATCCGTTACCTTTCTAAATGCAGAGCTGGTAATATATGCAAGGGTCGTAGCATCTTCCTTCTCACTGCGCCACAGTTAAATATTGATAGCCTGGGCTGACTGCTTGCAGAGTAGAAGATTGATTGCATAGAACTGATCAATGATCTTGTAGTAGACTTAGGCAGGCCGCTGATGCTTGCAATAATCAATCACAGACTTGGCTACGTCCCTTGTTAGTGGAGCTGTGATATTGGTTGGCTAGGCTAAATCCTGTGGGATGCACCTATACGAAGGCGGCCCTGTAGGGTTCTTTGAAATTGTTGTGTTACAGTGCTGTTCTGAAGCGAGACGTGTCGTTCAACACCGGCGGTGCTAGAGTAAGCTTGAAGTCCTACGATACTCAAGGTGCATGCACGGCACTTTTAAGGTCTGAAGGCTAGATTTATTTTAATACTGCGTATGATTTAGACGAGATACAACGGTCGTGGCCAGCGTAAATGGCGCAATCATAAGCCATGAGAAATAGGCTTTATTCGATTCCTCGACCTAACGCCGAGAATCGGCAGCGGGAGCGGTAGGTTCAATGCATGTGTGCCACTCGTCTTTATAGACATGTTAATACAAGTCGTAAAGATCCCAACGGCTTCTGCCCTCCCGACCCGAGACCTTACGGTTTGAAGATTGACCCATCCTTTAGCTTTAAGATTAGCGCCGAGGTGATGCGAAGGACATCTTCTGCCAAGCTCGGCCCTTTCTTCGCCTCTGAGGAGAAGGAAATCCAGCTGTTCGACCCTGAAGAGACGAGGAAATTGACGCCCTAACAGCTGGGCAAGGTGCTGCAGTTCCCCAAGAAGTACGAACTGGTTGTAGAAACCGTGACGGGCAAAACGTGGCGGTAAGGTGGTCTCAAATACAACACCGTCGGCGTGTTACCGTGGCGAAGTGTGATACCATATTTTCGCCGCATCGATCCTCAAATCCCAGGACATCTACCCCCTTGAGCCGTGGTGTTTTGCGTTCAGCGGAGAAGGCTGTCCTTTCACGCCGGAGCCCCAAGACCAAGAGTGGTTCGCTGATACCTCGAAACAGCTCGTTCGTTAGGAGGTTCTCGTCGCTTTCTCCATGCGGATGTCAGACTGGGCTTCTCTTGGAGAAGGCTGCCTATCCGTCATTGCAGCGAACACGAGCATCTTGAAGACTAACCAAGCGCCGACATACATGCCACCAACAAATTGCGCATGCACCATCCCCATCACAGAGCACAACTTCACAAAGCAAGGCAAAATGCCCGCAACGAAACAAACCCATCTCGCCGGAATTGCAGCTTTCATCTCCACCAACGCCATATCCCAGCTCTCATCGCTTCCGACATGTCGACCTCTCAAGACAAGCGTAGCCGAGTCTCGAAATTCCTTTCTCTTGAACAACACATACTCTTCCCTGGCCATCAGACACCCAAGGGCGTCGGCAACATACCCGATAGGGAAGCACCGGATCACCCAAGGTGTATCAAACCTTCGACCGAGGATCCGACCTGTGGTTTGAACTGCGGCCGAAATAGCGA
>Ga0247760_1002178_pt1 | contig 15598 bp, 19 predicted proteins | sample UWRJL171409R4_FD_179936 | JGI IMG/M metagenome (GOLD analysis project Ga0247760, IMG submission 179936) | Plant litter microbial communities from Arlington Agricultural Research Station in Wisconsin, United States - UWRJ-L171-409R-4 | ecosystem: Environmental > Terrestrial > Plant litter >... | reverse complement strand
TCGTTGTCGAGGATTACCTTTGGAGGGGTGGGTGTGGGTGTGGGGGTGCCGAGGGTTGGGGTGGGGAGGATGAAGGGGAGGAGGATTGATGTGATGGGGGGGAGGGAACGGATGGTGAGCATTTTAGGGGGGGCGATGGTGGTTTGGTTGTGGTGGCGTCCCCTGAACCTCACTTTGCGTGGAGTGGTTAGCGGTGTTGCGGAAAATGGAGGCGAGAGGCGCGTAGGGTGGACATACACGGTGAGGTCCTGCTGATAGATACCCCTATTTACGAGATTTGAATATAAGAAGATAGGAGTGAGGTGTTGTTGCAACTTCCGAGTTGTTCAGGAGTAAAAACTGACAAAAATACGACTGACTTGGTGAGTTATTCGGGCTCGAACTGAGCAGGAGGGGGATTTTGCAGTATAACCAGATGCGTTGGAATACAGGATAAATACCGATGGGGGACAAACTCGGACGGAGCTGTCAAATAAGTATGGATGGTTGAGGTAGTAGGTAGCTGGATGGGATGGAACGTCGGGCTCGTAGCGCGTCTCGACTCATGCTTCCGACTAGCGGTAGTGCTCGATAGCCACATTCTGACGGACTGCTGCATCGACCCCATGAACGGAAGCATCTAGTGTGACTTGTTTAGCCCAAGCATTAAGTAAGGTTTATGGACTTACCGTCCAACCCGTCGCCAGCCGCTATCTTTTTTTGTGGTTGTGACCGGAGCATGCCACAAAGATGCACATGTGCGTGCGCAGGAGCTGTATCTGACAAGGGAATCGATCCTAGCAGAGAGAAAGCTGATAGAGCGTGAATGTATGAATGCGGTACATCTCACTCTGAGGAGCCGGCCGAACCCATTGGCACATCCGAGTCGCCCAACGTCCTGAACCCGTCGTCGCCAGCAGTGTGTGCAACCACCCGACTAGACCGGATAAAAGCCTACGCAACCTAGCCCTAACTTATAAAGAGAAACCTAGCCTGGCAAGGCCTCCGCTCTCATCTAAACCTCCCCCTTCCCTTCCATCCATCCCCGTCGCCGACAACATCACCATGCCGTCCATCAAACACTCTACAGTCATCGCCATCTTCACCGTAACCAGCTTACTGATCCTTAACCACATCTGTATCCCCCCATACACCGACGGAATACAAAACCTACAGCCCCATGTTCTGGTTGCCGGAACATGGTCTATCTTAGCTCTTTCACTGAGCGTCAATTCGTGTTGTATGTTTCATCACTACCGTGTCAGTCGGGCGTATGCGGAAGGGTTTGAGGCCCAGAACCGGTGCTTGAGAGTAGGCGTTGGCGTAGGGACGGCGGTTGGGGGTTATATATTGTGGAGGTGAGGTTTTGACGGTCGGTGAGGAGGGAGAGCTGGCTGGGCGGTGAGTTGGGCCTCCTCTTGTTGGTGGGGTGCCCAGTGTGGGGGGCGTTCGCGAACACGGTGCGCAACACCGCAGCTTGTGTACTGCAAGAATACTTAGTGGTGTTTATTTGTTTGGCAGTAATTGGACAAGTGTCAGCATTCTGGAGTTTCTTTACGATTGGGAGTTCTTTTCTTTCAAGCATCTTGTCTGTTTGTTGCCTCAGAGTCGTCTTGCTCTTGGCCCACAGTGCATATTGTAAGATCACGTGCGGTTAAACGATTCCTCTTGTCACCAATCGTGCCTTGAGGAAGGCACATTGATCGTGGGGTTCTTCCCAAGGCAGCAATGGGCTCAGAAACCCTCACTTCTTGTCTCAAACCATCGCCCACCATGACACCCTACAGTTACAGCGCATTGCCAGACGGCGCGGGATGTATGCGATTGCTTACAGCTCAAGTACAAGTTTCCCGCAAATTCACCTCTGTTCTTGGAGGTCGGGTCGCCGATTCTGGAGCGAGTTTGCGCGGCATTATCTGCCTCACTACATAGATTCCCCGGTCAAGCTCCACGCCCTCCAATCCAACAGGTATTAGATTAGAATAAAATATAAAAAATAAAAACTCCTTTGAAACCGGCGCTTACCACTATCTGGATACCTTATAGTAACCTTATCTCTGCACAGACTCCATTCTCGACATCTCGGGGTGCCCTGTGCTTTTGTACTGTGAATCCAAAAGTGGGGCATATTTTGAAGATTGCCGAGAGTGTAATTGATGGGTTGGTGTGTGGGGCCACATAGTACCTCGCTGAAAGGGGCCTGGGAAATGCATCCATACAAGAAAGCGGAGTAGGAATTCCACCAGTTTCCTTGCATAAGCTACCGAAAGCCACGCAGAGTATGTGGCTTGCAACAAAAGGTCCCTTTTGCCATTAGCTTCCGATTTCGAGTGCGGGGTAAAGTGGCATGTTGGGCGCTAACCAGGCCGATTTCATTTTCTCCTCAGCTCTAAAATTCCTTTCTTTGAACTCAAACAAGTCTGGCGCAAAGGTGGCCTAATCTCGACCTGTATTTCTGCCTGTAATGTGGCTCCTCAATGCTGAGACTCGTAGACTCGAGGAGTTTTTCGAGGACCAAGCTCCTCCATACGCTATCCTGTCCCACACATGGGGTGCCGAGGAAGTCAACTTCGAAGATATGGAAGGGACGTCCCCACCCACGCACAAACTGGGCTACCAGAAGATTGTTTGGACCTGCGAACAGGCTTTGTCTCGGGGTTTATACTACGCCTGGGTTGATACCTGCTGTATTGACAAAACCAGTAGCGCCGAGCTTTCCGAATCTATCAACTCGATGTACCGATGGTACCACAAAGCCGACATCTGCTTCGCCTACCTTTCCGACGTCCCTTTGCTCCCAGACGAGGGCAATCAAGCTAGCGCACTTGCCCAAAGTCGCTGGTTCGAGCGCGGATGGACGCTGCAAGAGCTTCTGGCACCGAAGAAACTTACGTTTTTCACGGCAAAATGGGCTGAAATCGGTGACAGGGCTACTTTTTCACGGGCTATTGAAGACAGGACTCGAATCGATGCCAAGTTCCTTGACGGACACGCGGAACGCTATCTTAGCCGAACAAGCATTGGGGAAAAGATGAGTTGGGCATCCCAGCGCAAGACAACTAGGGTCGAAGATACTGCCTACTGCCTACTGGGCATATTAGGGGTCAACATGCCCCTGTTGTACGGGGAGGGCGCCGGTGCCTTCATCAGACTTCAGGAGGAGCTCATCAGGCACTCAGACGACCAGACAATTTTTGTCTCAGATTGGCGTTCTGGAGCTAAACAAGTATTGGACACGGACCCTTACCAAGGAGTCCTTGCGCGCTCCCCAGCGGCCTTCTCAAGATGCAACTCGTTGGAGTCTCGGGGTGATAGCAGCCACAGAGCACGCTTCTCACTCACAAATCAGGGTGTAGCCATCAGTGTCCCTTGTTGCTGGAAACCGGGTCGTGGCTTGTTCGCGATGCTACTATGCGGTCCAAGGAGTGACCCCACATCCATGATGGCGTTGCCACTTCGTGCTATTCACGGCACGGGCGACCTGTACGATAAGCGAGGACCTCCGATTGTGGTTGAGTACAACAAATGCAGGTCATGGCGACGAAAATCCATCACTCTGTTGGTGCATGCCAATGTTTCAGAAGAGCACACTAAATTGGCAGGTGAGCCTGTCTGGATCCGGAGCATCCCAACCGGCTTTGCCTTCCGCCGATATCATCCACCACGCCAATGGTCCCTTTGGGGTCCGACCTTGCATCTACCCGTCGCTTCGAGCTCGAGTTCGGAGGCTCCTGATACCTTGCCCTTCTTCAGCATTGGAGAGGAGGATGGCGAAGAAAAGATCAAGGTCATTATCACCGCCAGCGAACCATTGAAGTGGCTTTGCCCCGCCGGATTCAACTCATTACGTGTCAAATGCCTTTTGATCCCAGACGCCGACTCAGATACCCGTGTATCCAAGCCAAGGAGCTACCTACAGACGGCCAGCGGGGTATTTTTCTATGCCAACACGGGCCGGCGCACAGCCTTCGACAAGCGCACCTTCATCGTCGAGATAAATTCGACAACGTCCCGCATGACCAAAGGATGGGCGCTACTTTGCGATGCATGCGCCGACTGTTTCACGGCGCCATTGTCCCAGTTGGGTTCTTTGATTCATTATGTTAGCCTTTGTGTCGGAAAGTACAGAACCCTCAATGTAGCGGTTGGGAGTTTGTTGATCGCCAACGTTATGTCCGTACATTTGAAGGACCAAAGTCTGGCTTCCAATTCAGATTGGGCTTCGAGGGCGCTATTCAGCATGAACAGTTTCATAAGACGGTGGAACTACATGGTGGTTGACCTCTTGCAAACGGAGAAAACACAAACGGCCTTACTTGTTTATGCTTTCTCCATCTGGTGCACTCATACTATTTTAAGGCTGTGTGGATTGTCCTGGCCTCGAGAAATCATCTTGTTATTCCTCAGCGATGTTCTTTTTACCATGGTCGGCCAACCTTGGACTTTCATGACGTGGGGAGTTTTCTACGGCGTGCCTTTCTGCCAAGTTCTTACGTCGTGTTGTATTGGAATTTGGTTTAGTTGGCAGCTAGAGTTTTAGTACTTATCTTCTTTTTCAATGTCCCCATTTTCCGTAAAGTTTAAGTATCTACCTACTTTTGCTAGCATAATCAACTGCATCCTATTACAGCTTTAGCCCTTACGTTAGCGTAAAGTTATATAAATGCCTCACCCCTATACTAACAATGTAACGACCTCCCTCTAGAGTACTCATAATGAAGATCTTCTCCCCTTTTATAACTAGAACACATCTCGGCGTATAGTTGGCAACATCTCCGCGCATAGTAGGCCTATATATTTCGCCATATATAACCCTGTCAGAAGCACGGCACTCTTGGTTGCAACTGGTTGATTGTATTGCTTGTGTGGTTCTAGTTTCCAGCCAGAACATCCTTCGCTATAGACCATCCTGCAAGATTCGGCTTCATCACCACAGCGGCTCAGGCTCACTAGCATCCTAACAGTGCTAGGCATCCAGTCAGCGGAGCTAACTATATGGCCAGGGCCCTTAAATCCCCTTTCTTTCTGACAGCTTCGTTAGTTTCTGGCATTGCGTGGCCAGAACTCCCTTCTTTCTAGCAGACTTACTTTATTATTTAGCATTCTAATCCCTACTATGTAATGACTCGAGGCGCCTGTTCAGGTCGACCCTATGTTGTTTTTCGTTTTTATAATATCACTGCAACCACCTTTATACCTAACAATGCTTTCTCTGGCGCGCGCCTCCCTCAAAAAGGGGGCTGCGCTGCGCGGTTCTTCGAACCGTGCTCCTTTCAATTAGCATGCGACGATTTCACCACGAAAACCTCCCGTGAGAACACCAGTGAACCTATAGCCCTCTGATCGAAGGGAGATGACCTAAACCACCATCTCGCGTTCCCTTTGTTGTTCCATGCTAGGCTCTGTCCTATATTAGGCTAGGTACGTCTCTGCTTTTCTGCGTCAATTGCCTCGGATCGGAGATCCAGTAACCTGGAAGTCGGCCTTCCAGGCCGACTGCGAGTTCCTAGGGATGTGGTTTCTTTGGGGTTTCTTTCATGGTGCATCACCGCACTAGTTCAGTAGAAGACGCATTAAGGTCTCTATAGGTGCAAAGCAAAGTAGCGATGCGGAGGCAAGTTAGTGCTAAAATAAAAATAACTAACGAAGAAATGGAAGACTTTCAGAAAATAAAACTATCGGTGCTAATGGCGCAGGCGAGGGTGGGGTGTAGATTTAAAGTGTTTAATTACATACCTTTGAAACTAGTAGACAATTTGCAGGGAAACGACATTATACTTCTGGCGCATGCCGACAGGAATTCGCCAATTGAATGTCAGCTCTCGACGCACGCATTGCTTCTGGATTCGGCAACCAGTCATCCTTACGACGCTTTGTCGTACGTCTGGGGCTCCAAGGCGAACCAGAAGTCCATCACTCTCAATGGCCACCCTTTCGCCGTAACCGAGAATCTTCATGCTGTCCTAGCGCATCTCCGGGACAGTTTCGTGAATCGGACCCTTTGGGTAGATGCCATTAGCATCAATCAGGACGATCTCGCTGAAAGGGGACACCAAGTTCAGTCCATGGCCTAGATCTACTCTAAAACACAGTGTGTCGTGGTTTGGCTCGGGTCCGCGTCGGAAGATAGCGAACAGGCAATACAAATCATCCGTGCCAGCGCACGATGGCAGGCCTCTAAGTGTTCAGGCTCTGAGTCGTTCGGCGTATCCGCCTCAGACAGAGCGGCAGTTGTATCCCTCCTTGAAAGGTCGTGGTTTGAGAGAATATGGGTAAGTGCTCAGGTGCAAATACTTGAATCCATCCTGAACTCAAACACTCCTAACAAGAGTCCGATACACCTAGGTCTTGCAAGAAGTCGCAGCAGCCCGACACACCACAATCAGATGTGGCCACGCCGATATTGGGGGATATACCTTCCACAAAGGCCTGAAGAAGTTCAATCTGAGCAAACTAGACAAAGACCACTCAAAATTGCAGGCCCTGGTCCGCTCGATCTGCTACCTCCTCAAGGCAGTTCATACTGCTCAACATGGCATGCCATTGTCTGGCGCCTTTTCTCTCAACATCGCACCTCTACGTGAACTACTGGACAAGTACCGCAACCGCAGCGCTTCAGAACCCATTGAAAAAATATACGCGTTGCTCGGCATGGCCTCTGATGACCCTGGCACAGCTGGATTATTTCCCGACTACACTCTTAAATGGAGCGAGGCTTTCCAGAGGGCCACCCTATTCTGTATATGCGCAAACAGCTCAGTCGAAACCCGGCATGACCAGGAGCACGGGGTGATACAGTGTGAGGGTTTCATTCTTGGCCGAGTCCAAAGGCTGGCAGGCATCGAGCTTGAAGGCCGTACCACCGAAAAGGAACTCAATATTGTATGGAACTGTGAATTTGGTCAGCGGAACTCTGGGAATTATCAAGAGATGGCCATCGAGGACGACGACGTCGTATGTCTTCCCCGAGACGAGGTGCACCCGTTGATAATCAGGGCACACGAACAACATTGGGCCATCGTTTCTACCTTGACTTGCGATAGCGGAGATAATGTCTTTTGTTTCACAGAAGAGGAGGTTGCAAAATTGGTAGAAAAGGATCCGGCTAACCTCCTGCTGGTCTGGGACTGGCAATCATACCCCCGGAATTCACCGGTCTCCGGCTATCGCCCGGGTCATGATACAAACGATGAATACCGGCAGCCTGTGCTGCCAGGATATCTGAACAGGGGAATCAGGAAGCTCGATTTCGCACTATCCCTGTACATGGTGCAATCTACCCTGAAGTTCGTGTCCATTGTGGAGAGTGTCGAGCAGCTGTTGAAGCCTACGCTGGAGAGCCGAGAAGCAATTGATTTGGGGGGCTACCAATCTGAGATTCTGGAGCTTATTGGCCAGCAAAAGTACGGGTGGGCAGCACTAGGCATAGCCGTAGAACACGGGCATAAGGCGGTGGTCAAATTGATAATTCACAGAGGCGAAGTCGATCTGAATTCCAAGGATGCGCACTTCGCTGAAACACCTCTATCCCAGGCAGCCAGATGCGGATAGGAGACTGTCGCGAGGCTTCTGCTAGATACCGGCAAGGTTGATCCGAATTCAAGAGACGTTCTTCAATATACGCCGTTACACAGAGCAGCACAGAAGGGAGATGAGGCTATTGTCGCGCTACTACTCGGGACCAGTGGAGTCAACCCGGATACCGCTTCGTTTTATGGATCTACACCACTCCACGAAGCAATCACATGCGTACACGAGGCTATTGTCACTCTCTTGCTCAGATCTGGTCGGGTTGACCCAAATGCCTGTCTTCAGGGACTACGTGATCAGAAAACGGCATTGCAGTTGGCCGAGAGCCGAGGACATTGGCAGATTGCAAAGCTACTGCTTGACACTGGAAAGGTGGACGCGTCCGGTACGAGATGGCAGAGGCAGACGTAGCTTCGTGGTAGCTCATACCTCGGAGCACATCATTGATTGCAGGGATGTTGGACGGGCGGGCATAGGATGGCATCACCAAGTTCACAGGGTATGATTGACATCTGTGGCCCAGTCCCAGCTACCTAAGGAGTACCCAGCAAAAAGTACACCACCCGCGAGACCAAGAACACGACCGAATACCCAGTCAACGCGACATTCTCAAGTGTATCCGCCCCAAAGCCATATCGAAGACATGGCCCCTCGGTTGCCGCTCCAAGCTCCTTCGCCACCAAACCCATTATTCGCTTGAACTCGGAACATCTAGACAAGAGCCTCAACACCCATGTACTCGCCCACCTCTGCAGACGGAGTAGGCTCAGCCGGAGTCTCGCAGAAAGTCTCAGTATCCCAGCCAATCTCGCAAGAATCGCTCTCAATCCACACCCAACGATCCTCCGGAAACTGGCCCTTCTCGTTACCCGACTTGATCTCCCGCTGCGAAAGCACCACGTTCTCGACATCCTTGTCCTCCTCAATGACGAGCTTCTTATCCAAAGTCGCAGCGAGGATAGCCTCATCCGCATCCTCAGCCAGCATCACCTCGTACTTGACCAGCAGGGCGCGCGCTCTCTCAAGGAACTTGAACTCGGCCTCGCGCGGGATAGTGTTCGGGTCGAGGCGGATCAGGTGCTTCATGACTTTGTGGATCTTGACGGTGCGCAGGATATGGGCGGTCATGTCCTGGAACTCCTCGAGTGAGCGGAGGTAGCGTGACAGGATGGGCATGTCGTCGTCTTTGAGGGTGCCGCCGCCGGGCAGGTGGAAGCCCTTTTGGATGCGGTGGCGGAACATGAGGACGATGCGCTGGGGAGGGTTAGTGAAGCTGGCGCGATGGCGCGAGGATGGGCGGGATCTTACCTCGTTGATCGCGTCATTGTCCTTCATCAGCTGCTGGTTGTGCGCCAGCTCGGCATCGGCATCCATTATTGCTGCGGCTTGAAGTTCGGTCTCAGCGTTTGCGAGGCTTTGAGTGTCTCCGGTGAAAACTGAGGTTAGCCTCTGCGCTGGTGAGGGAAGGGCTGCCGTGGCTTATGTGGAGAGAGGCAAGACCGCGCGAAGAGGGTGCGTGGTTGAAATGCGGGGTTCTGGGCTGGCTTTGCGATGTGTGTGTGATTGTGTGTTTGACTTTGCGCGCAAACGCCACCCAAGGTCAGACACATTGTTTTGAGTGATGGGAGTTTCCGTGTAACCGCGCGTGTCTTCCGCGTCTGGGGCAACAAGCCGCCCGCTACCGAATTTGCTGGCCCAGTGGCTTGTTTCCGATCAATTTGCGTTTGTTTACATCCCTTTTTCTGCCGAAGTTGAAGATTACACATCTGAGTCATTGTGGGCCGGTTTTGCGATGCGCGCAGAACCAAACACAAGAACTAAACTCCCAACTAGTCTGAGGATATGATTGGTTTAATTTCTTGAAAGCTCCGGAACTATCTGCTGGGAAACTAGCTATTAAAGAAAGACATTCAACCCCTGGGAAAACAAGGCCGGAGCCATGCTCAAGTTGCTAACTGGGGAGCTGTCGTCAAATCTTCTGTTGCCGTTGCCGTTGTTACCAGCATCAACAGCTATAGACCGGGAGTCAAACTACCGGCCACGCTTCTCTGGAAATTTCACTGGTGCTTTCACAGCCGTGGAGCTGTCTCCGAGATGAGCGCAGGGCTGTTGGATGGCATTGACACTGTCACACTAAACTTTAAAAATGAAATTGGTCCGGCGGAGCCAAGCCAACACTCTGCTTCGCCAGGATTTGTCAAGCACCGCAGCCTCCTGGATCTAAATATTAGAGCATAAGCTTCAGATGCTTCCCTAGTCGAACTTTGCACAACCCTTCAATTCCGTCGCGACACATACGTAATGTCTAAAGACTCTAGTAGCGCCGATGAAGGGACCCTCATGTCAGCTCGCCCGTACACCGTGCGAGTAAGGTCCTGTTAACCCCGGCTGGAAGTTGGATACTGTCGGTACCAAGATTAGAGTTGGTGTTATCGGCCACTTGGATATCGGGAGGGGTTCATGCAAGACCACTGCGGGGAAGGGCAGGCCGGGGCCTTATCTCCAGTCAACACTGTGACCTACCTGATCGAGAGACGTTGATCACCGGGAACACTTACCCGAGAACAACGAAGTCGAGGAGTGATCGTCACGCCCTTTTAAAACATTTATGCCAAACCCACCTACGGCGAGGTCAAGGAGGCAAACTCACAACGCAACCATGGTGGCCATAATGGAGCACACTCTCAACGGCGGCAACCCTGCCACAGATGCCATGCCAAAGGATACCGAGACCATCGTTTCCTTGTACCCAAACACCAACCAAGATGAACTCCAGAAAAAAGCCTCCCAGTACCTCGTCAACTTTGGCACCAAGTTCTCTCCCGACACCATCGTCGGAAGCAAGGGCCTATACGTCTACACAGCCTCAGGACGACGCATCCTTGACTGGACATCCGGTCAAATGGCCTGTCTCCTCGGCCACGGCCACCCCGAGATCGTATCCATCATTGCCTCGCACGCCGAAAAGCTCGACCACCTCTTCTCAGGCATGGTCTCACCACCCGTCGTCTCTCTCGCCGAGCGGCTATGTTCCCTTTTACCCGCTGGTCTCGACAAAGCCTTATTCCTCAGCACCGGCGGCGAGAGCAACGAAGCCGCCATCAAAATGGCCAAGGTGTACACCGGGAAGTTCGAGATCGTCGGCGTCGGCGGGTCCTGGCACGGCATGACGGCCAGCGCGCTGAGCGCGCAGTACCATTTCGGCCGGAAGGGGCAGGGTCCTCTCATGCCGGGCACGTTGATGCTTCCTCCGCCGAACGCGTATCGAAGTCCGTTTCGGGCCCAGGACGGCAAAGGGTATGACTGGGAGGCGGAGCTGGACTACGGCTGGCAGATGATCGACCATGCATCGTGCGGCAGCCTCGCGGCATGTATCGTCGAGTGCATCCAGTCGTCGGCGGGGATGCATGTTCTTCCAGAGGGGTATCTGGCTGCGCTGAAGCGACACTGCGAGAGGCGCGGGATGTTGCTGATCGTCGACGAGGCGCAAACGGGAGTCGGTCGGTGCGGGGCTTTAATGGCCAGCACACACCACGAGGGCGTTGTCCCGGACATTCTGACGCTGAGCAAGACGCTGGGGAATGGTGTACCGCTGAGTGCGGTCGTCACGAGCGCCGAGATCGAGCGTGTTTGTTCGGAGAGAGACTTCTGCTTCTACACGACACATGTTAATGATCCGCTGCCAGCGGCTGTGGGCGACAAGGTGCTGGAGATTGTGGTAAGGGACAACCTGGTGGAACACGCTCGGGAGATGGGGGAAATCCTGCACGGCGGCTTGCGCAAGCTGGAGGAGCGGTATGGCTGCATTGGTGCCGTTCGTGGTCGGGGGCTCATGTGTGGAGTCGAGATTGTCAAGGATCGGGAGACGAAGGAGCCTGGCTTTGATGTTGCCAAGCGAGTGGGAGATCGGGCGTATGAGCTGGGATTGTGGGCGAACTTGAGCACACATGCCAGTTTTGGAGGCACCTTTCGCATTGCCCCGCCGATTGTTATCTCGCAGAGAGAGATTGAGGCGGGGCTGGCCATTTTGGAGGATGCGTTTGCGAGCACAGAGTGGACTATGCCTTTGTATTAGTGGTCGGCTCCAGAGAGAATCGGATCGTTCTTTCCCTCAAGTTCATTTTGGGGAGAATCTGGGACTGCGCACTTCTATTTCTAAACTACCTATTTAGCAGAACTCTGTCTGTCTTCATTCGGGGGCGTATATGTTGCTGTCGCCCAGGAGGACAGCTGATGTCAAGGCGGAACCCGGGCCCAACGCTTTGTTTCTGATCTATCAGTGTGCTTTTGTTCACACGCTCCTCTTCTGCCACAGTTATCCTGCTGGAGTCAGTCCGTCTTGGAGAACAGGAGATGTCTCTGGCTTAGAGTTCTTCTGTGTCGACATGTTCGGACATTTGCATTTTTGTCGTCTTTGAGATTTGATTGGTGTTGCAAGGAGTTGGTTTTTGAGTACTGGTGGATCATCGCGAGTCTTGGCGAGCGGGCGGCAGACAGAACGGCTGGCCTTGCGGATAAGTATCGGTTATCCAATGCCCCCGAAACAACTCTCGGCTGCTTTCAAGGAGAATGGATGAAACATCTCCCTTTGCACGTTGTTCTCGCCTTTTCCGGGCCCATCCGACTTTCCTTCCCAGTGCCGCAATCCACGCCGTTTGTCACCCACATTCCCCCTGTCAGAAGTGGATGCTCGCCTGGATGTCAAATTTTGCAAACAAGCGGGCCCGCTTGCCGAGCGGCCCCACATCTCAGTCGCTATAAGAATCTCGACGCCGGCTCGCATTCTCTTCCTGTTTTCTTTTCTTCATCGAAAACAAAAAGTTCACAAAGCTGCCACGACCTTCACTAGATCTCTACGGTGTTGCGTTGCCTGACCCCCCAGGGGGTCGCGCTTTGGAGATCAAACCTCACACTCCCGGATAGGAAGTCTCTCACTTGGGTCACCATATGTGAGAGATGCTGAAAGATTGGAGACATTTTGCCTTGCTGAATTTTGTGAGTTGTGCACGGTGGAGCGGATGGCGGCCAGCTTCCGTCGTTTTGGGGTGATTGCGGCTTTTATCGGTGTGCTTCTGCGATTGCGATTTAGCTCCTGTGATGAGACCCATGAGTCTTGTGCGTGGGCGCCAATCGAAGAGCCACCAGTGATTGGGCAACTGAGATTTTGCTGCACTTGATTCCTTCCCCGCCGAGCTTGCTCGAACTCGTCTATCCTCGCGCATCTGCAATGCCATCGTCCCATCATGCATCGCGAACAAGCGGCTTTTGACGGAAGTGGCGAATTGCACCTTGCTCGCTATTCTATCCTTTGGTTCTGTTGTTTGGCCAATTCGAGATCTTGCTACCCAGTTCGCGGCTTCTGCGTTCCCTTACTCACGCTGCACAATGTGGCTGCTCAACACATCCACATTTTCCCTCGAGTTCGTCCTTGAGCCGCGCTACTACGCCATCCTCTCCCACACATGGGAGAAGGAGGAAGGGACATTCAGTGGCATCAAGGATCTCGACGCCGTGAAGAAGAAGACCGGTTGGGGCAAAATCGAGCAGACATGTCGCCTTGCCAGGGAGCTGTGGAACCTCGAACACGCCTAGGTCGACACTTGCTGCATCGACAAGAGTAGCAGCGCTGAGCTGTCCGAGGCCATTAACTCCATGTTTAAGTGGTACAGACGGGCAACCGTGTGTTTTGCGTACCTTTCTGACCTCGAGAGCACTGAGCATGACCCCACATCTATTGAGGCCTGGCAGCAACTCGAGGCCAACCTCCCTGGCTGTCGGTGGTTCAGCAGAGGGTGGACCCTGCAAGAGCTGATAGCCCCGTGGCACCTGGACTTCTATGACCACAGCTGGATGAGGAGGGGAACCAAGAGTTCGGCGGCGATACGAAGGCTTCTCGCGCAAATCACACGCATTGATGACAATACGCTTTCTAATCCCGACAATCTTTCTTCCATCGCTGTTGGCAGAAGAATGAGCTGGGCAGCACACCGTCAAACAACCCGAACCGAGGACATAGCTTACTGTCTTCTGGGTATCTTTAATGTTAATTTACCCATGATCTACGGCGAGGGGATGAAAGCATTCCTACGATTGCAAGAGGCCGTCGCTCTGGCTACTGCCGACCTCTCCTTGTTTGCTTGGGTGGACTCGAAAACACCAATGCCACAGCCTGTCCGGGGTCTCTTTGCTCGCGATCCGTCAGAATTCTGGCAGTGTCATCAGTTGGAGAACATCAACATGAATCCAAACGATTATGACTCGCGGTCTTTCACAATGGTCAACCGGAGCATCGAGTTTCGAACGAATGTTGGGGTGAACGCAAAAGAGGGCGACTATCATCTGTGCCTCCACTGTCGCGAGTCCAGAGGAAATGGTGTCGCTGTGATTCGGTTGTTGAAAACGAGCGGTGGCTTTGTTCGCCACGCGATGCGCTAGACCTGTTAGGAATTCGATGAAATTACCACATGGATAGCGACGAAAAAATCTGTTACTGGAAATTACGCCAAGACCCACTTCGGAGACTCGAGATATTTTCACCGACCTATATCTATATCGATCCCAAAGTGGCTGCGTCCAGTTGATGTTGAGCATGCTGCCCTCCGCCACCACAACGCCTTCCGCTTTGATGTTTCCGTACCCATGACCTCGTCCTACAATTTGGAGGTAGTGCATGCGAAGTCTATGGATACAAACACTCCACCACCCTACTGGGACGAGAGCTCGGCCACGTTCTTAACCGATGGACACCCGCAGTTCACTGGGATACTCTCAGTCAGCTGCACAGATGCCTTACGTGGATCGCTCCCGCCCTTCTGGATCATCTGCGGGTTTTACCGCACGAATCTTAGCAACTTGCAGCTGCTTGACCAAACTCCATGGGTTTTTATTTCTTGCGGGCCTAATGAATACTAGAACCGAGACTCCGATACCTTTCCCGGCATAGACATACTTCAGTTATACCCAGACTTAAAAGAGTTGACCGCGCCTGGCCAGCTCCAGAGAGTGCGCAATTTCGTCCAAGACACATGCTGGAGGAGCAGGGCACCCTTTCGGCAACGGCTCCTGCGCATCCCGGTCCAGGGGCGACCCCGATTTCCATCCAGAGCTTGACGGATGGGAGACAAGTGTATCAATACATCTCTCAGATGAAACAATTGATAACTTTAGAGCTCATCGAGTTTCTGTCAAGATTGGCCACTCGAACGGGGAAGTCCGATGAGGCGCGTGATGTGTGCAATAGGATCACCCATAAGCTGGCTGCCAAAACTGCCAGGAAGAGTGAGAACGTGTGTGATGCCTCGGAAAGCACCCACCGCGTTGTACGGCATGGTGATATTGTTCGGTTCACACTTCAGAGAAACTGAAATACGGCTATCGAAAATCTACCTTCCTTTGCTTAGCGCCCCCGCCACCGTCCTATTCCAATACACCTCCAACTCCCTCTCCACCCTGCCCACATCCCCATACGGCCTCGCACCCACCATCTCCCTCACCCGCCTCTCGACCTCCCTCTCCCCAAACGGCCCCGTCCTCCCCGCCAAATCCCCCCTCTCATACCCCCTCGCCCTCCACCTCCCCTCCATCGGATCCATAAACCCCTCCTCACTCTTATACTTAAACCCCTCCAACGCTGTGACATTAAACGCGGCCATCATATCATCATCCTCATGCACCAAGTTATGACAATGGAACATATACACCCCGTCCCACGGCGCATAATGCGCCTCCACCAGCACCTTCTCCTCCCTGCCCAGCCACACCACATCCTTCAGCCCCGCGCGCTCATACGCAGGGACGCCGCGCACCCCATGGCCGTACCGCGCCAGCACGCGGAAGTCAACCAGGTGCACGTGGATCGGGTGCGACCAGCCGTCGGTGGTGTTTTCGAGCTCCCAGATTTGGATGGTCCCGCGCGGGACGTTGGCGAGGATGCGGTTGGAGGGGGAGGAGAAGCCGGTGTTGTTGATGAGCCATTTTCCGGAGGAGCGGTGGAATTTGAAGCGGTGGGTTATGGTTCTGGGGGAGGGGGAGTGCGGGAAGGGGACGGTGCGGAGGGTGGGGGGGAGGGGTGTGGAGGGGGAAGAGGGGG